>Ga0126332_10000610_pt1 | contig 12475 bp, 12 predicted proteins | sample InaspJWI42metaG_FD_94482 | JGI IMG/M metagenome (GOLD analysis project Ga0126332, IMG submission 94482) | Marine gutless worms symbiont microbial communities from Oahu, Hawaii - Inanidrilus sp. 2 OAHU.JWI-42 metaG | ecosystem: Host-associated > Annelida > Digestive system > Unclassified...
GTGTGTGTAAACGGGTGTGTGCTAATCATTTAATTGATGGCTGTCTTATCTGATGCTCAGTTATACACTTGCGTCCGAATTGAGGTGATGCCAAAATGCAAACCCATTTAAATATGACATAACTCGACATAGTGTGAGTGGGTGAATGTTTCCTCTGGTACCGGCCTACCCGGGTTGTCCCGGATCAAAGGCCCTTAAACGGTCGTTGTTGTTGTTGTTGTATAACTCGACATAGACACGTATCATTTTAACTACACTTAATACAATTTAGTTAATGTACAATGTAACAGTTTCATCAAAATCTGCAGTCTAGATATTAAAATTGAAAGACCATCAGTTCGTGAGTCAAATTGCCAGTGCCGAAAATCAGCCTTTGTACTGTCACTGGTCAGTCGAGTGCGAAACGGACCATTGCCTAAAATGAAACTCTGTTAGTAACTGCCTTGCACTGTAGCATTTATCTTGCCTTAAAGTATCTGGAAAAATTGCATTTTCCTTTGTGAACCGCATCTTGTTAACGAAACATGAGTATTAATTGCGTCATTTTTTGCACAACTTGTGGCTACATCAATGCAGCAAACTTGGGGGTCCGGGTCACGTCATTCATCACAGCACAACAAAAACACATACACACACGTTTAACGGCCCTTTGTCCGGGACTACCCAGGTGAGCTGGTACCAGAAAGGTAAAACTAATCTGGATTTTACTGAAGCAAGAGACAGTGAGTGGCAGTGGCATCAGCTGGGCCATATGCAAGTCTGCACCTTGCTCCAGACAGGCAACCATGCCAGCACCTCACCACTCAAGTTTTTTACAGGCCGGATGCTCTTCCTGCCGCCCACCAACAGTGTCAAAGCACTGAAAGCACAACAAAAAGTATACAAAATTAACTCATTTTATGGTGAAATGTTTACTTTTTTATTTCTCGTGGTCATGTGACTCCAGTGTCCCATAAAGGCTCTAAATGTCGCACATGGCAATGCTTTCAGTGACTAAGTGAGCGTTCACAATGTTGGAAGTACAACTTTTAAAAACTGTTCTGTATACTTTGTTGAAATTTGTACAGTTGACGTTAATTAAATAGTAATAAGTTATGTAAAATGATATAAGGCTCTGTTGAGTTGTATTGTATTTAACTGCGTATGTTGATTTAAATTTTGGCATCACTTCAATTTGGACACAGTGTATTAATCATTCAGCCTACTTTTATTGCTTTTGCTTCCTGTTGTGGTCATTGGTTGGTTAGGTAACAGGAAGGAAACGATCATACTAAAATATCGTTTACTGCTGATTATCACTCTACTGCTTACTGATAGAAGACATTGGAATTCTTATGAAGCAGTGGTATGCTGATTGGTTTTTTAGAGAATTTAAAGTCGCCGCTTGACGAGTATGTGAAGCAGTTCAAAGGAAAAGTAAAACTGTATCGTAACACTGAGCGACTTGGTTTGATTGGAACACGGTCGAATGGTGCGCGGTATTCTAAGGGCGATGTCATTGTGTTTCTTGATGCCCACTGCGAGTGTCAACCGAACTGGTTGACACCTCTGCTAGCACGCATCGCATATGACCGGTAAGTCATGATTCATGTATTTTACATGTGGTATGCTGTCCTAAAATAGCATCTGTTTCATGCATATCTACTCTTCCAAATATGCTCATTGTAATTTACCAGATTTGGATGTCTGTGACTGTATGGTCTGTGTAGTGACATGCAACAATAATCAATCGTGTCAGAAACTCATGATTAATATCCATGTCGTATATCCTTCATTGGCGTGTATCTGTCATATATAAATTTACTAAGCGTGTTGATGTCCCATTATATGGGCTATGGTGACCTAATACCGTCTGAGTGATGCTATACTACGATATGATACAGGGTGCTTTCCATGCAACATGGGCTGTTTCTGTAATTCTCAGCCAGACACCAGCTTCCGTTGTGAAACTGCCAGTAATGTAGGGCTAATGCATCATGTGGTGTGCCCATTTAAGCCCTAGCTTCTGCTGGTACTCATTATGCCAAACCACAAAGGGATGGCTAGGCTGAGTTGACCTGGGTGGCTGGTTATATACTGAGATGGTTTGCCCACCCAAACATGATTACCAATTCCAGTGCAGGTACTAATAGATAGATAGATAGATAGATAAACTTATTTATATATCGCCTATACATTCAAAGGAGTCACTAAGTGCTTATCTAATGTAGAGTAACTTTGTTGTTTGAGACCAGCTTGCTACCACTAACACAAACTGCCACAGCTATGCGTTGTTGACGTTAAATATTCCTGAAAGACGTTGCCTTTAACACTGTCTGTTGATAATAACAGCAGTGATTGCTTGATGTAGCTTGTTTCTCTAACAAGTGTCCAGAGAAAGTACAAATTAATACTTGACTAACATACATGTAAAATGTAAATGTAAGTAATGAACCATGTGGAATTAATAGCATTAACATTCCGTATTTTTAATTTTCCAAGTTGTGGAATAGAGTTTGCTTCATTTTCCCATATGATACAATACACTGAGGCCATTGCCTGGGCACTTTCATTGACATGTAGTGAATCCCATATACAGTTTGTTGAAAGTGCATTACAGCCAGCCAGAAAACTAGTAGCATTTCACAGTTTCTTGAACAGCAAAGTGTAAAGTTATACTTTCAAAAATATTAGTGTTAGCAGCATACTCATTGGTTATATTGTGTATTGTGGCAGTAGTTGACTCGGTGTACTCGTGAAAAATTATTATTTTCATTGTAATTGTAACACATACATGTACATGTATTGCAGAACAATTATGGCTGTGCCAATTATCGATGGAATTGATTCCGAGACCTTTCGTTATACGCCAGTGTATCAGGCTGGACAGCACTTTCGTGGTATCTTTGAGTGGGGCTTTCTGTATAAGGAGTCTTCTGTTCCACAAAAAGTGCTTAATACTCGAAAATACGACAGTGAGCCTTATAAGTAAGCTTTCTTATAATTTATATTGGTTCTGATAAACTTTTTTTTATTCTGCTGCATATGAAAGTTCAAGTCATAAGAGCAGTGGATAGTAGTCAGTCCTGTGGGCTATTTATGTTATGGGTTAGGGTTCGGCTGCCTGTCTGGTTAGCAGATTTATTTGTGTATTTAGTGCATATGCATTATCTGATTATCACATTAATGTTACACTGCTTGCCTTTCCATTATCTTTTGGTTTTGAACTACATAACGTATCAGAAACTGCTAGCTACAGTGTGTCATTGATGGTTTTCAGTTTCTCTATGGGGATGTGTATTGTGCAGGTCACCGACTCATGCAGGAGGATTATTTGCTATGGATCGTGAGTACTTTTTTGAGCTTGGTGCATACGATCCTGGATTAAAGATTTGGGGTGGAGAAAATTTTGAATTATCTTTCAAGGTCTGTAGTAATTGTGCAATATTACATGTGTCTATATTTTTGTTAGTCCTTTAGCAACACGTTGCAGCATTAATTAGTTACACTCAGGTTTTTGTGTAATATTTTGTAAATGTTATGATTTGAGAGCTGAGTATATGCATATGACATTTTTATTCGATGATATGCAAGTTTATTGCATTGGATTTGTGGCAGATCTGGCAATGTGGCGGCAGCATTGAATGGGTTCCATGCTCCAGGGTTGGTCATGTGTATCGTCACCACATGCCATATGGTTTTGGCAAGCTGAATGAAAGAATTCCTGTGATACTAATTGTAACTATTGCCATTAATTATGTTTTGTTTGCTCATTTGTTTGATTTTGGCTACATTTGAAGGACATTGTGCCTAGAATTTAAAACTGTACGTATTGTCTGCACATCTTGTATATTGTTTCCTTATGCAAGAATAGGCTTGTTTCTTTTTTTCGGGCTGAATTATGCACACGTTTTTACATTCATTTTTTGTTGTGGTATCTCTGGATTTTACTGGTGCACATCTGTTTTATTTGTTAGGTTAAGTGCCTTCAGTGCCAAACTGAGTGATTGGCTAGGAACAAACGTCCAAAATGACATGTCTCACAGACTGCATTGTGCCCCTGCAGTGTATTCATGACGTTGTTGGTCTAATAAGTTAATTTTAAAGTAATAATAATAATACACCAGTGATTTAACCTTAAGCAAGCAGTATGTTAATGTTGATTTTTTGCAGAACTACATGCGAGTTGTTGAGGTGTGGCTTGACCCGGAGTACAGAGAGTACTTTTACACGCGCGAGCCGACCGTCCGCGGCTATCCTATTGGTGACGTGAGCAAGCAGGTGGCATTCAAGAAACAACACAAATGCCGCAGCTTCAAGTGGTTTCTAGAAAACGTTGCATATGAAGTTCTCGAAAAGTTTCCGCCGCCGCCGCCCAACATTGGCTGGGGCGAGGTCAGCCAGTTATCATATTGTGATGACTGTATGCTGTGTGTAGTAGTATGTGTTCACGTTGGCACACTGTTGTGGCTATGACTGTTTCTCCTGTTTATGAGAGACTAGCGCCCATCCTTGTCCTTCGCCCCCTGAGCTGCGGCAACTGCACTGTTTACATCATATGGATCCATAGCAACTGATGGCATCACACAGCTTGTTGTCTATATACGCGGCGCTATGCTATAGACTTGGGCGTGCCATGGAAAACAACCCCCTAGAAAAACTTTTGTATTTTAGCAATGCTATCACAATGGCTAGAGCAGCTCGAGAACTGCATGGCTACCGTATATAATGTCTCACAGCTGGCTCGCTGTGATGTCATCTCTGCTCGCTGCTATCACTTGGTATTTAATCTGCAGGAGGATTACTACCTCTCTGCCCCGATAACTACAGCCGTGGCTAGGACCCTGCAGCCGTCTGACCTCATGTTGACCTGCTGCTTGGGTGCGGCGAATGGCTGGCTCGCGTCCAAACCGAAAAACTCGCTCATCACTGCTGCTGCTGCATAGGCTAGCTTGGTAAGGCATTACACGTCAGCCTAGTGCACATAGTATAGTAGATTTGAATAGAGACAGTGTAGATAACCCTGTTGAGAACTCCAGTGTCTTCTCCCTAATTCGAATGCGCTGGTTGCCGTCAGCAAGGGCATGTGGGTAGTAAAACTTTGCACCAACAAAATGCTCCAGTTCTTAACTGGAGGTGCCAGCTAATGCAGGTTTACCTGTATAATGGCCATAAAATGGAGTTTAATGTATTGAGGATTACATTTAGTCGTTCATAATGTTAAGTTTTGCATCCATTTAGGTTTGAGTACAGAAAAATACTGGAAATCAATCAGTCTATTTGTCAGCACTGAATAACAGCATTTCGAAAACGCCAAAACAGATAAAATTATGTACAGAAATATTATTTCTTTACTAGTACCTTGTTACAGATGTATAATATTTTTGCTGTAGGTAAAGCTACGGAGTGAAAACGTTTGCTGGGATACTCGCGGTGAGTCACCAAATGGAGGACCTATTGGTGCTTATTCGTGTCATCATTATGGTGGAAATCAGGTACGTACAGCCGTATCACAATCTGATCACACTTGCGAAGTAACTCTTAACAATGAAAATAGATTAGAGAGCTAGTTAGTCAATAAATGTTTGCCTTCAGTACTTTGACACTGTCGGCTGGGCGGCAGGAAGGGCATCCGGCCTGTAAAAAAGAGTAGTGGGGTGCTGGCATGGTTATCTGTCTGGAGTGAGGTGCAGACTTGCATACGGCCCAGCTGATGCCACTGCCACTAGCTGTCTCTTGCTTCGGTAAAATCCAGATTGGTTTTTCCTTTCTGGTACTGGCTCACCTGGGTAGTCCCGGAAAAAGGGCCATTAAACGGGTGTGTGTGTGTTAGTCAATAAATGCACAGTCAGAAGAAGAAAGCAACTAATATAAATGTTTCATTGTTCAGTAATTCATTTTAAAATGTACATTTTGTACGGCTTATAAATTCAGTCATTGTGATGGTTAACGGTTAACTATAATGTTGTATGTGCTGCGTATGTGTATACACGTGCTGTTTTGTATAAAGCTATTTAGGTTAAATGCACAAGGTCAGATAGCGTATGGCGAAAGGTGCATAGATACAACAGGCGGAAGTACGCTGCATTTAATATACTGCCCAGTTGACCCGTCAGGACCATGGCAGTATGATAAGGTATTGTCAGTTAATAATTATTATTATATTATTATATAATAATTATATAATTAGGTTCGCCTTTTTAATCTAACAGTTTTCACTGGAGAAATTGTAGTGTATGCTGAGACATATAATAAAAGACGTCCATTAAAGAAGTTTGTGGTATTTACTGTATACCACACTGGCTGTATAGCCGCCGGCATGGTATGGGCATTCAGTGGTATCTGTGATATTGTATGTCTGTTTCTTCTCTGCGTGCTCTAAACTGAGCTATCACAACCAGTCAGTAGGGATATACAGATGTAGTCTATGGCAGGCCTCAGCATGCACTGACCCTGATGTCATTATCAGGGTTGGGGTTAGGATGTGTGACATCTGACATGGATCTGCATCTTGAAACAACCACACTTTTCTATTTAACACTAGTCTGCTGCCCGTGCAACCAGCAATTTACAGAACGTGTTGTTTGTAAGAATAATTGTAGGGGCCATTGTTGTATTCATCACTTCGGGTGATGTGTGACTCCAACAGTCAGCTCAATATTCTCAATTTGCTATCTCAGTGTATCATTACGATCAGGAGATTGTATGAATCTGTATGTAGATTTCAGAATATACAGCTGAGTTTTTCGTGTAGGTGACGGGGCTGATAAAGCACAGTCAGTCATCACGATGCATTACAGTTGGCAAGGACATGAGATCACTTCAGATGAGTGCATGTGCATCAGACAATCTCTTACAACAGTTTGATATTGTTGAGATAAAGATCTGGTAGCTGAACGTTCCTGTTTATGGTGCTTTATGCCAGCGGTGTTCTTAATTTCTCCGTATGCCTATCTTGATGTGGCATATCTCAGTAGTCATACATGCTGCAGGCGGCATCCACAAAAGTGATAAAAGTTTAATAGTTAGATTGCCACACCTGAAGTTATTACCCTACTACTACACCCGTTTAACGGCCTCTTTTCCAGGACAACCTGGGTAAGCTGGTACCAGAGGTAAAACCAGTCTAGATTTAAATGAGGTAAAGAGATTATGGAGTTAATCTGCATCTTGCTCCAGACAGATAACAACACCAACATCCCATCACTCCCGGATGCTCTTCCTGGTGCCCAGCCAACAGTGTCAAAGCACTGAAGGCTTAGTTATTTATTAATTTATTAACTTCACAGCTGAAGTTAATAAATAAATTTGCTATCAAACATCTACCAAATTACCATGGCATGCTCTCGCTTGAAAAGTTTTAGTCAGTCATCACGAAGCCTGGTTAAAACACACGAGCATAATATCGCAACTGCTTAAGACTGATCTTCCAGCCAAGATACTGCATCAGCCTTTGTGGTGACGAGTCCCTGAAATGTTAGCGATATTTGGTGGCATTCATTAACGAACACTGACAAGTTATCAAAGTCACAGTTGTGTGACTAAGGACAGAAAGCTGAGGAATAGCATGGTGGTGTTTTCAACAGTGAAGATGAATGACATTACCAGATAAATAGTGAATTGGACTGGAACCCCTATGATTGTCAAGTGATACTGTTGCTCAAGGGGTGAATGATGTGCTGCTTTGCAGCATCCTTGTTTGTGGCCATTCTGGAAGGATGTCGCAGTCCAAGTACTGAAATGTGTGTAATTTTTTGTATGCATTGTACACCGTCTCAAAAAAATGAGCAACTTGGAAATGTTACATTCAGTTCTGTAGTAAAATTTAGCATATATTTATTCCATTCACGGTGGTTGTTAAATAATTTGGAGAGCGTATATGTGTAATTAACAGTAACCAGAATGTAGGTCAGTTGTCGTTTCATTTGTATAATAGTGTTTTGACATCTTGAATACGGTTTGCCAAAACTGTATCCAGATATTTTTGTTTTATTGAATTAGTTCTGCACCCACAAACATGTTACGTAACAGTGCACACTTTTACATGCCCATCGCCTGATGGAATACCACAATCACCAGACACAGCTCAAATAAATCACTGGTTAATCCAAATTACACCGTGTCCCAAAAACGTCCACCTTTTATTTGAATAACTCTGTCAAAAATTAACTGATTTTAATGATTCTGGCATGCTAAATCCAGAGAAAATTTGACAAGAAAATCTTACAGATTGTCCATCTCACCTGTCAGATGTAGCCACTGTACCTTGGGAAATTCAAGTCGTTTTCAACAGTATTATTTATACATCACGTTATCTCACAAGAAAACAACCTGTAATGCACTTGCCCACCCACCTAAAGCTGTAGAACAACAGTTGCTACTCGTGTTCTTCTGAGCTAAGGTAAATAATGTGAAGTATATGAATAATAATGTTGAAAAATGACTTCTGGATTTCCCAAGGTAAAGAAAGTGGCTATATCTGACAGGTGAGGTGAGGTGGACAAATCTGTAAAATGTTCACGTCAAATTTTCTGAGGATTTAACATACCAAAAATTATTAACATCGGTCAAAAAAGGTCAATGTTTTATTGGGACACAAGGTACAAGTACATTTATTCACTTTGAATAAAGCTGTTGAGCAGAATACAGTACACACACACACACACCCGTTTAACGGCCCTTTGTCCGGGACTACCCAGGTGAGCTGGTACCAGAAAGGTAAAACCAGTCTGGATTTTACTGAAGCAAGAGACAGTGAGTGGCAGTGGCATCAGCTGGACCGTGTGCAAGTCTGCACCTCGCTCCAGACAGATAACCACACCAGCATCCCACCGCGCATTTTTTTTACAGGCAGGATGCCCTTCCTGCCGCCCAGCCAACAGCGTCAAAGCACTGTTGAGTAGAATACAGTACTTTCAAAAAATTTCATACTACAGACTATGATAAAAAGGCAAGAGCGCTGATGATGGGACAAGGGCATCCCACCTGTAAAAATACTGTATAACTTCCCGAAAACCTCTAAACACGAAAAACTCAAAAAAGTTTACTAACATACAACTTCATAGCCTTATGCAGACTAATGTAATAAACCAGAAATCAAACTGCCGTCAACCAAGGATTAAAGTCAGGCCGATCACTTTATCATCCTTGCTAACTCGAAAAAAAACGGTCAGACAGACGACTGCAGATTTTGCAGTACCTTGTAGGTAAAATCTAAAGTTAACAAGGTTTTACTGTTCATGTAATTACATTATCCAGCAGCAACTCTTACAAACAAATGATGCACACAAATGACAAACACAGCCTATCCCTTATCAAATCTGGCACTGCAATAAATACTGACAGTCTTTACCAGAAAATAAAATGCATCAGTTCAAACACGGATGTTACTGAACATACACCGGCTTGACAAACATAATTGTCGGTACAGTTCACTGCATTGGAGGTCCATAATATGATGGATATGTTCCTGGCCAAGCTGCCTGTCGATAATCATATACTGCACCCTGTCAACATCATTACAGCTTTAAATAGACACTACTCAACCCATCTTCTCAAAAATGAACTATATAATTATGTGATCTAAACAGTCATCCAGGCTCCACTACTGAACACTACTGATAGTAATAAGTCTCGTGTTAGCTACCTATGTACACTGAAACATGGCACTGCTCGCATTCGCCAGCCGCCACTGCAACAATCAGTCAATATCTCCTGCCCGTTGGCCCCACAGCAGGAAACCTGTAGCATATTATGTGGGCAGTGCCAATAATAATTGTGCATATGGCACACTATACGCGAGTCAAAAAACAAGACACTATACTCCTGTCCGTAACTTCGCAAAATGTTAACTGATATATATTCTAAATTCTTTCACTGTTACACCTAATAGGAAATTTGTAACGAAGTCATTTAAATACCCCACCACTCCCTAAACGTGTCGCTAAACTACCATGTGAAATATCTATGTCCAAAAACTTCTAATGCTTAAGGAGTAAGTGACTTAGCCACTCAAACACTGATTTAAAATAAATGACTGGAGAAATAATCATTATTTAATTCACTAACAAAAAGTTGTTTACTTCGGCCATATAAACCCATGACCCACTGTACACAACTGCTGCAACAAAGAAAAGCTGTTGCAGCAAAATACCATACGTGATCAGCAGTTAGTCAGTCACTGATGGCATCAGTCTGTCGGTCAGTAAGTCAAAACTGAGGCGAAGAAGACAGACAGTTACGTAACCATGCTGCCATCTCTGCCGACATAGTGCATTTGTGGCCTTTGCAAACTTGTGCTATATAAATGTCCTTAATAATAATAATAATAATCCAATCAATATGAGCCGTCCATTCGCTGGTTCTGAGTTCTAAGGGCTAATAAAGACAAAAAAGTAAACACAGAAATAACGGGTTAAACATAAGTCCTCTAGTACTATGTACCAAGTGGACTAAAAATAAAAAATAAGTAACAGAGGTAAAGCATAAGTCCTTCGGTACACTATACCAAGTGGATGCCGTGTCCCATCTCAAGCATGTCTATTATCTGAAAAGTCTGCATAATTTTCACCTAGAAATGTCGTAACTAAAAATGACACAGTACTCGCATAACATAGCGGACATACGTACCGTGTATCCAGGCCATGTAGGTGCATAAGTGTAAGCCGGCATGACGTCAGCAGTCGTGGTGGACTGGATCACCGGCTGCACAGACTGTTCTGTTACAACAGCTGCTGACGAATGCATTACGCCGCCATTAGCAGACTGGCGGTTATCACGATCCACCTTCGACCTCTTTGTCGACCGTTCTTCTCTGTACACATGGCATCACATTTCTCCACTTACATTATCACCACAACTACTAGAATGGTGGCATGGCACAAGACCTGCCAAGATCTGAGTAATCTCAACTAAACTGTCAGCGATATACAACGAAGTAAGATGCTGTTCATGTCGCCAAACCATGTTAAAGCACTCAAGAGAACAGAAAACACTCATCCAAATCAGTAGTCCGGCCTCATCCTTTTTTCATCCGCTGCCAAACTCCCAAGAGAAGAGGTGTTGTTCCCCATCTCTCAGATGCCCATATCCCAGTCAACTATAAACAACATTCTCTGAATAGTACAGTGTAGTCTAGTGCACGCCATACCTGTCCAATGGGAGTATCCAAAAGAAAGTGCCACAACAGTATTACAAAATCTCTGCTTTCACTTACCACAACATGTAATAAATCTTTCAGATAACAATCTGCAAACATACTGAGATGCATCTGCTGCAGATAAGCGATGTTTCTTGATAACCCGCATCTCTTGCTGTAGTTTCTGATGAATTTCATATGCCTCGGCCAGTCTGCAGACAGCACAAACCAAAGTGCAAAGAATAGTTAATGTGGACTATTGTAGCTAATGCAGATCATATTATATCTGAAGATACACAAGCTGCTCTTTGCACAAGTGGTGAACGTTGCAGCATGTAACAGAACCCATGTTGCAGTAAGCTTAAAGCATCAAATGCTGCATAAAACCTGTGAGATTACCTGTTAATATCAGATCCAAAATCTTCCAGAAATTCCAGCTTCCTTTGTGAAAATGCCACACGTTGATCAAGGTCCAGATCACTGTTGACAGCACGGTCAAAGACAGTCAACAATGATGGCTCATCCATGACTGACTGCTGATATTCAATGTCAATCAACTGCAGATATAGCTTGGCATTTAACTGTCAGCCACATACAGCAATACAGCCAGAGTTGCATGGTACAATAAAACCATTTGTCAGACTTGTCATCTAGACTTGCTTCTTCAATACCAATATACAGACTCAGAGTACCAGAACAAAAACTAATTGCTTTAAGATCGACTTGTAAAAATACTATTATGAATCAAACATTCAGTGATCATAATTTCTGCTCCAAGAAACACTTCTAAAGATAACTAGCTCAAAATGATTAGTAAAATAATATATACTCCAAGATAATTTCAACTAATGTGGATTTGCCAGTTTTCCATCTGATTTTCTTCAACCACCTGTTTCAAAACAACCTTTTTTAGAGTAAGTGACAGTGTTTTACAGGACAGGCATCTTTCCTGCAACTGTAACCAAACCAGAAGTGTCAAAGCACTGATAAGAATAAAGCATCAATAAAACAATATAATTTAATGATGCTGGTAGCAAGATGTCCAAGACTGAAAACGAGACCAAGACTCTGGCAGCCAAGATCAAGAACCAGACTTTGAACTACAAGTCGATGGCAAGTCGGTAGGAACATGCCTTCACACGAGCATGCATGCACAATTGCACATATGTATGCACTGAGGGACAACCCAAAGCAGCATGCCTCCAGTCCCATCTACTGTAAAAGTAGTAATATTGCGAAGTGTGATACAAGAATTTATATATTCAATGAGAGCAGAGCAACACTTACTTTATCTTTAACTAAAGCCTCCTCAAGTACCTTCTTTGCCAAGTCTTTATTTTTCTGCACCTATGCAGAATA
>Ga0126332_10000611_pt1 | contig 12416 bp, 11 predicted proteins | sample InaspJWI42metaG_FD_94482 | JGI IMG/M metagenome (GOLD analysis project Ga0126332, IMG submission 94482) | Marine gutless worms symbiont microbial communities from Oahu, Hawaii - Inanidrilus sp. 2 OAHU.JWI-42 metaG | ecosystem: Host-associated > Annelida > Digestive system > Unclassified...
CCCATACTCGTTACCGAGCGTTGGGCCCGGAGCTGATCCCGGTGTACAGGCAGTCAGCCCGCAGGTGACGTGAAGTGAATCACGCCATATACCCAACAGTAGTTTGCCATTGCTTTCTGCCAGGCCTGTGTTTTACCTTCGTAGCTCTCACCAGATGGCGCTACCTGTAAACGGCAGCACACATCTGATTCCAGCTTACTACTCATTATATCGACCCCGAAAGGATGAAAGGCTGAGTTGGCCTAGTTGGCTGACCTGTAGCGGAAGGCTTACCCACATGTGTTGAGAACTGACTGAAATTCACCCCCCTCCCCCCTCCCGAAAAAAAGATGTCTGGAATAGACACTGGGCGAGCGTGACCTGTGAGTGCGTGCATGAGACTGCTGGCGGGCGGGCTGCGTGCGAGCGCCTCGAGGTAGGTGGACAGGCGGACGGTGCCGTAGAACGCGACGCCGAGACCGAGCACCGACACGAGACCGCAGACGAGGTTGATGACGACCGCGCGGTACCAGACGGTCGTCCTGTGCACGGCCGTCGTCTCGCCGCACAGCCGAGCCACCAGCGACGACCACATCCCGCCCTGCCAACAGCACGCCGACTGTGACGAAAGAGTGCCGAAAATTATAATAAATAACACAATAAAATTTTTGTTAAACAGCAATCAGCATTTTGGCAATTTCAAACCGTAACAGTTTCCGAGTGCTGTTTGATGAAATTGCTTCCGTATATTCTATTTGAAAATATATGAATATTTTAGCATTGGAAATGGCCAGCCCAAGGAACCGACACTGTGCCAATTGTATCGGCGTTCTTTCGTTCCCTATAGGGTGACAGTGACGTAATTTCATTTCGTATCTATCCCAGCTGGTTTTCGCCGCCACTTTGTGGGCAAAACTCTGAGAAATGTTTGTCACTGTGACGTCGCTTAAATACGCTTTATTGGAAAGTTAATGATCATCGGGACATTGTCTTAGATCAGTTGATTCAATTTTATTAGAATAACGGAATAAATTTTCGACCATTAACTCCACACATTAATGACATTATGTCATGTTATACCCACAAAATGGCGATCGTTTTGTGATCATAGATTCTGTGACGTCACTTCACCTTCTGTACACAATGTACCCCTATTCAGCTTGCAGTGTTGCACGTTACGTGATCTGTGTGTGTCTGGCTGAATCTATCAGGATACCGTTTGTGGCAAACTCATGTGGGTCCACGGAGCCGAGTTACATTGGCGCTAACTCGCGAATACGATCAAATGATCCGTTCGCGGCGGCGATGCGTTCTTTTGTCAAACTACTTTGACCACTTGCTGCTATTGTTGTTTCTGTGTTCGTCTTACTGCAGGGACGTGATATTAGGCATCGGGTTTCTGTATTGGACGTGCGTTACTTTAGGCTAATGGATGCTCTCATGCATAGTCCTATCGGTGTTTATTAGTTTTACTTCATTATATTTATTATATAGCTTTTAAATCAAAGTTAAAAGTCAACATACGGGATTGCTGTGTGCGAACAGAAACTAATATGCTACTTTTATGAAAACTTATTTCTACCAAAATATATATGGTTTAGATTCCACTTTCGATTAAGGAGCTTAATAGCACGTTTAATACATAGCTGGGTTTATAATCACCCGCACACCATTTCTGTATATGCCTACAGACGCCAACAATGTGCACAAATTATTACTTTAGACTATAAGACAGTCTGAATCTTTCGCGTCCGACCTACAGAGAATAATACTAAATCACTGTGACGTCATAGCCGTGGAGAGACATAAGCTTAATAGGCCTACTAGCCTATATAATTAGGCCGAAATGAAAAAAATACCAGTCAACTTGAACTTGAAAAGTAGCAAACATATTGTTTACTGACAAACTAAAATTAAGGGGGAGAAACTTAAAAAGCTATCAGCTTGTATAAATCTCCGGTGGCGCTCAAGTTCTATGTCCAGCATATCAGCGAGTTCTCTTCTAAAACAATGTTAGTCTGCGCGCATTTCTACAATCCTATTGTAGTCTGTCAGAGCGTAGCCTATACATACAAATTTTTAGAGACGACAGAAGAAAAGCAACAAAAGCATTGATGTTACTAACTTGCTTGGCTTGTTATAGGGCCTACCATCGTCCTCGCAAGAGGAGGATATTAGCTACCATTAGTTTAAGGGTCTACTGAAAATAAGCTTAAGCTTACATGTATTTCTGTTCGAATATTAGGCGCATTGCGACTGTTCTGTTCTGCGCCTTAGAGTCTTACTTACTACTTAATACAGGACTTTTGTAACTGAATGGTGTCTGGCTATGAGCCTATAGGCCTATTGTGAACGAAGTCGACCGTGACAACTGCTACATAGGCTACAATAAAAATGCAGGCATTTGACTGCGTAAACGCTAGAGTACAACGCTCGGCGTCGTATTAGTTCAGCAATACTGTTGTGTGATGCATGCTAGAGCTTAGGCCTGAACTGCATAGAGTGTCTCGAAACAGTGCTCTAACCTCTGCAGACTGTATTACGCGAATACGATAGGCTTGGTCTCGTCACGAGCAACTAGAGAGTAAAGGTTTGTTCACGGCACATGAGCTGAGCTAAGCTGAACTGGAGGTCGTGAATTGGAGTTTTGAACGTCACATACTTTCCAATGGGAGTGTTCAACGCGCACGAACTGACTGAGCATCAACCGACCTAGTTTCGCTGCAACCAGGGCTGGTAAAACCTAGTTTTTTTAAGAAAAATATTTAGGTATTACGTATTTTACGGTGTTTTTAAAGGTTTTAAACGTTATTTCGTTTTTAAAATTATATGTTTTGTAAATCGCTTTTCGGTGTAACCTACCCATGGTGCATGGTAGCCTATGTTAGAAATTCAACTGCGGCATTAACTACACATACCTTGATAAAATTGCTGATTTAGTCAAACTAACTCGAAAGACAACTTAAACTTGCAGTATTTGGAAAACAAATTGTGAAAATTAAAAAGCTAAAAACCTAAATTTTTGACTTTTACAGATTTTAGGTTTTACTAACCTAAAAACCTAAACCTAACAAAAACCTACTTTTGCCAGCCCTGGCTGCAACCAATCAAGTCGTGGCGCTGACGCATGTGAACAATGAACGCAGTTCATATGCTGTGAAGAAGCCTTTATATGTGTGTTTGGGTGGAATATAAAGCTCTGGTGCAGAAATGACGAGCAGCAAGGACAGCAAATGCGCCGAGCTGATCTACGATGCGCGTTGCTTCTCCGACGCTCACGACAAGCCGTCGGTTCTGGTGCCGATAGCTCGCGCGACACCGGAAGCACTGCACGGATACGGCGCGATGGTGGCGGACTTCGAGTCTGAGCACGTGACGCGGGTCACGTGGCCTAAGAGCACCGGCTGGCGGCCGATTGCTGCCGGCACAGGCAACCATCAGGTGCGTGTGACGTCATCACGTGCACGTGTCAACGACCGCGATAACTCCAGCAATGAATTGTTTAATTGAATTTATCAATGTTCGAACTTATTATAATGCTATTATCACTGTTATGACTATTTATAGCATATATTTGTTAATGCGTCATTAAAATAAACTCAAAAAATGAAAACTCGTAAAATCGATGTCATCAGTTCACATGTTTAATAAAATTAAAAAGACACGTGTTTTGCAAAATAAAAACAATAAATTTACAAGACGTCTCGAAAAAAGCATTTATTTGCACAGCTGTCTTAGAAATAGCGTTAGGCCTTTTGCAAAAGAATTTATGCTGATACAAAAATAATCTAAAGATATATTAAACATTATTCAAAGAGCCTACATGAGATCTTTTCCTGACTTTTCGACAATTCTTTTGATGACACTCCACAAATTAACAGAGATGTTTAATTTATACAAGGCCTATCGGTACTGTCTAATAGGACAGTTTCACCGAACAAAGACGTAAATACGTAAAGTAAGAGCTAGTCTGTTGACTATTCTGGCATGTAAGTTTAGTGCGAACATGATCAGTCTGATGTAAGCGCATTTTGTTGCTCCATTGAAGTAAGCGTGCCCGTACATTAAGACAGTGAATTGCTGTAATTATTCTTATTTTGTTTAGTTGAGTTTAGTTAAGTCCTGCTTCTATTCTGTATTTTGTGGTAAAATAAAGCTGTGTATTAATTTTGGTACCGTAAGCAGTCCTGTTTTGAAGCGGTAGGCGTGTTCGTTGTACGTTGAACAGTCGACGATAGAAGGCGACTTCTGGATCCGCTGGAGCGATGACGTCATCTTCGGCGACAACATGGCGGTCGGCGACGCGGTGTCGCTGAACTACGCCATTGGTCGTCTGGACAGGTCACGTGACCACGTGCTTGTCCGTGACGCCAACTACCACCCAGACGGCGGTCAGGTGTTCTTCCCGCCACCAGGAGGACGACCTTACGTCATGCTGCTGGCACCTGCCGAGGTTAGTAAGTAAGTAAATAAGTAAGTGAATAAGTTTTTGAAAACTGCGATTACGACAGATCGAATAGCAGAGTTATATGGAAAAACACAAATGCTAGAGACAGTAGCTTGTATACCAAGGGAAAGGAACAATTGGGGGGGGGGGCGCTCCCACTGATATATGACTTTTCGTCGAAACTGTTTGACTGGTTGTATTGGCATTTGTGCGAGGTTGGTGACGATGTTCGTCCCGAGCACTTCCGCGCGTTCTACTTCGACGGCGGCGCCGGGTTTCAGATAGCGCCCGGAGTCTGGCACCAGACGCCCTTCTTCGGACCGCCGGAGCGCGGCGCAGCTGGCAGTGAGATGACGTTCAGCAACAAGCAGAGCTCGGTGTATGCGTGCGTCCCGGCCGACATAGTGAACGAGTTCGGAGTCTACCTCCAGGTTCCTCTCACACTCGGCGCTGCTTGACTGGCTAACTGGCTGACATACTTGCTGTTAACTAGGCCTACGAAGTCTGTCTCATCCGCGAGAGGTGCGAACTGCGTAATTGTTACTATATGGACAGACATATACAGTACAGTGTAAGCGCTTCTGGTGCTTTTTGACGAAATAAACCACCGAACTTTAAAAATCCGGCTGTAGGTCTATCCCAATAGTTCTGTTTTTTTAGACTTCTGTTCGTCTTGGCAGTGATTGAACTTTTAATTGCATTTTCTACCGTATGTAGTTATCTCTCTCTGGGTCTCTAGTGCATCGAATAAGGCTTGTTTTGTTGTCTGCCAGTGTTGGTTTGCCAGTATTGACAGACAACAAAACACAAGTACTACCGGTTTTGTGGATAACGTCATATTTTGCATGATAGCGTACGTACAGGAAATCCATCAAGTCCACTCACACGCATGCACACTTGCAGGAGACTGTCGATTTATACTGTATAATTGAGTTGTTGGCCTACTGTTCGAGAGCGACGTCTGCCGTCCTCTCTTGCTCTTCATCACTGGATACTCTCGCTCCTCCACCTGCGCAATCCTCTTTACGTCTGAAATGAAATTTAAAAAATGTTACAGGAACCATTCATTTTATTTTATTTCATGTTAGATGTGCGGACGACATAACCGATCGTTCATTTCGATATGCCTCACCATGTCTCTGTAATCAACTCCCAGTTTCTCTCCGACAGTCTCACAACAGTCTCTCCACCTCTAACTCCTCTTCCTACACCTGTCACCTCATCTTCCGCCATCGATTCACCACTATCACCATCCGTAACTTCTTCACTCTTCCACTCTCGGCTTAAACCTATCTTTTTCAAAAAAAATCCTTCTGACAATAAACCCTCTCTCCGTTCCTCGTGATTGCTTTGTTGTCATTCAGGTTATTTGACTAAACGATAGATAGAAACTAAGCGAGCAGCAGATGCCCAGAATACATATAGCCAATGCAGAAATAGGGTATATATGACGTATATTTATTTCAAACTCCATAAAAACAACACATGCTCTATGTGATCCTGGCCAGTGATGAAAATATGCACAATTATTGTCGACAACGCGTACAGATATGACAAACTACATCGACAGTACTGTTGCGTGACAGCGAATCAGCAGTAGACGAATTATTATTGTTCATCGCGTGTCACGGTAAACAAACATGCTACCTAAGACAAGCATAGTCGTTGCTGCCAACTAGCACCTCTGTCGAGCATCGTTTAGTAGTAGTCTAATTTAGTAATTTAACTTGCATTCTTTAAAATTTATTAATATTAATTATTTCTTTATTATTTTCTTTTTAATTTTAATTATTTCAGTAATACAGTTTTAGCAGTCTAATAGTCTCCTCTAATTCGCAACTAATGTTTTGATCGCTTGCGAAGTTTACCCACACGATGGACAAACTGAGCCTAGCAATTTCACAATCGTTCATGCTCAGTTCGCTGACCCGAGCGTGCGACTAATATTGCTAGGTTCAGTTCCGCAAGCAGCTAGGCAGTGTGGATAACACTGCTGAGGAGAACGCCGGCGTCTTCTCCCTCATCCTAATGCGATGGTTGCCGTCAGCGAGGGCATGCGCGCAGTAAAACCTCTAGTTCTTTACCGGAGGTGCCGGTGTCTACATCGGCTAACGCAGGTTGACCTGTATAATGACCGTGAAACTTTGGTTGTTGTTCTGTACATGCATTGTTTTTCATTCTAACTTTAATTTAGGTCGACTGGTCAAGAATGGCAGTAAAACTGACAGTAGGGCTACAATTAATACGGGATTTACAAAATTCCCACTTTACTCGATTCACTACGTTAGGTTGCACGAGTATGACAGTACATAAACGCAGGTTACTGTTAAAATATTCTGTGTTGTTGTAACACTTTCAAAACGACACCAGTAACAGCGAAGGAACAGCACAACGATCACAGACTCACGCCATCACTTACAATTCACAACATTAACGCACCAATGCATGTCTACTGAACGTGCACAACAACCGGCAGGCCTATATAATTAAGAAAATAAGGCATAAACTTCACTACTATGCGGTTTGTATTGAAAACTAATACCTTTATACGACAAGAATACAATACACTAACAAATGCAGATGATTGTGCAACAAAATAACTGACCTATATGCCGTGAATGACTTGAAACTAAATGAAAAAAACGTGATGAAACGAATAGTAGGTCCTATGCACGATATTAAGATATAATAGCTGCCTACTGTTCTAAAAGCGGAATAGACGAGATTACAACATATGTATACACGTATTCATTCCCATAGCTTACTAGTATGTTTAATGCACGTTTCGACAGAAAAAAATATCGTGGAGCATACCACAAGAAAACACGAACGTGGGCAGGTCACATACATCAAATATGAAGCTGAAGATTGGTATAAAACTGCCATTAATTCGCACAAAGTTCGTTCTGCTTCACTCAAAGTAACCTAACTTGTCACCCACAAATCAAAAACGCTCCTGCAAAAAATCACAAAATATATTTAAACAAAATCCTTTCACATTGTAGACACAATAAAGCACAATAGTTTCCATTATTATCCTAGCCCTGCAGCACGTTAACTACGCTAACTGACAATGTACAGGGTGTGGCATAAAAAGTATCCCCCATAAAGATTTTTTAGCAATATTTCCCCAAAGACTGAAATTTTAAAAATACAATTTTACACGCCAATTGTATGTTAATATCTACGCAAAATGACAACATGTTATTCAATTGTCTCCAACTCTGACAAAGTTATGCCATATTAAGCGCGATCGGCGCCTCTGAAATTACGACCTTATGGCGCTATACAAGTATGTTTATTATTATTATGTTTATTATCATCTAGTGAATTTTACATTTTACTACAAAAATGCCAAAAATTGCAATATTTCATGATCATACAGAACGGGTCTCTCAAGCGTATTGGCCGTCCGCCATCTTGGATTTATATTCAACAAGGCATGCACTTAAGAGACACGTTCTGATCATCATGCTAAATGTTGTTGAGATAAATTATACCTATTAAAGAGATATCGAAATTTTTTCGTAGTTTTCTGGTGAAATGTAAAAATTCCCTAAATGATCGAACTTAATATGGCATAACGTTGTCAGAGTTAAAGATATTTGAATAAAATTTAGTGTTATTGCGTAGATATGAACATATAATAAGCGTGTAAAATTTATTTTAAAATTATCAGTCGTTGGAAAAATATTGCAAGAAAACCTTAGGGGATTTGTAGGTACATACTATTACCAGGGACGTAAGGGATATAAATGATCAAAAGTTATACACGTAAACAAGTCAAGTAAAGTCCTACAATAAAAGGCTACACAAAGCACAAATGATTACGTACTGTAATTATTAAACAACCGATCTTCCCATACAGTAGAGACTGATACAGTATACTACTGTAACAACATCCTATACATAAGCCAAAATATATTTAAGTTACTTGGTGGTATAAAAATAAATATTCTGTGTAGTAAAATGGCGCAGTATATTCACAGTAGGTCTCTATAGGCCTACGTTTCGTTTTACAGCTCATGCAACGGTGCAATATGTCTCACAACAACATGTAACGATTTTTTTGTGTAAATAATCACAAGGTGTTTGAAGTTATCAAGTGGTGTCCTGTCCTATCATTATCTTGAACCAGCATCAAAACTGCCAGTTGTCGGCGCCTAATACAAATAGATGTGTTGTGATTTTTGTAACATTTCAGCTTTGACGGAGTCCAGACATTTTTCCCCGACAGGCTGACAGAGACATTGGCCAAGACACACCAATCGAGCCAAGACATTAAGGAAGGATAGACATAGCCAAAACAAGATATAGTGACCTGCAAGTGTCGAGAAAGAGCCAAGACCGGTAGGGTATATGAAAAACCTAATCTCAACTGTCAAGGCGTCTCGAGACTAGACGCGTGTTTTTAAGGCTCAGTAACTGCATTTCAAAAGGCCAATAGGCCTAGTATTTTTTGTAATGAATTATATCTATTTATAGTAGTCATGCATATCAGTAATTGACCTATACCCATGTATCAAAAACACACATCGAATATGTATCGATAACTGGACAGTTTTATCAACGACACCGCAGACAAACTAAACAAGTAAAATTGCAGCAGCAGTAACTGACTGCAACAGCCGTAGCAGATCGACATTTCGCTAATTCATTACCAAACTACTGGCCCACCGAAGCATGAAACCTGTTTCGTCCTTTGTGATAATAATTTCAGCAGACACTAATGGTGATAAGAAGTATGATAAAAGGAGCTATCGAAACTCATATAAAAATGCGCGAAGAACACAGGTACGAATACCGAAGGCTGTGCGAAAAGGCAAACTCAGGTATATACGGTGCGATTGGTTTCCGAATAACGGCGTGTAAGTGGTTAGATTAGTTCAAATGTAAACTCATCTGAGACGATTAGAAATCAACGCTGGTCGTCCGGCTCTACTACGAGTGTGACTGCAGACCAGGTGCACGATCGAGGTGGATACTGGATATAAAATCTCATACAAGTGGACAAAGTAATTTAACATAAGGCTGCATTGCCGCCGGCAACGGATCGTTAAATCGTATTCGCCGGGTGACGTCATGTGCATCTCCCCATCTAACCCATGTTTTCTTTGGTTCAGAACAGTCTACCTGCCAAACCCGCTCACGAACTGTTCAGCCGTTTTCGCAAAATCCACCCGTGCAAAGGTAAGGTAAAGATAAACAGAATATAGCAGTTTGCAACAGGCCTCACCGCTACGAGAAGTCACATGCCATACGGGATCACACAGTGTTACCTGCCACCCGGCAGAGGTGACATTCCCGCCCTTACACCAGCCGAAGCTGGTACTCGATTAAGCGACTCCGGGGGGATGCAAGGCTGAGTTGACCTAGTTGGCTAATTACATACCGAGATGGTATACCCGCCCCAAGACGGTCACCCATCCCAATACTAACCGGGCCTGACGTGGGTTAACTTCGTTCATGCGACGAACGCCGGTAACCACCACTACGCCACGCCGCCAACAACGGACAGACAACGGAACGTGCGACGCGTGTAGCAATAGGCCGCGCTGGTGCGATGCGGCCTAATAGCGATGGACTGGACTACGGCGGCGTGGAATGAATGACAGTGCGAATGTGGTGTCTGATGACGGTTGCGTGAAGACAAGACGCGATGACAGCGACCAACGGCTAATTGGGGGTGTGTTGCGTTATGGTTCTTTCACAGCTTATTGGCGAGTTGCGTTTCGGTCCACTGGGGCGTGGCCTCGGAGGCTTGAAGCGCAGGCGTCGTGTGATTGGCTGATCGCAATTTGCGCTCAGCCAATCACACGAAGAATGCGAGGATTGCAAGGCCCGACAGCAAAGTTTGCGGAAAATAGTTGAATGATAACGTGTACAAATTTTGAGAGAAAATTTGTCGAATTCCACGCGAACGTGTAGTTAAGCTGTTTTTTGTTTGCCAGTTTGTTGTTGTTCGTTGCTGTATTTTCTCTCGCTTCTGCTACCGTGCACCATCGTGACTTCACGCCGCGTTTGATTTTAACTCAGTCGACGGCAGGCTCACTGAGTTGAGACATGTACACAGTCACAGCACTAGGACGTTGCGCACCCCTTTAACTCCGCCCGCCGCCGTCGCTGTGGACCGTAACGCAACTGGCGCAGATCAATGGGACTGGACCGTAACGACACATAGCCGCTAATTGGCGAGCAGAAGCTGCTGAAGACCGGCGGCGAAGCCCGGCACGGCTGACGCGTCGAGACCCCAGTCGACGCAGTCGGCCGCCGACAGGTGCGCGCCGTCGTTCTTGACGCCCGCCGCGACGCCCGCGTCACGCATCAAGACGCCCGGCTCGGGCGACGCGACGAGGCCGTGGGCGGACGGCGGTAGCGGCAGGACGGGCTGCTGAAGCTGCTGAGATAGCTGGAGATGGTGGCCGTAGTGATGCGGCGACGCCAGCCGGGCCACACCCTGCTGCTGCTGCTGCTGCTGCTTCAGCGCCGTCAGGTAGTGCATCTGCTGCTGGTGGTGGCGCTGCTGTAGCACGATCCAGTCCTGCAGGCCGGCCAGTCTTGCGTCAGCGGGCGGCATCATCGCGAACGTCGCGGACGGCTGCAGCGGACTCGGGCGGTTGGCGCCGGTGGGCGAGAGCCCGGCGCCCCAGCAAGCGGGCGCCGACGACGGCGACAGCCGCGCGCCACCGCCGGCAAACCCGGCGCTCGACAGCGGCAGCGGCGGCTCGACGGGCGACAGACGGGACGGCCGTTGCGGGCCCTGGCTCTTCATCTTGGTCGAGCCGAACTTGGTCTGCGCGAACGTGGCCGCCGTGAAGCAGGTGCTCGCGCGGGTGGTCGGTGCGGGGCTAGACCAGCCGGGGGCGGGCGATGGGCTCGGCAGGCCCCGCGGGACACCGGTCTCGCGCTCCACCTCGTCGCCGTCAACCCCTCGACGTACACCGCCGTCCAACACCATCACCCCGCCGCCGCCGCCACCGCCGGCGCCGCGGTAGATGACCTGGACGGGTCCGTTCTCGGTGAGCCGGCACGACACCTCGCCCGGGTCGATCCAGATGGTGAGACCGGCCGGGAGGTAGGACTTGATCTCGACGATGTCCAGTCCGCTCGACTTGGCTGCCGCGTCCACCACTGCGTCGACCTGCCAACCGACACACGCCAGACCACACCGCCTGCTACTAGACAGTATACGGAACGAATGAGCACCGATACAATTGGCACACTGTGCTCTCCGTCATCAGCCAACGCCTTCATCTACTTTTTCAACTTAAAGCTCAAGGGTTCCCCTCTGATTCCCTACAAATAATCTTTCATGCTTCAATCTTGTCTAAGGTGTAGTATGCACTCCCTGCAATTGCGGAAATTGACAAATCCAGGCTAGATGCTTTTTTCAGAAAGGCAAAACGACGTGGTATCTGCCATTCTGATTTTTTTACATCTCTCAACTCATCGATATAGCAGATCGCAAACTCTTTAAACAAATTCAGCTCAGTCAGCATTGTCTTAACTCTCTTCTTCCAAGCTCTCGCCTTCCTTACTCCAGGTATTCACTTAGATCCAGAGGACATTAGTTCTCCTTGCCCAATTAAATACTGTTTTGTATAAGAATATGTTCGTCAATCGATGTTTGTTTCAGTATATTTAGTTCTATCATTCCTCCTCATTGTATTGCGTTTTTTCTTGTTCGTTATTTAAGTTAAAGGTGCGAATGTCACCTTTATTTATTAAAGGCTACTTGACTTGATTTGACAGTGCCGGTTCCCTGGGCTGGGCATTTCCAATGCTAAAATATTAATATATTTTCACATAAAATGTACGGGAGTGGGTTCTTAACAAAGCTGGAGTAAAGAGGGAATTGTTAGACACTGTCAAAGCAAGGAAGCTAGCATACTATGGTCACACCATGAGGAAACAAGGGAGTTGCCTGGAGAAAGAGATAATGCAAGGAACAATGCCAGGTGCACGCAGGCGAGGAAGACCACGCACGGCC
>Ga0126332_10000612_pt1 | contig 12407 bp, 12 predicted proteins | sample InaspJWI42metaG_FD_94482 | JGI IMG/M metagenome (GOLD analysis project Ga0126332, IMG submission 94482) | Marine gutless worms symbiont microbial communities from Oahu, Hawaii - Inanidrilus sp. 2 OAHU.JWI-42 metaG | ecosystem: Host-associated > Annelida > Digestive system > Unclassified...
ATCGACTGCGTCAGGCTCGACAAAGCGGATTAATCGGAGGTGGAAACTAGCTCAATGCATTTGGGGGGTGGGTCAAAAATATTGTCCGACAGGTGGGTCAATTAATTTTGTCCGTTGACACAAGACTGGGTGTCCCGGCGGGAATCTTGCGATGACAGCGATGAAGGAGATCCCGCTTGCGCGGGGATGACGAGGGAAAGCGAGATAGCCTGCGAAGTTCGGGGGTTACCGTACGAGGTTTACTCAGAGTAAATATTCGTCGAATATTTACTCTGAGTAAGTTTGAAGCAGGGTGAGGACAGGACCACATGAGTGAATTTTACGACAGCCTGGAAACGCGCAGCACTGACGAGCGTGCCCGGGCACAGTTTGAATCGATTCGTTTGCAAATCGAGCATGTAAAAAATAATACGGCGGCTTACGCCCAATCGTTGCAGGATGTCGATGCGGGTGAAATTACCGATGCCGATGCGTTCAGCGCCTTGCCGGTGACGCGCAAATCGGAGTTGATCGAATTACAGCGGTCACAGCGTCCCTTCGGCGGTTATACCCCCGCCAACAGCGCGACCTATTCGCACGTGTTTGCCTCTCCTGGACCGATTTACGAACCGGGCTACGCGGTACCCGATTTCTGGCGCTTTGCAAGATCGCTCTATGCCAGCGGATTGCGTCCCGGCGATTTGGTGCACAACTGTTTCAGCTATCATTTTACCCCGGCGGGGCAAATGTTCGACAGTGCCGCCGCGGCGCTCGGCTGCGCCGTCATCCCGGCCGGTGTCGGACAAACCGAGCTGCAGGTGCAAACCATCGCCGATCTCAAACCCAGCGCCTATGTCGGCACCCCGTCCTTTCTCAAGATTATCCTGGAGCAGGCCGAGGCAGTGGGCGCCGAGGTCGGCTCGATCACCAAGGCGATGGTTAGCGGTGAAGCCCTGCCCCCGCCACTGCGCGCTGGATTCATCGAACGCGGGATACGGGTACAGCAATGTTATGGCACCGCCGACCTCGGACTCATCGCTTACGAATCCAGCGCCCAGGAAGGCTTGATCATCGATGAAGGCGTGTATCTCGAAATCGTGCGTCCGGGAACCGGCGACCTGGTCGCCGCGGGCGAAGTCGGTGAAGTGGTGGTTACCAACCTGGGCCGGGAATATCCATTGATACGTTTCGCTACCGGCGATCTGTCCGCCTTCATGCCGGGAGTCAGCCCCTGTGGACGCACCAATCAACGCATCCGGGGCTGGATGGGCCGCGCCGACCAAACCGCCAAGGTACGGGGCATGTTTATCCGACCGGAGCAGGTCGATCGGGTGATTAAACGTCACCCCGAAATCGCCAAAGCCAGGCTGGTGATCGAATGGATCGATCAATCCGACCAAATCACGCTGCAATGCGAATCGGAAGCCGGCGGCGACGCCGAATTGACCGACGCCATCGCCGCCAGCATCCGCTCGATCTGCAAACTTCGCGGCGAGGTAGAAATACTTGCACCCGGCGGCCTGGCCAACGACGGCAAGGTCATCGACGATATTCGCAGCTACGAGTAAACGGACAAGAAGCCGATGTCGTCGCAAGCCCTGCTCGAAAAAGTTCGGGTAATCGATTTATCGCAGTATATCCCGGGGCCGTTCGCGACTCGCCAGCTGGCGGATCTCGGGGCCGATGTAATCAAAGTGGAACCGCCGGGCGGCGATCCGATGCGTTTTTTCATGCAGGGAGACGAAGCCGGGCTGTCCCCTGTTTATCGCCATCTCAATCGCGGCAAGCGCATTTGCCAGCTCAATCTCAAGCAGCCAGAGGATCGGCGAAAACTCACCGACCTGTTGGTAAACGCCGACATCCTGTTGGAATCCTATCGTCCCGGGGTATTGGCCCGGCTCGGATTCGGACGCGCGCAGCTGCATTCGATAAACCCCGGTCTGATTCATTGCGCGCTTTCGGGTTACGGACAAAACGGACCCTATGCGCAGCGCGCCGGTCACGACATCAACTACTGCGCGCTGAGCGCGCAATCGATCGTCAGCGGCTGCGCCGAAACACCGGGCATCGGCTATCCGCCAATCGCCGACCATGCCGCGGCGCTGCAGGCCAGTATCGCCATGCTGGCCGCTTTGCACGCTAAAAAATCAGGCCGCGGCGGTGTCTACCTCGATATCAGCATGACCGAATCGATGATGGCTTGGCAGTACCTGCCGCTGCTCGGAAAATCGACCCAACGGGCCGCGTCGATCCTCAACGGCGGCGCCGCCTGTTACAACATTTACCGCTGCGCCGACGATCGCTTCGTCAGCCTCGGCGCCCTCGAAACCGTATTCTGGGAAAACTTTTGTACCGTGCTGGACAAGCCCGAATGGGTCTCGCGGCAATTCGAAGAGATGCCGCAGCGCGGGCTTATCGGCGCCGTCGCTGCGGAAATCGCCGCCCAACCCGGAAGGCATTGGCAGCAAGTATTCGGTTCGGTCGATTGCTGTTTCGAACTTCTGTTTGCGCCGGATGAATTGGCAAAGCATGCGCAATTCCGGGTGCGCCAGGCTATCGACGAAAACGGGCCGACCTATCCCGTCTGGATCGATCAACAAGCGCTGCGACCAGACGATAGTCCGGAACAGGTCGATTCGGTCGATGCGCTACGCTGGAAATCCGTCGACGCCATTTAACCTGCGTCCAGCATGAAACTCCGGGTATCCTGCCCCGCCCTGCGTGCAGCGCCGGAGCGATTTTTAGCATCGGCACGCTATGCCTGCGTGTCACGTCGGCGGGCGCAATAGGAAATAGGTGGGATTCGCGGCCTAGCCGCGCCCGATATAGGGCATCGTGGTCGCCATGATAGTCATAAATTGAACGTTGGTATCGAGCGGCAACGATGCCATCTGCAGTACCGCACGGGCAACATGGGTTACGTCCATGACCGGCTCTTGCGCGCGTTCGCCGTTCGCCTGCGGCACACCCTGCGGCATGGCTTTCGTCATTGGCGTCGCGGCGTTGCCGATATCGATCTGACCACAGGCGATATTGGCGTTGCGGCAATCGAGTGAAATCGATTTGGTAAGCCCGGTAATCGCATGTTTGGTCGAGGTGTAAGGCGCGGAAAATGGACGCGGCGCATGCGCCGAAATAGAGCCATTATTTATGATGCGCCCGCCCCTGGGATCCTGTGCCTTCATCATTCTTATCGCCTGCTGGGCGCATAAAAATGGACCGGTCAAGTTGACATCCACCGTTGCCTGCCATTGCTCGTAGGTCAACTCCTCCATCGGTACGCCCGGCGTGTAGCTGCCGGCATTGTTGAACAACAAATCCAGCCGACCGAATGCCTTTCCCGCTTGCTCGAACAGCGCCGCAACCTGATCCGGTTTACCCACATCGGTTGGCACGCAGAGGCAAGACGACACATCTGCGCCAGCGAGATCGACGGTTTCCCGCAAAGCCTGCGGGCGTCTGCCGGCGAGCACCACCGCGTAACCCGCATCCCATAAGGCATGGCATACCGCCCTACCGATGCCGCTTCCGGCACCGGTGACAAGCGCCACTTGTAAATTGTCACTCATGTCTCGATGCCTTAGTACTCGACTTCAATATTGAACTCGGGATCGTCGTGTAGCGCCCAATAAGCCTGGTTCAGTCTCGTCGTCAGGGCTCCCGGCCTGCCGTCGCCTACCGGCGCGCCATTGATGCGGGTAACCGGCATGATGCCGCCCGCGGTGCTGGTAACAAAGGCTTCGTCGGCGGCTACGGCCGTGGCGGGAGGCAAGGACTCCTGTTTCACTTGTAGATCTTCCCGGGCCAACAACTCCAGAATGGTTTGCCGGGTAACTCCCTCGAGCACCCCCCGCAGCGGGGTAATAACGGTATCGTCATGGCGCACGAAGACGTTGAAACCCGGCCCCTCGACCAGATTACCCTGCGCGTCGACCAGCACAACGGTATCGGCGCCCTCGTCGTAGGCTTCGAACAAAGCCATCACCATATCCAGCCAGTGATAATTCTTGATGCGAGTATCGACAGCCTCGGGCGGAATTCGCTGACGCTTGCTGATCAACAGATTGAGACCCTGTGCGCGCTTTTCATCATTGGCAATCCAGACGAACGGAACCGCAAAGGCGAGAAATCGGTTTTCGCAACTGCGCGGATCGCGCGAACCCGGCGCCGGAATGCCGCGGGTGCAGACTATCTCGACATAAGCATCGCGTAATCCGCTAAGCCTGACCAGTTCAAACATGACCGCCTGGATCTGGTCACGGTGATAGGGAATCGACATGCGCAGTCTTGCCATGCTGGCTTGAAAACGATCGAGATATTCACCGACCCGGAAAAATTTGCCGCGCCACACGTGCGCGACATCATAGGTCGCGTCGGAATGCAGGAAACCCCAATCCAGCAGCGGAATTTTGGCGTCGGCGATAGCGACATACTCGCCCTCGACAAAGGCGGCACCCCGCGAATAATCGGGCATGATTCCTCTGTCAGTCAAAATTGGGTTTGCGTTTATCGACAAAAGCCCGGATTCCCTCGCGTCCATCCGGCGAGGCCGCACACTGTGATATCAACTGTGCCTCGAGCTCCATCTGGGTTTCCAGGTCGTTAGTGGCGCTGGCCAACAGCAGTTTTTTTATATAGGCGGTCGACAGCCGCGCGCCGGCAGCGAGATCGTCGGCAACCCGTCCCGCCTGCGCCGCCAACTCGTCATCGCCAACGACCCGCGTCACCAGGCCCAGATCGAGGGCTTCGGCAGCGCTCAGGGTTCGATTGGTCAGCATCAACTCCTGCGCCCGGCGCAATCCCACCAAGCGCGGCAGAAAATAACTCGAACTGCCGTCGGGGCATAATCCGGCCCGGGTGTAAGCCATGGTGAAGCTGGCCGACGCGGCCGCCAGCACGATATCGCCAGCCAGTGCGATACTGAAACCGGCGCCGGCGGCGACGCCGTTGACCGCCACGATTAGTGCGGCCTGCATGCGCGCCAGTCGGGAAATCGCGCCATGTAAATCGTCCGCCAACGACTCGATCGCCGACCCCACGGCGTCACCCCGCGCCAGCAATTCCTTGAGGTCGCCGCCGGCGCAAAAAAAGCGCCCACTGGCGCTCAACAGCACGGCCTTGAGTTCGGGGTCGCGCTCGCAAAGCTGCGCCACCTCAAGCAATTCGCTCGCCATGAGCGCATTCAGGCCATTGGCGGCAGCGGGCCGATTTAATTCGATCCGAGCCTGTGCGCCCTGTTTGTCAAATATGATAGTTTCGAAATTTTTCATTCGGCGCTTGCTTGGAATTGGGTAGGCACAGTATAACGAGTCACCGTAAATACAGGAAAAATTTCTTTGACTATCCCGACGAGGAACAACTAATGAGCGCATTTTTAATAGTCGATACCCGGATCGAAAACTCCGAGGTCTATGAAGAGTACAAAAAACTGGCCAAACCGATTGTCGAAAAGTACGGCGGCCGTTACCGGGCGCGCGGCGGTGAAATGGAGATTCGCGAAACCGAACTGTGGACGCCGACTCGGATGGTCGTGGTCGAATTTCCCGATATGGCCTCGGCCAGAGCCTTCATCGACTCCCCGGAGTATGCACCGGTCAAACCGCTGCGCCGCGACAATGCGGCATGTACCCTGTTCATCCTCGACGGCGATTAGGCGCCTGTTGCGCTAGGCCGTCTTGGCATAGAGGCTGGCAATCAGCGGGGATAGGCACTCTGTCTAGCGCCGGGCCTGTCGCATCGGCGGCTTCATTTAGCCGAGGCATCTTCTGCCAGCAGCGCAATCTTTTCCATGATTTCCCAGTAAATATTATTTACAGTGCGTTGCTGCGCCCGGTCAAGTAACGACCCTTGATCGCGGCGTATATTGCCGGTTCCGTCTCTTCCTGTACCTCGGAATGGGAAGTTACAGATATCATGCCAGTACGCAGGAAGGAGCGCATATACATGAGCAAAAAAGATGCAGGCGAAGACTTTGAAGAAGTCGCTACAGGAAGTTTGCCGGGTTGCGCCGGCATGTTGGCGTGCTCGTAATTTCGTTGTAATTGAAGCTCGCATAAGATTCCTGATACCTTAGCAGAGCCACGTAACTCGAGATTTAAAAACAAGTCGCAATGCCGTTATGTGAACTAGAAAATTGTTTGACTATTCGGCGTACGCCTTTTTATGGAAAGAAGCCGATTTTCGGGAGGCTGATTTGCAGTCCCTGATACAGGCAATTGGCGGCGTCGGTGTGTTCTTGCTGGGCATGATAGTCATGACGGAGGGCCTGAAAGCCTTAACCGGCGCCAGCATCAGCCAGTGGCTGGCAAATGCGACCCGCAGCCCGTGGAGCGGCGCTACCACCGGCGCCATCGGCACCGCCATTTTACAATCCTCGAGTGCGACCACGGTTGCCGCGGTCGGTTTCGTCGGCGCCGGCCTGCTGACTTCCCCGCAATCGCTCGGCATTATATTCGGGGCCAATATCGGCACTACGATCACCGGTTGGCTGGTGGCGCTGGTCGGTTTCAAGCTGCAGCTCGGCAGCCTGCTGCTGCCGTTGATATTTGTCGGGGTCATGCTGCGCTTCTTCGCCTCGGGCCGCCTCGCCCAGCTGGGATTATCGCTGGCGGGCTTCGGGTTGATATTTGTCGGCATCGACCTGCTGCAACAGGCAGCGGCGCAACATGCGAATTTCGTCGACCTGGATATATTGCCGGCGGACAACTGGCCCGGCCGCATCAAGTTGCTGCTGCTCGGCATCGCGATCACGGTTGTTACTCAATCCTCCAGCGCCGGCGTCGCAACCGCACTGGTTGCAGTTAACGCCGGGGCGATTAACTTCGAACAGGCGGCGGCCATGGTCATCGGTATGGATGTCGGCACCACGGTCACCGCGGCGGTGGCCACCATCGGCGGCTCCGCGGGAAGCCGTCGCACCGGTTTTTCGCACGTCATATACAATATATTTACCGCCGTGGGCGCGCTAGTTCTGATCACTCCGTTCGTTCATATCTGGCAGACCGGCAGCGGCGGCCGTATTATCGACAACCCGGAAATCGCCCTGGTCGCCTTTCACACCAGTTTCAATGTACTGGGCACCCTGCTGGTGTTGCCGTTTACCCCTCAATTCGCGCGCCTGATCGAAAACCTGATCCCCGATCTCAGCCCGCGCTATAGCCGCAGCCTCGACAAAGCACTGTTGCAGGAACCGGAAGTGGCGTTGCTGGCTTCGCAAAAAGTTATCATCACCGAGTTCCTGACCCTGATGGTGAACATCAACTTGATCCTGGAACAGGAAGAACACGAAATTCGCGCCGACATGCCGCGGCTTCAGGCAATACTCGACGAAACTCATGAATTCCTCGACCAAATCAAGGTGCGCGATCCGCAAAGTCGCGAGGCGCGCCAATTGATCGCGCTGATTCACGCCATCGACCATATGCAACGCCTGCACGAGCGCTGCGATGAGGATTTACAGCGCGCCGTCGTCGCCAGCCAGCGGCCCGAATTAACCGAAGTCGAAATCGTGCTCGACAGTCAAATCGATGAAATTATCGACGCGGTCGAAGCACAGCGGTTTGCGCGCGCGCAACGGCTCGCCGACGAATCCTATCAGCGCACTTACGATATGGAGGACCCACAGCGAGAGAAAATTTACCGGGCGGTGGCAAGCGGAGAAATCGATATTCGTTACGCCACCGAAAGTGCGGAAGCCTTGCGCTGGCTGACCCGGGTCAGCCGCCATCTCAGCCGTATCTGCTACTACCTCAACCTCGCCCGCGGCAAACAAGCCTAAGCGGTACGCGATGGGCCCAAGCTTTATGGCCATACCTGCGGACTCAAATACAAGCGTCGAATTTCGGCCGTGTGCAGGTGCTCGAGTTGCCGATGATCGGTCGCGGCCCGCCGGGCAAAGGCGGCTTGTAAAATCTGCAATGCGTCGCCGTGAGACACCAGCAGTATTTTCGCATCGGCATAGCATTCATCGATTTCTCTGATCAACGACGTTACCCGGAGCATAACCCGGTTGGCACTCTCGACGCCGCGCCACGCTCCATCCGGATTGGTCTTATCCTGGCGCCAGACGTCTTCATAGCCGCTGTCCGAGGTCAATTCGAAATCACCGAAGTTACGCTCGCGCAAACGCGACTCGACGACTATCGGAGTGGCGCAGCCGAGCAGGGAATGGGCGATTTCGGCGGTTTCGCGGGCACGTTTGAAATCGGAACACAAGATTATTGTCCCGCCATCAAGCATGGATGCCCGCTGCAGACTTTGTTCTATCTGATCGCAGCCCTGCTCGCTCAGGCCGAAACCCGAACAGCCGTTTTGGGGGTGGCTTACAATAATACCTTGTGCGTTGGCCAGGCTGTGGCCGTGCCGCATTACAAAATAGCGGTTAGCGAGATGATCGATATCTAGCAATTGATTCAATTTTATTACCAGCAAGGGCCCAGGGTTCCGGGTGGGATTCGATACCGTCCACAATACAACATTGTCCAAGCTTGCATCATCAGTTTTGAAACACGATAATGATCCGGCGCGGCGGCACCCAACGAGTATAGAATCGATAATAACGCCGTCCTACCCATCAGAGCGAGGAGAGATTTAATGACTTACCACACTGCGACCTATATCAGGCTAATCGGACTGCTTTTGGTTTTTTGCTTTTCAGGCGGTGCGCTGGCAGAAGACTGCTATCGCGGAACGCTGGATAAACAATACTGCGACCGCAACCGCGACCAGGTGGCGGATCTGCCGCTGGACCCCAAAGAATGGGTTAACCCGGATACCATTATCTTTTCCTATACCCCGGTCGAGGATCCGGCGATCTATGCCAAGGTCTGGGATGGATTCATCAAACACATGTCCGAGGTCACCGGCAAAAAGGTCGTATTTTTCCCGGTGCAGTCCTACGCGGCCCAGTACGAAGCGATGCGCTCCGGCCGGCTGCATATCGCCGGCGTCAACACCGGCGGTAATCCGGTAGCGGTCTCCTGCGCCGGACTGGTGCCGTTTGCGATGATGGCGTCGGAAGACGGATCTTACGGCTACGAAATGGAAATCATCGTGCCCAAGGGCAGCGACATCAAGTCGCCGTCCGATATCAAGGGGCGCACCCTGGCCTTCACTTCGCCGACCTCCAACTCGGGCAACAAGGCGCCTTCGGCACTGCTCAAATCCGAGTTCAAACTTGTCAAGGATGTCGATTTCAAAACCGTGTTTTCCGGTAAGCACGACAATTCGGTGCTCGGCATCGCCAATAAGGACTACGAGGTTGCCGCCGTCGCCAACTCGGTGATGAACCGCATGTTCGACCGCAAGGTGGTCGAACCATCACAGGTCATGTCGATTTACAAATCGGCGACCTTCCCGACCACCGGTTACGGCCATGCTCACAATCTCCATCCGGAGGTCGCGGCCAAAATCAAACAAGCCTTTTTCACCTTTAAATGGGAAGGCTCGGATCTGCAGAAAGAATTCAAGAAAGAAGGCCGTTTCGTCGGGATTCACCATAAATCCGACTGGGACGTCATCCGCAAGATAGACGCGGCCAACGGCGTCAGCTACGACTGCAAGTAAGCGATAAAGCCATGCATAGCGTGAGCCACGACCCTATCGTGGCTCACGCCCTAGCCTGCGACTATTACGGATAGAGATCAGCACCCAATCACCGGTACCCCATATGCTTCGCATCGAACATCTCGAAAAGCAATACAAAACGGGAGATCACGCCCTCAAGGACGTCAATCTGGATATCCCCAAGGGGCAGGTTATGGCGTTAATCGGTCCATCCGGTGCCGGTAAAAGCACCTTGATTCGCTGCGTCAACCGGTTGGTCGAACCCACTTCCGGCCGAATATTTCTCGGCGATCTCGAATTGGCGCATCTGGGTTCGACCGAGTTGCGCCGGGCGCGCACGCGCATGGGTATGATCTTTCAGGAATACGCGCTGGTGGAGCGCTTGAGCGTCATGGAAAACGTGCTCTCCGGAAGGCTCGGTTACGTGGGTTTCTGGCGCAGCTTTTTTCGCAAGTTCCCGCAATCCGACATCGATGAAGCCTTCAACCTGCTAGAGCGGGTCGGGCTCGATCACATGGCCGATAAACGCGCCGACGAGCTATCCGGGGGCCAGCGCCAGCGCGTAGGAATCTGCCGCGCTTTAATTCAGAACCCGGATTTACTGCTGGTGGACGAGCCCACCGCCAGCCTCGACCCGAAGACATCGCGTCAGATCATGCGCCTGATTTGCGAGCTCTGCGACGAACGGCAACTGGCCGCAATCATCAACATCCACGACGTCTTGCTGGCGCAGATGTTCGCCCGCCGAGTGGTGGGCCTGCAACTGGGTACCATCGTCTACGACGGGCCGCCCGAAGATCTAACCCCCGATGTGTTAACCGATATCTACGGCGAGGAAGACTGGGAAGCCACCATCGAAACGGTCAAGGACGAAGAAGCGTCCGAAACGCCGACCGATACGGACGACCGGGTCACCCGGCTGAAACCCGTTTCCTGATGCCCGTAGGTACCTCACGCCGCTGGCAACGCCCGCCGTTCATAAAAAACCCGACCCTGCGTTGGGGACTGTGGCTGGGCATCGCGATTTATCTCGCGCTGGCGCTGGGCACCATGGAGGTGGACTGGAACCGGGTCGCGGAGGGAATGGTCCGCGGCAAACGTTTCATCATGGCATTTTTTCCACCCGACTTTAGCTCGCGCTGGGATTCGATCCAGGACGGCATCCTGGAAAGCCTGTGGATGACGATTACCTCGACCGTAATCGGCATTATCCTGTCGGTCCCGATCGGCCTCGGCGCCGCCAGAAACCTGGCCTACCGGCCGGTTTATTTGTTCTGCCGCGGCGTGCTCGCGGTATCGCGTACCTTTCCGGAAATCATTCTGGCGATATTTTTCGTCAAACTGTTCGGCTTCGGGCCGTTTGCGGGTTTTCTCGCGCTCAGTGTCGGCACCATCGGTTTTTACGGCAAACTGCTGGCCGAGGATATCGAGGATATGGACCCGGTGCAGGCCGAAGCGATCAAAGCGGTCGGCGCAGGCTGGTTGCAGTGGCTCAATTACGCGGTGCAACCGCAGGTCATGCCGCGCATGATCGGGCTCGGAATTTATCGGCTGGATATCAACTTCCGCGAATCGGCGGTGGTCGGCATCGTCGGCGGCGGCGGCATCGGCGGGACGCTGTTGACCTCCTTCGACCGCTACGAATTCGACTCCGCCGCCGCGATTCTGCTGGTCATCATCGGTATCGTCATGGCCATGGAATACAGTTCCGGCTACATCCGGCGTTGGGTGCAGTAATGCCGATCCAGGAAATCGCGGACAAAAAAATCTGGCAGCGGCGCACTACCCGCGCCCAGCTCGGCGTCTGGTTCGGCTGGCTGCTCGGGGTCGCTATCTTCGTATATTGCTGGCGTCTAATTTCCGATAAAACCATCTGGTTTTTTGTGGCGGACGCCCCCAAGCAAGCGGCGGACATGGCGCAACGCATGGTGCCGCCGAAGTGGTCTTACATGGAGTCGCTGTGGGCGCCGGTGTGGGATACGATCAACATCGCCACGCTGGGTACCGTGATCGCGATCGTGATCGCGGTACCGGTGGCGTTTTGCGCGGCGCGCAATACCACGCCCAGCGTTCACTTCGTGCGCCCGGTGGCGCTGTTTATCATCGTCTCCTCGCGCTCGATCAACTCGCTGATTTGGGCGCTGATGCTGGTGACGCTGATCGGCCCCGGGGTGCTTGCCGGGGTGATCGCGATCGGCCTGCGCTCGATCGGATTTTGCGCCAAACTGCTATACGAGGCGATCGAGGAAATCGACCACAGCCAGGTCGAAGCGGTGATCGCCACCGGCGCGGCCCGCAGCCAGCAACTCAGCTTCGGCATCGTGCCGCAAATCATGCCCGCTTTCGCCGGCATATCGGTATTTCGCTGGGATATCAATATCCGCGAATCGACGGTCCTCGGGTTGGTCGGCGCCGGCGGTATCGGCCTGCAGCTGGATGCATCGATATCGACCCTGGCCTGGACCCAGGTTTCTCTAATATTGCTGGTGATTCTGGCCACCGTGATCGTCAGCGAATGGGTATCGGCCCGCATTCGTCATGCGATCATCTAAACGCTGCACCTATCCCTGCGCCAACTTTCCAGGCACTTCTTTTATGCGCCCGCGGGTAGTTTGTTTTTACGAGGATCGAGACCAGGAAACCGGCAAAATTTCCTAGCGCTGCCGCGCATCAGCGGCCAAACCAGGGAGGCGGGGAAACCATGGTTTTGTTTTTGATTCTGTTTTTCTTCCGGCGTTCTAGAGGAGTGTTAGAAATTTTGTGTCAATTCTTTAATGTGCAGCATAATGCTGTTAGGAGAATTGATAATGACAGACAAATTCGATTTTAATAAAGCCCTGAAGGCGATTCAGTCCTGGCGCAAG
>Ga0126332_10000613_pt1 | contig 12396 bp, 17 predicted proteins | sample InaspJWI42metaG_FD_94482 | JGI IMG/M metagenome (GOLD analysis project Ga0126332, IMG submission 94482) | Marine gutless worms symbiont microbial communities from Oahu, Hawaii - Inanidrilus sp. 2 OAHU.JWI-42 metaG | ecosystem: Host-associated > Annelida > Digestive system > Unclassified...
CTTGTCCGGGTTGAGCTGTAGACCGTTCTGCAGGTACCACTGTCTGACATCAGTGGTACACTCGGCGAGAACGGACAGCCCGGCGGGTGTGTTGTCGGCGCGCATGGCGAGATGGAGCTGCGTATCGTCGGCGTATTGGTGATACTGTACGCCGTGGTGAGCGATGACGTCGGCGATTGGGCTGCAGTAGACTGCAAACAACAGAGGGCCAAGCACAGACCCTTGCGGGACGCCCACGTCAACTTCTGTGGCATGTGATTCATGCTGGCCTGTCTTGATGAACTGGGTCCGGCCTTCGAGATAGGACTGCAGCCAGCGGAGTGGTATTTCTGTCACTCCGAACTCGAGCTGCAGGCAATCGAGGAGGAGCCGGTGGTCGACGCTGTTGAAGGCCGCCGACAGGTTGAGGCCTATCGGGACAGGATCAAATGCAATTAGACAAACATTTGTGCAACATTTAGCACAGTTTTAAATGACATGACGTGTCATGTGGTCTCTCGGCGATAACGGAGCTTCTTGTCAATGGTAACCAATGGGAAACGTTATAACTCATAAATCAAAAACGAATAGGCATAGGGTCTTCAAACTTGGTGGCACGGTTGTTCACGTGACCTGCTATGCATGACAACTGTTCATAGACAAAAGGTCAAAGGTCAGGGTCAAGAAATTTATGCCCTCAAGCTAGCATTGGAGACGCTTGAGAGTAAACGACTCTTAATCGTCTTCATAACCCAATAACAGTTGTATAGTGAATAGGCAAGTCGGGTCGGGGATTCCAAAAATGTAATTGTTTTTGACCTGTTGAACCCCTGCTCACGGGTCACGTGATTCAGCACATGCACAGTGGCCGCATGCGCATTTTCAGTGGTAACCAGTGGGAAACGTTATGACTCATAAACCGAGAACGTAGGGTCTTCAAACTTGGTGGCAGTGTTGGTCACGTGACCCGCCATGTATGACAGTTGTTCATGGTCACAGGGTCGCATAACATATCAGCAGACAGAACGCTATAACTCAGCGGTGGATGGTCATATCAAAGTAGTGGATTTGGTGGCCCTCCAAGACCAGAGAAACAGGAGAGGTACGAAACGTCCCAGGTTAGTGATGTGCGTATTTAAAATTTTAATTTTAGTAAAACGTTTTCTAGCCCTAACCCTAGTTTGCTACTCTAGTACGACCTAATTAAATGTTAATTAGCTGTAGTTTGTTGTCTAATGTTTAAATGTTAATTACGATTCTAATGCGACCTACTAACCCTAATTACACAGCGATGGCCACAACCCTAACCTCGTACTCTAGTGCGACTAATCTGACGCTATAGTGTCTTTTTATCTGAAAAAACGTTACCTCACCAACCGTAACCTCGCACTCTAGCGCACGTGCGGGCATGGATAACGTTTCGTCATACGTCCTGCGAATCGTCCCTCACTTGCGAATCGTCTTCTCGCTTAACAACCCTAATTAAATAGGCTAGGCCTAGTGCGAGACACGAAACCCTAACTTGACATAGCGTCTTAGCGTTAATTTTAATTGTCTAATAGCCCTAGACTAGGTCCTAGTACGAGACATGAAACCTTAACTTGACGCCCTAATTAAATGTTAATACCACCGGGCGCCCAGCAGCAAACCTGCTGCGCGCTAGTGTGACGGCCTGTTGTGACTGGGAACCCTCATGAGCCCAGGACGTGGTTCCCATAGCTTGGCCTCTTAATTAGTTGTAGTGCATCGCGACTTGACGTCTAATCATTTAAGATCTGCACACCTCTAAACTAACTTTGCACGTGCCAGGAACCGACCTCCGTAACTATTATTCATCGAGGCGTTTCACTTTTGTCAGCAGTTTTACCCTGCCTATCTAAAAGTTATTTTTTTAGCAGTTAACCGATTGTAATAACTGAAACAAACCACGTTTCATCAGTACAACAAAAACATGATTTAATGTTAAAATTAACAATAGATCGTTCTTCAAAACGATAATAAATGTCACAAACGGCAAGCGATCACAACATTATACAATAAAACACATAACAATGCAACAGATCATACAACAACCAAAAACATATACAACAGTCGTACATTATATGATGGTGTCGTTGAAAAAAACATTTAATGCACCAGATGTCGATGCGTTAGCAAAACGATGACTAAGCCTGATACATATATCACGTTTTATGATATTATACAATATTTACAGTCATACACGAATGAAGAAAAACCATCAGTTAGTTAAAATCAAAATGTCACAACGACATGATGCGATAGTGTCTGTATGTCAGCGACGAGACGCCATCCATCATGATGTATCGTTTGTCATAATAGGCCGAAAGGCAGATTTTATCAATTTGTTCAGTGTGTATTGTGTGGTTTCGTGACCGGAAGTTCAAAAATCGAGCGACAGTACAGGTTTTATTTTGTAGAGTGTGTAAAAAACATGTCGTGGTCACGTGTTTTTGAATGTAGGATTTTTTAATGCCTTTTGCAGTCATTTTTATGTCCCCTCAATACTAACAACGAGTACATCTTGGAATGAAGTCCCACGAACTCCACGGGGGCGATACCGTTACACTCTTTTTTTGAATTTACCCGACACTTTTGCGTTTTGAGAAGTATATAGCGGGTGGTCTTTGGGATATGAGCTGGTATCGAGATGATCCAAAAATGTGGTCATGTCATCATACAGGTCGTTGGTCTGTATGCTGTAACAAAAACTGTCGGTGTCGGTAAATAGAAGTCTACAGTTTAGTCCATATTTCGCCAGCGTGACATCATAATGAAATCGATACATGTGAACTTTAGAAATTTCCAAAATCGAAAAACCGGTGTAAATGGGTTAGTTTTGGTGAATTTTGGCTAAGTCGAATCATAACCAACTCGGGGTTGATAATTTCGAGATGTTTAAAAGTGGGCGATGCAATCATTTTTTTGGCTTTCGTTTGGTCGTTTACGAGACTAATGTTCACACGGTTTTGTAAATTTTCCATCGTCTTGCCAAATACGGAATTGTTCATCAATTTATAAAAGTCCCGTTCAAAGTCCATCGTCGCCTGTCGTCTCTTGTCTGTGTTGAAGTCGATGTAGGTTTTGATCCAAGGATGTTGTGTAAATTCCAGAATGCGATGAACGTGTGTCAGTCGCATTCCCAGCCGAATGTAAAGTTTTAGGCTGGCAGTGGGTCACGTATTTTGTTTTGTTGTTCAAATTAGGTACGAGTTTTTCGGATAATACGTGTCGGTCTGTAAACGATTGGGCATATGGCGACAGCATTTCTTTTGTTATCAAAACTTTTTCGGGGGCCAGAGGGTAGTCGTTATGGAGTTCATGTAGATCATGTGGGTATTCCAAATCTACCTCCAAGATGTACCCAGTAGGATGGTCATCGGGGACGTTTAGTATGTCAATGTGTTTGATTTCGTCATCTGTCAAAAATGTGAAATTTCTTGTGGGAAGGGGCTGGCCCATTGTGTAACCGTATAGGTTATTTGCATCAGTGTGGCTCAAAAAATTAGTCGGCAGAGTCCTGTCGAGTCCGTCCTCTGTATACTTATTGTTGGCCTTGACATATCGATTACTGATCATCGATATGCCACCCCTGATGTTGTTTTCGATAAACAGATGTTTTTCGGGGTCTAAATAAGTCCAATTTTGCACCCGTCATTTTAAGACAGGCTTAAAAAGACAAGCCTGGAGTGGTGTAGAAATGAGCAGGATCAAGTTCATAATTTTGCATACAAATAGATCGAAAGTTCTCAAACACGTCGGCCAACAATAAGACGTCAGTCGTGAGGTATGCATCGTGAAAGTATTTAATAGTTTCACATTTATAAGCAATCCAAATGTCATGGGCTCTGTCGTAGTCCTCGTCGGTTATGTCAGTCTCCGTCAGGGTACTGTAAAATCTGCCTTTCGAAGGCAGACGCGATTCGTCGAATTTTGAGATGTCAGTCATATATTCATATGGGTGAACGCCTTTCTGTTTTGCCAAGTGTGGGACGGGACTGAATTTTGAGGTGAGTTTGAAGGCATCTGCGGGCAAAGAGAGACGCAGTCAGAAATTGAAAACTATCTAAAAAAACGCAATTTGCCTATTTGAAATGCTATAAATTTCTCGGTATTTGATTGAATTACTGAAATGTCGTGCAAGACACCACGCTGGTAACCCTTGATAATGAGATGTGAGTCATAGTTTTTCATGTTGTGTGCTATGACAGGTATGAAAAACTCGTCATTCCCATTATCGGGTCGCTTCCTCTTACTTTACTTCAGTTGAAGGTTACATTTGGCGCACACCGCACCGAGGAAGCGACCTGTGGTGTGGCAGTGGTGTCTGACTTTTTTACACGAACTTTGGTCGAAAGTTTCAAAGTCGACGTAGAGAACATATGGGACGGGAAATCCTTTTTGCGTAGTCTTGTAGTGCATAACCCCATCTTTCCCCTGTACAGGATAGGTTACGGTCTGTTGTGTGTGTGGAGCAGTTGTTTACGTGCTGCGATAGAGTATGTTCATATCTAAAACAGTGTAAACAGTATTGACCTACGAACGCTTTCCCATGGTGTTTAGATCGGCCTCAGACCAGACGCGAAAGGTCGCGGATGAGCACGTAATGATGTGTATCTGTTTCGTCATTGGTCAGCAGCAACAGGTTGACGATGTGTGTCTGCTGTCGATGTGGTGTGACATAGAGTGGGATGGGCTGGGATTCGTCAAGTCACCACGTTGACCGCAATGTCTTCATTCAGACGTTCGAACTTGGCGACGTCGCTGACGGGTAGTGGAAACTTCAGACCGGTCGTAACAAGTTCGGCCAGATGGGGTCTATAGTGGCACATGCGCGACGGATTTCTTTCGGATTCGACGCGGTGGATATGTGCTAAAATGGAATATAGAAAGCGCAGCTCGTCGTTGCGGTTCTGCACGTTGACTACACATGTCTTACTGCGATGTGTCGTGGCGTTGGTATGTAACTAGATCCCTGTACTGGTCGAAATGGTGCCAGCGTTACGTTGAAATCTAGTACATAGTCTACTATGAAAGCCTCTATGGCATGCTGAAACTCGTCGATCATGTGGTCTGCCGACAGTTCCGACGAGTCCGATGTATCGGCGGGTTGGGCCCGAAACCGGCCCGTGGTATGCTGAATTTCACCATCGGACGTCGTTCTGTAGAAAGCAGTATCCATTGTGGCATACCACTTTACGCATCGATGTTCGCGAACCGCCTCGTCGAGTTGACTGACAATACCGTCTTCGTTATCTCTGAGGTATTCACAAACATCCACATCAGAAATACGCACGTCGTAGTGATATGTCTGAACCGCACCACCCAGGAATATTTGCCGCAACGACGACTGCGATACGAATTCATGACTCGCTACAAACAACGACGTTTCTATTTCGTACTATTCGACTATACGTATATACACGATGTGAACTGTAGCTCGACTGTGAGCGGAATGAGAGCGCACTCGAGTGCTGACTGTTTATGTATCAGCACGAGTGCGTAATCAACTGCTGACGCAACTCACAGAGTGCTGACACAACATATGAATGAGGCACTCGTTTTGTATGCGTTGCTACACGTTTCCCATACGTTTTTTCCATAGGCGGCACGTGTGTATGCGACCGGCGCCCCAGCACGTGCGGCAGACACGCCCCGCGCCCGTTGCAGCGGCTTCCGGTTGCGCCGGTCGGCGGGCACGCGCCAATTATCGGCGAGGTCAGCCACGTGACGGCGGCGGCGTACCGAGCGCGGCGTCGTGTTAATTATCAACAGACGACGGCCCGCGGCAGCAGTTGACTTGCATGAGCAACGGGACATTTCTTCCCCCCCCCTATCGTGGACATCTGCCCCCAAGCACAATAGTTTTTGTTTAAATAACTCGAAATAGTATTTTAATTGATCCTACATTATTTAAACGACATCGGCAATGCAACATGGAGGTACCACGCGACTTAGAAAAAATTTCGCCACCACAAGATAGTTGCTTACGTCAGCTATGAGTCAGAAATACGTTGTGTATACGTTTCAGTGTTTATGACTCGCTGCTAGCAGTCTATTTTTAGTAACGCCCATGCCATAAATACGTGTGCAAACGCGTGATGAAATCATTTCTACAATGGAGGTCGAGCAGCGTATACGTAAGCTAGAAACACTGATGACCCTGTTGGTCGAATATATTAATCGATACGATATAAACAACGCCGTAAACGCCAATCACCTACAGCTACTGTCACTGAATCGTGATGAAGCGCTACACAGAAACAGAATAAACTACAAAGTCCGCAACCATAACAATCACGACGACGACAATGAGATGGCGGAAGACGAAATCGGCAGCACTGTTGCCTTTTAAACATTGACCCGAATAAAGCTTATTTTGCTGTTACTACAAGCCGCTGCTTACAGAACAATGACGTCAGTCTGACAATGAGTCATGAATACGTTTCATATTCGATTACCATCAGGCTGTTAATCGTGGCCTGCAGTCTATTTTTAGTAACGCGCTAGCTTGTAGCCCGTGTATAAAAAGAGCAACGATCGTGCTCTCGAATGATTATTTGCTCGACATCGGAAGAGACAGCATGAAGACGTTCAAGATCGGCAACGATAGATCGCTCAAGCTTAACAAGGACAAGGGTACTAAGAAGGCGGCTCACTTCACTCCTGCTCGATGGGCATCGTTCCTACTGTGTCTCGACCAAATCGACGACCAGCTGCGTAAGCTGTCCGAGGGCGACGACGTGGCATATTGCATGCATTACGGTGGTGCATGGCACGTGTCGTTGACCGAACGGCTTCGCTGCATTGACCTGTGAAAATTCTTCGTACCCAAGGACCAGAACACGTGGAAGCCTACAAAGACTGGCATCACCCTACGTCTCCACTAGTGGCCGACGTTCAAGTAGGCTGTCGAGAAATTACACCGTGACAACCTGACCGTCGCAAACTTTACGCCATGTTTCCTCAGTGTGGACCACAGCACTTCAGCTGGCTGTCCAGAGTGAAATCTGTATCCGACTGCGATTTAGACAATGACATAGCTTTTGTATCAATAAAAGACTTTGAGTCGCTGTATATAAACTTGTGTTTTGTTTCATTCCCAGTCAGTCTTAGTCATGATGATGCCACTACAACATCCCTTTACGGCCATCGTAGCAGGTCCTACAGGATGCGGTAAGTCCGAATGGGTCTTGCAGCTAATTGATCATGCAAAGGAAATGATAGAACCACCGCCGGAAGAGATATGGTACTGTTACGGAGAGTTTCAGCCCATATTCGGTCGTTACCCCGATGTAAAATTTCACGAGGGCATGCCAGATTTTACGAAATTCGACGGTCGTCGGTCCACGTTCTTAGTTTTGGAGGATCTCATGACCGAGACGAACGATGGCATAGCAAATCTGTTCACCAAGGGGTCCCATCACATAAACGTCAGCGTGATGTTTCTGACGCAAAACTTATTTCACATAAACAGACACATGCGTACGGAAGTTTGCCGAAGAAGCATATAGAGATGCTACAGAGAGACCGTTTGGGTATCTGCTGATCGACCTGAAACCTCAGCAGGACGAACAATGTCGTTTGAGAACGAACATATTTCCAGGCGAAAACCAGTATGTGTACGTCAAAAAGTCATAAAAGTCTGCACGCGTCAGACTTGTGGTCATTCGGATGAGCGACATGACAACGAATGCATCGGTGTCATATATACATAGCGTTGACGAGTCGTGTACATCGTCGTTACCTACTGTTGATAAGAGTTGCTAACGTTGGTGTTGCTCATATTCGGAGGGACGATAACCGGCGTCGTCGGTATCAGAAGACGGAACCGCAATGAGCGACAGAACGCGAAAGTACCTACCCATACTTAAGCGAAGACAGAGACTGGGGGAGAAGGCGAAGAAACAGTTTATCAAAAAGTGCGACAATCAGTTCATAGACTGTCAGTGAGTGCGCCAAGAACATTATAAAAGGCATTCCACTGAAACCCACACAATTGCGACGTTTGCGTCGTGAGAGAAGCAACGTGAGGGTACTGGCATGGAAAAAGACGTCTTTAAAGAAGAAGAGACGAATTCTGCAGAAGGGAGGATTCCTCGGCGCTCTCCTTCCACCTGTTCTCGGTGTCCTTGGCAGTCTGTTACTGGGCAATGCAAACCGCTAAAAAATTGGTGCTCGTTGATCCACAGTTTCTGGAACAGTTGAAAGTCGACAGAGAGTACAAGCAGATACAGAAACCTGCCGATTCCATAGCCAGAACGGGTCTGAGTCTAGATATTGGCAAAACCTTAAACGACGATACGCTGTCCGACGACCAAAAAGTCGATCGCTATTTGCAGACTCTGAACAGATACTATCAGGTGACCGACGAAGTACCACAGCTGACGACTTCTAAATCCAATCCACTGACTGTGGCTGCTGCGCAAACAAAGAGAAAGAAGAAGAAACTTCAGACTAGACTAGAATGTCATATGCCGATCCAAAAGCACCGGGTAGTTTCGGTGGCATACAGAACATCCGACGATATGGTGGTGAAGTGAAAGATCTGTCCAGAAACGACGCGTACACGCTCCACAAATCGGCAAGGGTGCGTTTTCCGAGAAGGAAGACATACTCAAAATGCCCTGGCGACCTATTTCAGACAGATCTGGTTGACCTCAGCAACATTTCCTCGTACAACGATGGCTATTTTTATCTTTTAACATGCTTGGACGTATTCAGCAAACGGGGGTGGGCCGTTGCAGACAGTTGCAAACCCAACATGGTACAGAGCGACAAAGGCACAGAATTTTCAAATTCCACGTTCCAGTCGATGTTAAAACATGATATTAAATTTTTTACACCAGTGAAAAGGAAGACATCAAAGCAGCCGTAGTGGAGCGATTCAACAGAACCCTGAAAACTAAGATGTATCGATATTTCACCGCTAAAAACACCAGACACTACGTCGACGTCTTACCCGATTTGCTGCATTCTTACAACCATACATATCACAGATCGATCGGTATGGCTCCCGTAGAAGTAGATGACACTAACGAACATCTAGTCAGGGCTCGATTGTACCCCTTAAAACCGAAATTGTACAAGTGGAAGTATGACGTTGGCGACAAAGTACGCATCACGATGCGCCGTCAGCCGTTCAAGAAGGGATATCTCGGTCGGTGGTCCAAAGAGATTTTTGAGATCGACGCGCGCCTGCCTACTGTTCCTGTCACTTACAGACTAAAAGATCTGGCAGACGATGTTATATAAGGGAAGTTCTACGAGTCGGAAATTCAGAAGGTGGTTAAATGCGATGAAGATTACTTCGACGTGGAAAAGATATTAAAGACGAGGAAGCGCGGCGGTAGAATCGAATATCTAGTAAAGTGGGTGGGGTATCCTGCTAAATTTAATTCGTGGACGGATATCTTGCAGCCGAAAAAAAGCATAAAAAGCGAGGTCACTGTCGTTTGACTGTCATTTGGTGACAAAACGAAGAACGATGAGTCGCTTTCATCTAACGCTGCCGTCTAACAGTTCGATGCACTATTATCCGGAAAACACTGTCGCTCGATTCACAACGAAACTGCCCAACAACATAGATCTGGATGGAGAATGGGAAGTTGGACTGAGCGAGATTTCTGTCCCTTTGCACGTACACAACGTGATCGAAGGTCTCTGCTACTACGACATATATTTTTCAAATACGTTTATATGCAGAATAAATCCCATGCCGGGGCAATACAGACGACTGCGTGAGTTGTTTGTCGACTGGTATCGTGCACAGCGACAACAGATTCCGCTACACAGTCACGAGCCGCTTCTCGTAGAATTTTCGTATGAATTCGACAGCGGAAAGGTCAAGATGACGTATCTTGGCAGTGCACCTCGTCGCGCACAGTTCGAGTTCAGTCCGGACCTGGCTCGTCTATTGGGTTATAGCCACAACTTGCGGTATGCACAGTGTCACCCGAGGTTGTCGAAATTTCCTCCGGATCTGAGAGGACGTATTCATTCGGTTTACGTCTACTGTGATGTTTTTGAACACGTTCCAGTCGGAGACACGAAAGCACCGCTTCTTCGCATAGTCAATACCGACGACGACAAATCTATCGGTAACGTACATAGGGTCTTTAATCCGCTGCTGTACGTCCCGCTGCAGAAAAAGACGTTCAACACCATAGATATCGACATGAGTACTGACTTTGGTACGACTGTTCCTTTTCTATCGGGAAAGTCGTTCGTCGTGTTGGAGTTTCGTCGCGTCATTCGTCCGTACTTCTTCATATAAGGTGAGACGAATGGAGGGGTTTATCATTTGTCATTCAGACGCCATCGAGATGAGACGAAAACGGTATTGTTGCGATGCTATTCGTCGGATGTATGAAGGTTATTACACTGGTCAGGTGGGCAGTAATATGCCTGTGTTTCGTGGTGCCAGATATCAGCGTGGTCACTGACTGGGCAATGTGATCAGTGGTCTGTTTCGACGTGTGGTGCTTCCCTTTCTACCGACTAGTGTAAAGGGTGTACTACCTTTTCTAAAAAGGAACGAAATAGACGCTCATCAGAAATGCGTTGAGAACTGGAATGGAAGTGGCCGAAAGTGGTCAGGGAAGCGTGCAATTGGTACTGAAATTCGGTCAGGCCCCACTACGACGGTCACCGTGGTGGTCTCTGCGAAGTGTGAGAATGTGATCGAGATCGACAGAAACAGAAACGTCATCTACGACTTTGAATGGTGGGGACATAGAACGCGCCGTTCGGCGTCAAGTGCGACGTTTCGACGGGGTCTTTGCCGCAGATCGACTTCCTAACGATCCCTGTCTGCTGGTCTGCAATACCGATGCATCGCACAGACTGGGTGAACACTGGGTGGCTATCTACGTCGACGAGGAAGGACGATATGGCGAATATTTCGATTCCTTTGGCAGACCCCCGTCTGTGACATTTAGGCGTTACTTGGACAAACATTGTGTGTATTGGTCGTATAATGACGTACAGTTACAGAGTGTATCCAGTCGTTTCTGTGGGCATTATTGTGTGCTTTATTGTATTTTCAGAAGTCGTGGTATTGACATGCGTAGTAGTTTTACTCGTGACACTGGTTTTAACGATGTGTTGATGCATGGATTTGTATGTGTGCAATAAAAGATGAAACGTGGTTTGTTTCAGTTATAAAAAAAATTATTAAACCGGTTAACTGTTAAAAAAATAACTTTTAGATAGACAGGGTAAAACTGATGACAAAAGCGAAATGCCTCGATGAATCATAGCTAGGGAGGTCGGTTCCTGGCACTCGCAAAGGTCGAGACCCGCGTTAGTTTAGAGGTGTGTAGATCTTAAATGATTAGATGTCAAGTCACGATGCACTACAACTAATTAAGAGGCCACGCTATGGGAACTATGTCCTGTGTGCATGAGGATCCCCAGTCACAATAGGCCGTCACGCTAGCGCGCAGCGGGTTTGCTGCTGGGCGCCCAGCGGTATTAACATTTAATTAGGGCGTCAAGTTAGGGTTTCGTGTCTCGTACTAGGACCTAGTCTAGGGCTATTAGACAATTAAAATTAACGCTAAGACACTATGTCAAGTTAAGTTTCATGTCTCGCACTAGGCCTAGCCTATTTAATTAGGGTCGTTAAGCGAGAAGACGATTCGCAAGTGAGGGACGATTCGCAGGATGTATGACGAAACGTTATCCACGCCCGCACGTGCACTAGAGTGCGAGGTTACGGTTGGTGAGGTAACGTTTTTTCAGATAAAAACACACTATAGCGTCAGATTAGTCGCACTAGAGTACGAGGTTAGGGTTGTGGCCATCGCTGTGTAATTAGGGTTAGTAGGTCGCATTAGAGTATCAAACTAGGGTTAGGGTTAGGGTTAGAAAACGTTTTACTAAAATTAAAATTTTAAATACGCACATCACTATCCTGGGACGTTTCGTACCTCTCCTGTTTCTCTGGTCTCGGAGGGCCCCCAAATCCACTACGTATCAACCTCAAACTTGGTGGAAATTATCTCCATGGGGGTCAGCGCATGTAGTATACTTTCTAGGTCACTAGGTCAAACAAACCGGTAGTAGAAATATGGCAGACATGCAGCGTATAAAATGCAACAAAAGTCAATGGAAAACATCGCCAAAACGCCCAAAATTTGGAACTCTATAAGGATTTATCGTGGTTGGGGAATCGAATAATGGCTAGAAATTTTACCGGAAGTTGATAAATAGCCGTTTGGATTCATGAAAGGTAAGGGAGCCACTGATGCCATTTTTATGGCAAGACAGATGCAGGAGAATTTTAGAGTTAAAGGTAAGAAGCTATATTTTGGTTTTGTGGATTTGGAGAAAGCTATTGACAGGGTGCCAAGAGAAGTGATAAGCTGGGCAATGCATAAGCTAGGAGTTGAAGAA
>Ga0126332_10000614_pt1 | contig 12386 bp, 13 predicted proteins | sample InaspJWI42metaG_FD_94482 | JGI IMG/M metagenome (GOLD analysis project Ga0126332, IMG submission 94482) | Marine gutless worms symbiont microbial communities from Oahu, Hawaii - Inanidrilus sp. 2 OAHU.JWI-42 metaG | ecosystem: Host-associated > Annelida > Digestive system > Unclassified...
GACTACTGCTAGGTATATGGCGTGATTCACTTCACGTCACCTGCGGGCTGACTGCCTGTACACCGGGATCAGCTCCGGGCCCAACGCTCGGTAACGAGTACGGGAAAACTTTACCTTTTTTACTTTACAGCGGGGGTCATAATAAACCTAGTTGCAGCCTGTCAGCCAAAGAGCCAGCTAGCTAGCTAGCGAGTGTGTGGATGTTCGGTGTAGTCAACTTGCCTGCGACGTGACGTACTGGTGGAGCAGTATGCGCAGCTCGGCGTTCTGTCGGCGTAGAGAGTCCGTGTCGTCGATGAGTTTAGCTCGCGACTGCAGCACGCAGCTGACGTATGCGCAACACAACACGGCAGCATCAGCAACTGTCTCATACTCATAGCGCAGCACAACCATGGTTTGCGCCAACGTGCAGTTTTCGGGCCGGATTTACGCCCTGGACCCCGCTGGGGGAGCTAACAGCGCTCCCCAGACTTCCTGGCTGGATTTTGGTGACAGGAAAGAAGGAGGGGAAGGGAGGTAAAGGAAAGAAAAGGGAGTGAAAGGGAAAGGGAGGAGTGTAAGTGTCGCTGTTGCCATCTATCTAATGAAAGTAAGAGTGAAAATTTGAAACAGGGTCCATTTCTCGTGGCGGCAGTAGTAGCGGCGGCGTGTGTGGCTGGCAGTACGCACAGGTATTTGTTGAAGGTGTAGAGCAGTGCATCCCAGACTTGCTGTCTGTCGGCCGAGACGACATGCTGGCGGTACTGCGCCCAGTAGGCGTCGTCCTGTGAGTCATCGCGCTCGTTGGCGTCTACGATCTGAAACTCGCCAGCCATCTCGCTCTTCTCACTGACACACACACACAGACGGACCTCACTACACATACACACGCACGGACGTACATCACCGAGACATACACACCACACGTGGCGTGGCTACTACCGGCACTGCGCCCAGTCCTGCGAGTCATCCCGCTCGCGGGTGTCCACTATCTGAATCTCGCCAGCAATCTCGTTCTTCTCATTGACACACACACACGGACGGACCTCACTAAGACATACACACCACACGTGGCGTATACAATACTGTGCAATCCGTCAACAGTCAGTGTTTAGGCGAGCCGTGCAACAACATCATCATTTTATTTGCCCAATAATATAACAGTATGCACATCTACATCAATACAATTTACAAGAGCAAGACAGCAGGTCCGACAAAGAACACTAACAGCTGCCCTAAAAAGTTTAATACAACAGTTACTGGGTACATACGCTATCACATACCAGATACACGTTGCAACAAGACAGTCTGAAGAGCAACTCGTCGTTAATTACGAAGTCGAACGCTTCACTACTCGCATAGCCAATTATGCCATCTACACGGTAGTGCATAAAAAGTGACTATAATTATACTTCAATGTAAAATATCTGCTCAATCGTCTCTTTCTCACTGTAGATTCCCGAGGAAAGTCCACTGAAGACAAACAATTAGTATTATTTCCAATCTCGCTAATATTAAACATTCACCTTTGTGTCATAAAAAGCAATTGCTTGCATAATGCTTACGTTTCTTAAAGTAAATGGCACGATTAATGTGAAGACAAGCGAGCGAAACGGCAAATATTATCAACAACTATGAGCAAAAAACGCATCAAACACACAGCGACGTCAACTAAATCGATCCAAGATGGAAAGCTGTTACCATGCTGGCATGCTCCGAGCTTAATGTTAGGCCTACCATCGTTGACAGCCGTTCGTGGAGAGAGAGACAGAGAGAGGACGGCATGGGCGAAGTTTGGTTTTTAGGTTTGGGGGGCTAACCCTTTTCTCCCCTTCCCACCCTCCCCCTTGCCTTAGAAGTAGGTCCTCTCCCTTCTTCCCCCTCTCTTGCCCTCCCCCTCCCGTCCCTTAGAAGTAGGCCCCAACGCCCCATAATTCATCTAGGGGGTTTGGGGAGCGATATAAGCTTCTCCAGCCGAGATCGAATTTTGTGCATCTTAGCTTCAAAAAAATGCGACATCTGGTGGCAACAATTTTAATGATTTTCCTGGGAATCAACTTACCGAATTTCGTGCAGTTTAAACAGTACTAAGGCAAAATATTGTCTACGACCAAGGGTTTGGGAAGGGGGCTAAGCCCCCCCCCCGGAAACTACGCCTATGGAGGCCAGCGAAAGACAAACTCAAGTTTCTGTTGAGCTGTTCGTCAATTCCGGAGTACCTCGCGGCGGGCTGGGCTGGGTTGGGTCTTCCGACGGAGAACCATCATTACACCTAGCAAATGCGCCATCGTCTTCCGAACTGGTGATGGCACTGTTGCCAATGTCTTATTTCCACAAAATCGCTCCCAGCCATTCAGAGTTCAGACGATCCACCCAGATAACAGCAGTCGAGCAACATGAGTTAAATTATGCCTTCAGTGCTTTGACACTGTTGGTTTGGCGTCACGAAGAGCAACCGGCCTGTAAAAACTGAGTGATGGTGTGCTGGTGTGGTTATCTGTCTGGAGCGAGGTACAGATTGTTTCCATATGGTCCAGCAGATGCCACTGCTGCCCCCAAGCCCCATAATCTCTTGCCTCGCTTAAATCCAGACTGATGCCTTTCTGGTTGTGTTGGAAAATAGGCCGTTAAACGGGTGTAGTAGTAGTAGTAGTAGTAACGTAAGTTAGGAGGACACAACACGAAACCGCTGTTAGTTGTAAGTTGTAACACGGCAACCAAGACGACTGTCAGTTTGAGCGAGTGGTCAGCTGAGTTAGCAGTCACTCAAGTACACTGGTCAGCTCAGCTAGTGACCAACTGGTCAACTGAGTTAGCGGTCACTCAAGTACACTGGTCAGCTCAACTGGCGACCAACTGGTCAACTCGCTGACGTACTAGAGCAGCTGCTGCATGGCTGTGAGCGGTCGCGGCTCCAGTGGAGTTGCGCCGGTCAAGGGGGCGAAATCGTCACCGCCACCAGCCGACGACGCTCTTTCGCCGGCGCGCGCACCCGGCGGTGACGAGGCCGCGTCACTGGGCGGCGTAGGAATACGCCCGTCGGCTGCCGCACTGTCCAACTGCTCCAGAACTATTTCTTTCTCGCCTCTGCGTCATGAATGACGTCACGCGTGACGTCACACTTTCCATTTACGTCATCAAGCGGTGCCAACACCAAGGGTGCTGTAAAATTACTAAGCGCTGAGCTACTCAAAGTCATAAAAAACGACAGTTGACTGTTAAAATACTAAGGGCTGAACTCATTGCGGCTAGCAAAAACAGCGGAAAAATCTTTGCTGCCTTCTAAAAATAGACATTACGTCAGTGATTGATGCCAACGAAAACGAACATACCAGCAGATGAAATATAGTTGTTGTTTTTTGTTTAGGTGATGAAATTTACAATGATATGCCACTATTAAACTAAAATCAATGCCACTTACATTATACATCGCAAATTCTTGTGCATAATCGTCAAAAAGCGTCTGTTGACGGAATTTGTTTCTCTGCACGTAATGTCTATTTTTAGTCTTTCTGCTGCTTTTGCTGTTGTCCGTTAATTTACCGAGCGCTGAGTTTTCAGACAGCAGCAAACTAGGCGCTGAGTGAATTAACAGCACCAAGTTTTTACAGTAGAGCTCTACAAGCAGACACATGACATGTGGACTACACTGCTACATTTACTGGTGGAGCTGCGAGGTTGCTAGGCGGCCTGCGTCATGGCGCTGACAGAGTTGACAAGCTTCCCACAGACCACAGATGAACTATAACCTAACCTAGACAGGCACGCCAGTTTTATGCAGCATTTAAAAAAAATATGCGGACGGCATAAACACCAAACATGCGGCAGAAATATGCGGAAATATGGTACAGAATTGCTTGAAACCAAGTACCACATCTCATTCGACACGGGTCCGGACACATGAACGGTACCATTCTGTTGGCAACCAGATGGTCGAGGTAATGAAACCTAATATAAATGAGTAATAGAAACAAACACACACACGCACGCACGCACGCACACACACACACACACCTGCTTAATGGCCCTTTGTCTGGGACTACCCGGGTGAGCCGGTACCAGAAAGGTAAAACCAATCTGGATTTTACTGAAGCAAGAGACAGTGAGTGGCAGTGGCATCAGCTGGACCATTTGCAAGTCTGCACACCGCTCCAGACAGATAATCACGCCAGCACCTCACCACTCAGTTTTTTACAGGCCGGATGCCCTTCCTGCCGCCCAACCAACAGCGTCAAAGCACGAGTAATAGAAACACAAATTGCCGACAAAAATGCCAATTTATGCGGAAAATATGTGATATGTGCACTCTGCTGAAATATGCAAAAAAATGTGACAATAAGTGAAATATGCGGCAATCACATATTCGCATAAAACTGACATGCCTACCTAGAAAGTTCAGCGTATTATAATAAATGAGTAAGTAAGTAAGTAAGACCTGATGCGCTGTTTGTTGTTCTCCTCGACAAACGCCTTCAGTGCCTTGAGCACATCGTTAGCGTCAATCAGCTCATCACTGGGGGGCGTGACCTCAGTAGCCCCGCCCACCACCGTCACGTGACTGCCACGCCCACTCAGCTGGTCCGCTGTGTCGGGCTCGGCTAGCTCCGCCCTTTCATCACGAGACTCTGAGCCATGCCCGGCCACCGACACCTGCCAATCACGCACGCTAACTGATAGGCCGCATTGCAATACACAGCATTAGATGCTTCCTAATGCCATGTATGTAGCGTGGTCTGTCTGTCTGTCTGTTGATTACGAGCATCAGTGATGCAAAAACGGCTGAATCGAGCGAGGTGCCATTTGGAGTATGGACTAAGGTGGATCCAAGGAACCATCTGTTACATAGGGACCTAGATCCCCATGAGTAGGGGCAATTTTTCTCGGTCCACTGTAAGGTATAGGGGATATTGGGCATGCAATCAATATTTGGTGGCTGGCAGCAGCGATGCGGCCTTTTGCGGTCAGTACTGCAGCAACTTGTTGACGTTGCGGTTACTGTTAACACAACAACGGCACTGGACAAACAGGTGCACCGATACAGTAAGTAACTGTGAGTAAGTAAGCAAAACAAAGCAAGACAGGAGTTTGCTAAAATCTGTCAGGCAATGGCTAAATTTACAGCACGATAAAATTGACAACGATTATACCCCGTGTCCCTCCAAAAATGTCAACCTTTTTATTTTTTTTAATAATTCTGTCAAAAATTAACCGATTTTAATAATTTTTGGTATGTTAAATGCGGAGAAAATTTGACACAAAACCTTACAGATTTGTCCACCTCACATGTCAGATGCAGTCACTTTACCTTGGGAAATCCAAAAAAAGTCATTTTTCAACATTATTACTCTTATACATCAGATTATTTACATTACCTCAGAAGAAAACAAACAGCAACTGTTGTACTGCAGCTTTCGCTGTTTACTTACTGTTGTTTTGTGCTTCCTATTATCTGCATAGCCTTAGTACTGCATCTGGGGCACACTACAGGAGGAGTGCTTGTATTGATACAGACATGTTGAGACTTGCAGCAGCGGCTTGTTGCGACATGGGGCTGAATTTCGACTGATCTGTATCAAAAAAGATTGGAAGCATGTACTAACGCAGAAGGTGGTCACTCTGAACACTTGCTGTGACACTGCTTGCCTGACATTCCAGTTGCCACACATCACAACCGGCTCCTTCGGAGTCATCGACGACAACCGACAACTGGCTCTCTTCAGAGCCTCCGACGTTTGAAAGAATGCCACAAACCTTCAGTCAGATGAAAAAGTTTTGCAATTCACAAGTTAGTGTAATGACATTTTTAGGTGGGGTGGACAAGTGAATTACAGTTTGTTTTCTTCTGAGATAAGATAAATAATCAGAGGTAAGTATGAATAATACTACTGAAGATGACTTTTTTTGACACGATGCCAAAATAATTAATATCGGTTAATTTTCGACAGAGTTGTTCAAAAAATAAAAGGTGAACGGCTTTTGGGACACAGTGTACATGCACTAGCCTAAAGTTGTGACTGAAATACACACACACACAACCATTTAACGGCCCTTTTTCCGGGACTACCCAGGTCAGCCGGTACCGAAAGGTAAAACCAATCTGGATTTAACTGAAGCAACAGAGAGCGAGTGGCAGTGGCATCACTCAGCTGGGCCATATGAGCTGCACCTCACCCCAGACAGATAACCATGCCAGCACCCCATCACTCAGTTTTCTACAGGCCGGATGCCCTTCCTGCCGCCCAAACAACAGCATCAAAGCACTGAAGGCCACAGCACTAAAATAGTCAAATGAAAACTAGAACAGCATGCAGTGTTGCACGCACTGAGCTGGCGGTGCTGGCGAGCGACGGCGAGTCACGTGATCCGGCCATGCCGCGGTGTTTAAGGAAGTAACCGGCGAGCAGCCTCACGTCGTCTTCAGACTCTATGCCCAGCGCCTGCACACGACAACATAGATCAACCGACCGACGACCAATCAACCAATAAACTTATTCAATAACAGAATGCTTTTTAAAAACGTTTATTGGCATTACGCTCTTCACTGCTATTTTATGTATTTACATTCGTTTTTTTACATGTATCGTCTTTTATTCACTGTTATTTTATCACGTTTAGCAAACTGTAACTAGGTTGCAGTTTGTCAACCATTATTAAAGTCATATTTGATTGATTTGAGAGACACAGGCACATTAATACCAGCGTGGCTACAACATGCACTGGTGGCTGTTCACTAACAGGTAAACAATAACAGATCACAATGCTAACTCGTGCTCGCAGACTCACTAGTTATTTCATTTACTGTCATCAACCTGCTTTTTACCATCTAGAAAAAGGACAAAAAATAGCTGGGCTTCTTGTCGATAACTCAAGTATTCCGCTGATTATGTTAGGTCAACTCAGCCTTGCATCCCTCCAGGATCGCTAAGTCAAGTACCAGCATAAAGGTGCCAATGTCACTTCTACCGGGTGGCAGGTAACACTGTGTGATCCCACAGGCACGTGAGTTCCCATAGCAGTGTGGCAACCTTGCAAACTTGTTACTTTACATATAACATTCTCTGTGATTGCCGGCCACTAATGCTGAAACTGACTTCACGGCAGTAAGCAAACTTACAAGTCTGTTTAACTGTTCATCCAGAAAAGTTATAGGGAACGAAAGTCTGCCAAAAATTATAATGAATAACATAAATAAATTTATTTTTCAAAACTGCAATCAGCACTTTGCTCACTTCAAACCATATAATAGTTTCCGAGTGCTGTTTGATAAAATTGCTTCCATACATTCTATATAAAAATGTATTTACATTTTAGCACTGGAAATGACCAGCCCAGTGAACCAGCACTGTGCCAATTGTATCGGCACACTTTCGTCTGAGCTCCGTGTTGTAGGAACAAACGCATTCTTGTTTTGAGGCCATTTAGTGTTGTGCTGTTTGTTGAATTGTCAACTGCCTACCGTGAAGATGGCATCGAGTTTCATCACAGTCTGTTCACACTGCTGCAGCGGCGCCAACAGTGTCAGCACTTTGGACTCAATCAGAAAACCCTTCAACAACAACACACACACACACAGACCATCAGAGCTGAATGGACGCAAACGTTCAGACGTGCTCAAAGTCTATGTTGTCATGTGCAGACGTGCTCATGGCGATACATGCTCAAACAACAGAACTGTCCAGCGATATCTGAATATCAGTAACTACAAGGCCTCACCTCTGACCCTCCTCCCCAGCTCAGTTTTCACAGTTCTCCATAGGCAGTATAGTTTATAGTTTATCCAGGCCGTCATGTTTGGAGGGATGGTCAAGCCTTGTATTTTGGTCCAAAGGGCCGAACTTTTGGTTTAACTGAAAACAATTAGTTAAACTATTAGCTACTAACTTTTTAGTTAACTTTTGCCCATCACTGGTGACCAGTAACAAGCAGTTCAATACTTTTAAAGTTCAAGTCTTTTAAAACTCCAGCCTGGCTCGAGTAGACGTTATCAGAAGAAGACAATGTTGGTACTGCAGTAAACAAGTTATCGCCCCGAGGGCGGCAAGACGATATGCCCCCACCGATGGAAGTTCGACTCGCGGCAGATCTACATCCATCCGCAGACGGGTCCGCAGTCAGCGCATGGCTAAGCTGCAGGCAGCCAGCGTGCCTACAGCAGCTTCAGGCGTGAACTTAAGACATATTGGTTTTCCTGCAACCGGGGTGCAATGTGACATCCTGCTTAATTGCGCGTTATAAATATTCGTACTAACTAACTAACTATAGGCCAGGGCAGCTGCAAGCCTAGGGCAGCTGCGCATCTAAGGCAGCTGCGCCATGAGACAGACAGACGGACAGATTGCGGTATCACTTAATGCCCCCCTACAGGGTTATTCTCATTTGATTCACCTAGCGTCATCATTGAGAAACGTGCCAAAGAAGTTTAAAGACGGCCTGTGACATCATGTGTGTGTAAAAATGTAGTAATCAACTCTAGTTAACTTTATAATTTATTTCGCTTACTTAAAAGTTTGTTGGTTTTTTCTTTACTTTATATCGTTGTATGCTACCATTCGTGGTGAATAAAGATTACCACTAAGTGAGTAATAAAAATCAACTGACTGACCGACTCATCGCAGAGCAGTTCAAGTATCTTGGTGGTGAGCTGAGGTGAAAACTCACTGCTCAATCCACCGGCCGTCTGCTCCCCGGCCGCGGCCCCAGCTGCTGCTGCTGCGGGCGACGTGGCGTTGCTACTGGCAACCTGTGATGCAGCAGGCTTGTCATCAGCTGATGTTGCCTGTGAATCCACTGTAGCAAAACACGGCGCCATTGAAATCAGCTATAATCTCACTACTACCCACTACTCAATGTACCCTCTCCCACCATCCCGGCTGCTGCCAGTGGTGGACTTAGAGGGGACCGAGCCGGCTCCGCCCCCCCTCCCTTTGGCCGACGGACCGACGCCGTCTCAGTACTCCTGATAAGTGACAACTGTAAAACATGCACTCCACAATACTCAAAATGATGCCACCAGTGGCTTTCTAACAGCTTTATAGTGACCAAATTCGTTTTCGGTCGAGGCTCTGCCCCAGATGCTGCTGCGGGAGGTTACAGCGTTCCCACAGCATGCCTAGCTGGTTTAATAGGGGACCCTACTTCTAAGGCAAAGGGGAGAGGAGGGAAGGAGAGAAGAGGGAAGGGTAAGGGAGAGGAGGGGACGGAAGAAGAAAGGGGATGGCCACCCTAACGCAAATTCCTGGATCCACCCATGGCTGCAGCTGGCGAAGTGTTGGCAACCTGTGATGACGCAGCCTTGTCATCAGTTGACGTCGTCTGTGAATCCACCGCACATAGCAGACCACACGCCAGCATCACTTTTGAAGAGAAACAGAGCAAAAAAGAAAAAGGACGCAACGTAACATCGCAACACCGAACTCACCTGCCATACAGGATCACACAGTGTTACCGTCCACCCGGCAGAAGTGACATTCCCGCCTTTACTCCAGCCGAAGCTGGTACTCGATTTAGTGACACCAGAGGGATGCAAGGCTGAGTTGACCTAGGCACTGCAGTAAAGGTGTGCGCAGCCAGTTCCCATGGCTGCACATCGCAGTGGCCGTCGTGATAAACACAGCCGTCTGCGGTGAGATTCGAACCCGGGTCCTCTCACATCGCAGTCAGACGCGCTACCAGTCGGCTACTGCGTAACCGAGGAGCAAAAGACAGGGAAAAGAAGTCGAATCAAGTAGCTCAAGTGTCGCGACAACCTGTAATTTGCACAAGTGTGCAACAACAAGCGATACTCACTCTGGGTTAAGGTCAGGGAGGACTCCTTTTCACCGTTGTTCACTCACTTTCGCTCCTTGTTGCTTTGTAGTATTTCCCTCATTATGTGACAAAGTGGTGCCATTCTGAAAAGTCGAGGCACACTATAATACTGTACTGTTGTCACAAAAGGAAGACCAAAGAGGACCTGGAGAGAGGTTGTCCGAGAGGACTGTCAAGCTCGTAAACTGAACAGAGAGGATGCCATGGATCGTTGTAAATGGAGGTAGATGATAAAGGATGTCCGATGATCAGGATGGGTGTTAGTGGGTGAATGTATCTTCTGGTACCGGCCTACCCCAGCAGTCCCGGACAAAAGGCCGTTAAACGGTTGTGTGTGTGTTGTCACAAAAGGACGCAGCTACCGCCACACCACCACAAGTAACTGGTACAGAAAATTATGTAAGATATGGGCACGTAAAAAAGGTAAAGGTAGTCCATACTTGATTACTGAGCGTAGGGTTCCGGAGCTGATCCCGGTTCTTGGCAGTCAGCCTGCAAGTGATGTGAGTCATAAACCCGGCGGTAGGCTGCCATACCTGCAGTTTTCCGCCAGACCTGCAGTTACCCCTGCAACCCTTAAGTGGGCTGCTACCAATTTTGCTGCTTGGTGAACAGAGGCACAATGGGTGTGAACAGTTTGCCTAAGACTGTTACCCGACAGCATCGCAGCAGCGATTTGAACCGGGGCCCTTCTGCGCCTGAGTTCAGCATGCTAACCAGTCGGCTACCAAGCCACCCTTGGGCATGTGGTTTTTGAGATATGCCGGCGGACAGACAGACACACATACAGACACGATCTGCACAGTGAATACCGTAGCCGTGCTGATGTACTATGACGCGCTATGTCAGTCGAAATCTCGTGAACTGCTGCAACTGTAGCAACAAGTTGTACAACAAATCCAGAACAAATCGAAGTAATATAGTTATAGAGCTACAGCTGACCTATGTGTAGTAAACGTTTAGCCACGATGTAGGTGTTAACACGATCGACTTGCAGTGGCGAAATTTTCTAAGTCCAGAGTTTGGTACAGAGTTCCATATGGAAGTAGGCCTTCAGTGCTTTGATGATGTTGGTTGGGTGGCAGGAAGGGCAAGCGGTCTGTAAAAATCTGAGTGGTGGGGTGCTGGCATGGTTATCTGTCTGGAGCAAGGTGCAGACTTGCATATGGCCCAGTTGATGCCACTACCACTCACTGTCTCTTGCTTCAGAAAAATCCAGATTGGTTTTACCTTTCTGGTACCGGCTCACCCGGGTAATCATGGAAAAAGGGCCGTTAAATAAATGGGTGTGTGTTCTAGAGGGAAGTAGGCCTACCTTTATATAGGAGATAGCCGAATTTCCGTGTAACACAATGTAGGATAGGTGGAAGGACGCCACCATGTCAAAATCTGCTAGATTTGTGTGGTCGTTTTGATACAATGTTGTTGTTATTGTTGTCAAGTGCATTTACGAGCTGTAAGCCTTATGTCTTCAGTCATTCAGTGGTAACGTTATCAGCTCAGTGCAATCGCTGCAGCCCACCTCGATACAATACCAATTTGTCACAGACGGTCGGACATACGACGACATCATATACCGCGCTAGCATGGCAACGTGCTGTAAAACGGCATCAATGAAGGGTAGAAGATGTTTCTCACCGGCCGGTTGTGGCCCGACTGCAGTGCTAGTCTTGCTGACAAGCTGCTGAGCGAGTTTCTTTGTCTTGGCTGCAGCCGCTGAGCGCTGACTGCCGCGGTCCCTGCCAGTCACTACCGGTCCCACGTTCTCCATGAACTCACTACAGTCACCGCACCACACGGGCACTACCGGCATTTAACATAAGTTAACATGTCACTTACACTAAGCTATAAACTGGTTGAAGTTTTGCAATGATTTGTGCTGTTTTGTTACAAAATCAAGCTGAAGACTCCGTTGTACTTTAGCACTGAATCCCGCATTTTCAGTCGTATCTCCTCACTATGGCGGCCCTTCGCTACAGTGGACTACAATCTTTGGCCCAGACTCCATGCACTGCATTAGCTTGCTGCATTGCCCAGACTACTAGCTGGATTTCAACGGCTGCCTTCTGACAAGCAGCGTGCGGCTGATAGTGGATAGAGAGAGGAAAGCAGGACGGAAAGAAATAAAGAAGAACTGTAAAGGGTTGCACCGTTACATACTAACTTTGCAAACTGCCTGTAGTAACCAGGAACAAAGCCAAAAATTTAGTACCAAAGAACAACGATAATCTGCACTTATATGTAAGTATATAAATGCCAACAGCTGTACTCTTAAATATACTGCGATGCATCAAGGATGACCTGTACTGCGACTCTAACTGACCCACCGGAGGGCAGCAAAGGGGCCAGGGGAGGGGTATGATATGATACATACAGCTGAGGGGGCGGGGTCCACGGCAGGCCGAGCTGCTGTTGCTGGATGATGCGGTCTGCGTCGAGGATGGACCGCGCGAGTGACTTGCATTCCTCCTCGTTCATCAGCCAAATGTGACGAAACTTCTGAGCGTCGCAGCCCATGAAGACCCTGCAACGTTCACACAAACCCATGAAGACCCCGTAATGTCAACAGAAGCTTGCAATGCTAATACAAAAAACGGAGA
>Ga0126332_10000615_pt1 | contig 12357 bp, 2 predicted proteins | sample InaspJWI42metaG_FD_94482 | JGI IMG/M metagenome (GOLD analysis project Ga0126332, IMG submission 94482) | Marine gutless worms symbiont microbial communities from Oahu, Hawaii - Inanidrilus sp. 2 OAHU.JWI-42 metaG | ecosystem: Host-associated > Annelida > Digestive system > Unclassified | place...
AAGTGGGGGTTATCCTGGGATACCCCGGCGAGCGTGCAGACCCCTTCGGACAAGAAGAGGCTAGTGTTATCGATGCTTCAGCTGTAGCCGCAGGTGTAACAAAGTTGCCTACGAGTAGTAGCGTACAAGCAAGTCCGCGGCAGCCGCCCACTGTCTCTGATACGACGGCTGCCGCCTTTCTACGTTCTACATAAGTTAGAGCTGTATTCAATATTTTCATACACGTCGCTGAAAGGAGACTGCCATTCAATTAGCTGACCCATAGCATCATATCGATATTTCCAAACACCTTCATGTGTTTCAGTCTCAACGCGGTATCCCCATTCATCATACACGTATGAATAATATGACATTAAACTACCATTTGGAAAGAAATTCCGCAACTGCTGTAACCGATATGATCCCTTTTCGTATGTATATTCTGTGTACATACCATTACCAAGTTGCTTCTTCAGCGAATGTTGTCCATATTCGTATGCCGCAGCAACTGAACCGCTGCCATCGACAACTTTGGATAGTCGACACAAACCGTCGTACAGGTAACTGCAGTTGTAGCCCGTATTCGAAGTAAGTGAACTTCGTAGGCCACATTCGTTGTATGTGTATTTGAGCGACGTTCCATCAGGATATACAACTGAAACTGGTAGTCCCTGACTGTTATATGCCAACGTGGTTGTGCCGCTCTCTGGCGATGTCACAGAGGTCAGCAAGCCATCAGAGTTATAGCTGTAATCATAACGTCCGGACAATGTCTGAAGGACACTAATGTACTGATTGTCGTCATATCTATATGCTACTTTAGATTCGTCTCGCAGAGTGACAGATGTGCGCTGTCCCTGATCGTTATACGTGAATTTCTGCTGTCTTCCGTCTCTGAAGCTAACTGCAGATACCAGACCACCTGAATATGTTGCATCGTAGTAGGCCGACTGTGCGTCGCCTATGCTTCCTACCCTGCCATCTGGTCGCAATTTGACTACCAGCTTTTCATCGTTGGCGTTTGCTACGGAGTACGTTAGCGAACTACGATCGAACGAGTGAGTTTGTTTCACCTCGTCTCCGACAGTGACGTATAATTTATCTCTAACGTTATCACGCTGGATGTTGACTGGCAAACCATCATCTACAGAAGTTTCTATTAGTTCTCCACCGAGGCCAAACACAAACAATGACGACAGGTTCCGAGGCAAAACCGTACTCTCGATGCTTCCATCGCAGTAACGACCAATCTGAAGTTCCTGGAGGACATCTTCTCCAATGTAATCAACAGCCTGCACCACGAGATACATTGCGTCATAGGCGATTACTGTTCGTAGCTGATCTTGAATAATCAAACCAAGGTCGCCGTCTGCTGTGTATTCATATTCAGTAACGCTGTCACCGGCTACTCTTATCAAATATCCGTCATCATTGTAACTGTAATATACTTGCGACAAGACATCTCCTGATTGTGATAGTTCGGTGCTGGAAATAAAGCCATCGTCGCCGTACACAACGTTTATCGTGTTACCGCTTAAGTGATGGGTTAACTGGACCGGCATATTGTTCACGCCGTAGCCTATACTAATAATTTCCGCCCGGATTTCTTCTGTAATTTGCCTTAGCAAGCCAGAATTTGTGTCAAAAATGTATGAAACGCCCTCTGAGTAATATATTACTGCTGTACTGTTTATTCTAATACGATCGTTGGGTAAACGACTACTGGAAAACAAATTGATATCATCCACGTTAATGAAAATGAATTCTTGTCGTTGTTTCACGAGACGAACACTGTTTTCCAATACTCTAACTGTCATTTCCAGCACCGGTGAAGTCCAACCTCTTCCAAAGAGTCCATCTGTTCTGCGTACAGTAAGTTGGTTAGTGTAGGTGCGTTCAATTCTCAGAACGAGTGCAAACGAATGTGTACGGTCTTCGATATCGACCGATTCGGACAGAACTAGAGACGGTACTGCTCCATCTGCAACACCGACGACGTGACCGATAAGACTGTCAACTGGACTCACGGCAGCGTAATGCTGGGTAAAGAGACCATTGATAGCTCGCAGCAATTTCGTCGGACTGTTGCCGAAGCACTGCTCGACGTTATCCCACACAATATCCCAGACGTCACCTGGGACACTCACTGGTTTATAGTCCATTTTAGATTGCGAAAGAGTCGACAGTACCAGTTCGTCGCTCACAATATAGAGAGACACAAGTACATTTCCTACAAAACCTACGTCATCCGGGATCGCACGGAACGAGTACACTGCAGTAGATTTTGGTAGCAGAATTGACGGCGGACGATCTTCGAGTAAAGGAAAAAATAGAATATTCTCTGTTGGCAAGACGCCTACGTCTGATTGAGTTGAGAGCAGTTTAATATTTTGATCAGCTCGAAGTAATAACAGCGGCAAGACTACATCAGAATAGCCTGTATTGTCTACCTTCACATCTACGATACCTGGTTCTCCCGGTCGAAGAGCTCGAGGCGTTAAAATATTGACTTGAAGTTTTCCAGCAGTCGCTAGTCCGGACACGACCACAGCATTTTTAAGCTCATAGCTACGATTGCGACCAATGTCTTGCAAGAGTACAGCATAAGTTCCGACCGATACATCACGAGAATTAAACGTAGCATACGCCTCCTCGGATGTGTATCGATAAACCTTAGTCGCTCCGGTTTCTACTGCGGACTCATTCGTTAAGAACGCTTTTAGTTTCCTGCCAAAGAGAGTGCCTGATATCCGGATAGTCACTGTGGCACCTTTGGCCAAAAGCGCTGGGTATACACTTGTCACTTCAAACTTTGCCTCCTTAACTGAAATTGCAACCTGATAGGATTGCTGAAAAACTGAGCTGGCACTTTCTACTAACAAGTAATAATCTCCGGATTTTGTGTAAGGTACATAAACCGTTTGCTGTGTAGTTCCCGTATGCTTATAGGCAACGTCATAGTCATTGCTCGCTGGCGGGCTGTTTGTTTTGATGAACAAGCCGTGATAGGCTAACTCGTACAATGTGTTCAACCTGACTATTAGTCCAATTCCAACCGGAATGTTCGTCAACTCAAACGTCATTGCATCATTTGTTTTGAAGTTGTATGTTTTGTTTTCGCCCAGGGCAATTGTTGGAGGGTTCACGGACATGCTGAGCAAACTGACACCGATATTATTCAGTAAATTGTAATCTTTAACATTGCTTCTTGTTCGAACAATGCTCTTATAGAAGCCTTTAGCTACAGGTGGAATTCTTGCAGTACTGCTGTACGTAGAGGAATCGGAAGCAGAGCCTATCTGATCAAGATGGAAAGAGCCGCAACGAGGCTGAACTACAGTGACGTCACTTATTTGCCACACGTCGTCGGCAGATAAATAGACTGAATCACATTTGTGTCCGAAAGTGGCTTTGCTCCCGTTATTTGCAACGATCCACTGGAAATTGACATCGTCCAAATACGTAGCATTAGTAGCTGAGCTGGTGACATTCGTTACTACCAGATCAACAGCCGGAAGAATTACAATTTCAGTCAACTGATATTGATCGTTATTATCGAATGATGACTCGAAAACTTCTTTGCGTACGTTAGCCGTAGCTATAAAGTAATACGTCGCAGCCGGCAAATCGAACGGCACTATGAACGACAACTTCTGTGTATAGCTTTCTTCTTTGTCCAGTGCACGATGTCTTACTGTCGTCTTTAGTGCTAGATCAAATGGATCAATGACTTTGTCTTGACTTAGGTAAACAGAGTCATACCAAATCCCGGAAGCGCTGGCGTTGCCTGTATTGGTAACAATGAACTGTAATTCGTATGTCTGGCCCGACTGAACCTGTATCGTGCTTGCGTTCCCTGTTAGCGAGACCTCTAAGTCTGGAAGTGGTCCCGGTTGTACATCAATTGTTGTGTTCAGGTAAGTTGCTCTGTCGCTTAGCGCTGCTCTTAATGGCAAACGATCATTGATATCAGTCACAACATACACGTACAGTGCGCCACGAATAGAATAAGGCAATACACCGCGAAACATTGCACTGTACGAAGCGCCTATCTTCAACTGATAATTGGTGATAATTGAACTTATCAGAAATCCAGACAGAATCACCTGTTGTTTGGTTGCACCTGGCATAAAAAACAGAAACAATGCATCTGTCCATGTTGATAAAGACAAATCTGCTTCACCTGTGTTTGTAACCGAACAGTTTATCAACAACGTTTCACCGCTCTGAAAGGTCGTCTGTTTGACAGGTTCGATCGAAACTGAGAGCCACGGCAATGGTCCAGGTGGAATGGATACAACGGAGGATACTAGGAGTTCATTGTTGTTTTCCCCGCCGACTTCAGTAACGTTCTGTGACGAGTCAACTTGAACTGAAATTTGAAAATACCCATATAGAGTCGGGTTTATGACCAACGTCGCGAAACTCGAGTACGTGTCTCCAAACGACAGTTTCCTGACACCTGTAACATAGGCGGTGAGCACTGCACTTCCATCAGCATTTACCAGAGATATTCGATCTGTCCAGTTCACGGGTTTGTCCATGCTGTTGCCCAAGTTCATAACCGTACAGACTACACTGAGAAATCTCGAATCAAACTGCGAACTGATTTCGTAGCTGCAGGAAGTGGGTTTAAAGTCCGGCGACGGTGGCGTGCTGATTGCTAACGGCGCTTCTCTGTAGTTGTTGCCATGGTTAAGCTCCATACCCGCGTTTCTGCTCGCGTACAAAGCAGTTGTTACTCCCAGTCTAAATACTCCGGCAATATAGCTGGGAATTGTCACGTTGACTTGCCGTTCATAGCTTTGCTGTGGATGCAAGTCGTCCAAAAGTGAAATGGTCATGCGTGACAAGGAAACTGTTACACCGGATTCAGCCGTTAACGTTATTTCATCGGACCACGATAGCTGGCGCCTACTTGCCAGATTTCCGACATTCTCTACAGTCCATTCGACATCAATCACTGCTCCTGATTTCGCAGAATTAGTACTGTTAATACTTGTAACAGCAAGATCTGGAACTCGTTCTTGGAAAACCACACGTTCAATTCGCATATTATTGTTACTTTCGTCGACTTCAAGCACTTGATTTCTCGAGTCAATTGATAGATAAATATCGAATGCACCAACAATAGTTGGCGATATATGCATCGTTAAATTCGAGTCAAGGCGATCATGAAAGAAAATATTTGATGATAAGAACGACGCAAGATGAATTGTTGTTTGCAAAGACGATAATACGACTGAGTTTTCCCAGTATGGGATTTGTGGTCTTCCAGGACCGTTGTTCAGTATTGAGATGTTCATTGTTAGGTAGTTTCCTGTGCCGTTCTCAATGACTATTGCTGCACTTGCGCCTAAAGTCAAATCAGGAAGTACCTGATTTATTCTCGTCACTACAGTTTCCTGGTTATTGTCATTAGACTGGAACTCAAATACGAGGTTTAAAACGTCTGCCGATATAGTGACATTGTATTCTCCACTTAACGCATTTGGAGGAATTGTATATTCGAACAAGGACACGTAAGTGCTATCTGGTGCGAACGGCGTTCTGCCTGGAATATATTGATTCGTCGCAGAAAAAATGCTCACGCCTGTTGTAATAGATGCAATAGTCAACCCGTCTTTCCACGAGTATTCAAACGGTTCTCCGGAGCCAGCGTTTCTAATGACAGCAAAAACACGAAGAGTATCACCAGTCGTCACACTGGCTGGAACAGTAATGTTTGACACAATTAAGTCCGGATACGGGGACAATGTAATTGAAATTTTCAGCGCGAAATCGTTGTCGTTATTATCAGTGTGTTCAAATACATGATCATAAATATCTGTGCTAACAATGATGTAGTAGTCTCCGTGGACAGCGTTTGGTATTGTCACATCAACTGATGACATGTATCGCTGACCCGAAGCCAGTGCTCCGTTGTGAACAGTAGTCGTTAGGACGCGATCATCTCTGCTTCGTTCGTCATCGACAGACAAAAGAAGTCGATCGTACCAATATGCAGCCTGTGTGATGCCAAGTCCAGAATTTTCAACGGTTATCTTTACTGCTGTTTTCTGTCCCGACCATATGAAACCAACTATGTTCGCTGACTTTACCTGTAAGTTTGGCGGTGGAGTTAATTTCACCTGCACCGGTTGGTCTGCTAAAAGACGGTTGTTAGAAGTGGAAAAATCTGCAATACTTTGAAACCTATCGACGACAACAAACACGTAAAAACTGCCAATATCTGACGGTTGTAGGTTGACGTCGTAGCTGAACGTGTATCCGTCATGCGGATCTACATACCTTTGCTGAAGGGCCTGAGTTGCCAGGTATGCATCGCCAAAATCGGACGACCTACTCAAGTAGATGGCGTCGTAGTAGCGAAAAGTCGACTGACTTGTACTTACGTTCCCAATATTCGCCACTACCCACGTTACTGACAAAGGCGACCCTGAAAATGCCGTTGGTGGAACTCTCACACTTATCAACGAAAGGTCTGCATAACTCTCAGTTTGAAATCCCCATGTTGGGCTCGGAATTTCTCGTGTACCGTTATTGAATGGAACAATGTAACCGATTTTCCACAAAAATCTTGTATTTGGTGGCAATGCATCGGTGATAGTGTATGTTCGTCTCCATATTGGAACGAACGACGTTGGTGTCGTTTGTTCGCTGGTACCGTATTGCCAAACATATACATTGTAGCCTTGTGACTGAGGATACGTCGGCCACCCTAACGTCGGATAGAGACTTACATACATTTGTCCATTGGCTGGAAAGTCTGGAGAAGTCTGAAACAGAACGTGTATGACTTGAGGAAAGTAAGTGACACTGTTGCAGTCATCAACGATTATCCACTGTCGTGTTACTGTAATGCCACATTCTGTAACTGGCCTCGAATTAGTGTAATCCACTGTAACATCCCTTCCACACGGGCTCGTGACATTAAGAGTCTTCACTACATAATCAGGCGACGTCAGTTTCTCGGTCTCGCCACACGGCACGAATAGCTCTTCATCTCCGGAAACAGATGGAGCAATGACGTTCGTAAACGATATGATTTGTGTAATGTTGGCAGTGTTCCCGGCATGATCTGCCACTGTCCATGTGCGAATAGTCTGACAGCCGGTCCCCAGAGTGTCGTTGTAGCTTGCCAGTGGTGACTGATCAGTATTGTCCGAATATGTCGGAATTCCTGTTCTCGACGGGTCGTACGGACTTCCGCAAGCTATCGTTATGTCTGTGAGTGGTAAAATTGTTGGAGCAATGGTATCGACGGTCCAGGTGTACGTTACCCGTTCACCAGTATTGCCTACGCCATCAACACCGTAAACTGTGAATGCCCACACACCGTCACTAAGAGCAGATGATGTATACGAGGACGAACAATTTACAAACGTCAGTTCAGTTTGGCTCAGCGAGTTTTCGGCGCACCACAGTTGACAAGGCGATCGATCTGAACACGTCATTGTGAAGACTGCCGACGGTTTGTTTGTAATCGGTAATGGCTTGGAAGTTATTGCCACAAAAGGTGCCTTCAGGTCGACATACCAACTTGTCTGGTACTGCTTAGCTTTGCCGTCGACATTTGTTGCTTGAACGAACAACGTAAAATCTCCTTCGGTTAAGTTAAACAGCGACAACGAATCATTGCACGTTACGCTGAAACTACTTAGTGGACCTTGCACGAGGCATGTACTATATGCAGGTTCGTCAAAAGTCCAACTAATGACAATGCTTCCGCCTGAATACATCTTGTACGGCATAAAAGTCAGCACTGGCGGTGTATCGTCTTTTATCACAAATCGCCAATAGTACGGATCAAACACTCCAACTGACTCGGGACCACAGGCGTCTGTCCCAAGTGCTATACCGTGATCAATTATAATATAGTAAGTAGCTTTTTCGTTAAATGTGTATGTAGTCATAAATATCAAAGTGAAATTTGTCGGCGATGTTGGAAATTTGACATTTGTGTTCGTGGCAGTATCGATTGTAAAAACTTCTGTGTCCATGTCATCGTAAAATCTGATGTACGCCGATCGTTTCGGTCTAACAAATTGACGGTCGAATTCGAATCTCCAGTTATTGTTGTTTGCATACACCTTATCAGTTGGAAACAAAGATCCATTTTTCACAGCAGGTGGGTATGTACCTACTGCAAGTATGATACAATTCTGATCCGAATTGGCGCCAGTAATGTCAACAGCTGTAAAACAGAAAATATTGTTTCCAGTTTGCGAAAGAAGGGGAGTCCACGTAATGTTAACATGCCAGTTGTTTGTACCCGGCCCCATACCCAAGTCAGATTTTCTCACTCCTGATGGTGACTGGGTTGCTATGTCTTGGATCTCTTGACCTTCGCTTTTAGCTATGATGGATTCGTCGAACGTGGTGTTAAACGGGATTGCGACGCAAGCACCGTCGCGCCTTGTCGGCCATGAAAACGTCGGTTTGCCATAGCAAGAAGCATTGTCAAATGACGACTCGTACACGTTTACAATGAACTGCAAAGGTACGCTGCTGAACGGTACGGTATCGGCAGTAGAATAGAAATCCTCAATTTGAATGGCTACGACGTACAAACCAACAGTTCCTGTAGCGCTGTAGAACAGCGTGCAATCACGTTCATTAAGAACTGCACCTGGAAATGCCCGACACACACCCCCACATTCACCCAGTCTGGACTCAGCCCATCTACATCTGACATCGTCACCATCAGCGTCGTCAACTGGAATTGTTATCGTGTGATTGCATCCATACAACAGATTGACTATCGGAGCCGTCTTTGTCTCTGGCGATGCGTTTTCTGTTCTCTTTTCCAGCGTAGCATTCACGTTTAATCTGACTCTAACTTCCCACCTACTTCCTCCGCCTACAACTAAATTGTTTATCCACGCTGCGCTCGCAAACGATGCCTCCATAACAGGCGAAGAAGGCAGATAAGGCACGCTTAATCTCTGTGTCCTTTCGCCAACGCTCCAATCGCCAACGATGCTATAATCCGTGCAGTAAATGCCAACACTCAGACTGCCAAAACATCCCACTCTACATGAGATAGACCCAACATTAGCAATAATCGTCCCACTGGCAATTGTTGAAGAATCGCAGTATGTATTATGTCCATACGACCGACGCCAACCGTATCTCTGAGTGACGTCGATGGTAACACTAGCCGTTGGACTGATTGGCCCCACTGTCTTCAAATGTACCAAACCACCGCGAAAGTGAGACGCCAGTGTGATAGCCAAGAAGCTGACCAAGAGCTCCAAACCAAAGAGAGTGGTATGAGCTGATCGTGATGTCACAGACATTGTGTATCTTGTTCTACAACCAAAATATTTTATACTTGAACGTCGCATTTACCATCGTGCATCGTCTGCATGATGTCAAATGTTATGTAAAGTACACTTCAGGTGTAACAACTTCACGAAAAAAACGGTCAAGATATATACGGTAACGGTGAGTCAAAAAAACAATATACCCGACTCTCGTCCGCAGCTTCGCCAAACGCATGTTGGTCATCATTTCAATTTTTTTTGCTGTCAAAGTTGGGTCAAACTCAGAGTAAATTTTCAATATACACTGTGAGTAAAAAAACAAGACACCAAACTCTTGCCCATAACTTCACCAAATATTAACCGATTTTCAAACTTTTTTTACTGACTGACTCGGCAGTAAATTTGCAACATATATTTGCTGAAGTATTCCACCACGCCTTAATCATGTCGCTACACTACCTTGTGAAATACGAATGTCAGAAAAATGGCATCAGTCTGAAATATGCATTGTAATTAATGATAAATCACAAGGTAGTATAGCCAAGCATTTAAGGAATGATGACTTACTTTACTACACATTTATTACTCAATCTGCTGGTGAAAGAATATTTAAAATTGGTGAACATTTGGCAAAGTTACAGCCAAGCTGGTGATTGTTTCATGCGCCCCATTCGCATTGCACTTTTGTCCTCAAAGATGCTGATCTCACCAGATAAGTTGAATAACTTGTGTATTACAGACAGAAACTGTTACTAATGGTTGTTACGATAATAGGCAAATTAATGTGTGTTTATTATCAACAAATATCAAACTGCTGTAGACCAGTTTTGACTTACTAACATAACATAACATATTCGTTTAATCACATCTGTCAAACCGCAGGTGTACATCAGAATAAAATAATATGTAGGCCTAGCAATATACAAGTTAATAAACATCGTAATACAAAATTCAATGACAAAACTACAGTCAGTTAATCGAGAGATACGGTCGGAAAGTTGTTAGTACGCCTGTGCAACGGACTTGGCAGACTGACGCCATCAGTGACTGACCGACTGCTGATCATGTACGGCATTTTGCTGCGACAACTTTTCTTTGTTGCGGCAGTTGTGTACAGTGGGTCGATCATGGGATTTTTTATATGGCCGATGTAAACAACTTTTTGTTAGTGAATTAAATAATGCTTATTTCTCCAAACACTTATTTTAAAACAATGTTTGAGTGGCTAAGTCTTGCATAACAGTTCGCTTCACTTGCTCCTTAAGAATTGCGATCTTATTTGAACACAGATATTTCACAAAGTAGTGTAGCGACACGTTTAGGATGTGTTGGGGGGGGGTATTCAAACACAACTTTATTACAAATTATCTACTGCGTCTATTAGTGAAAAATTTTGGAAAATCGGTTAATATTTGGTGAAGTTATGGGCAAGAGTTTGGTGTCTTGTTTTTTGACTCACAGTGTAGTCATCGTAAAAATAAATATCCTGCTATACCTTAATTAATTAATTAATTAATCAAGCAAACAGCCATGTAATAAGACCAAGCCACTCAAAACGTTCTAGAAAAATAGATGTCTAGCGGAGTTGGTACAATAGAATTCGCCGACAAAAAGATATTCACGACGACCGTACGGTGCAAAAATATCCAGTGACTACCTGTACGCAACTGCCGCGACAACGAAAAAGATGCCGCAGCCCCTGCATAATAGCAGTCAGGCTGTCGCTGATAGGGAACGAAAGTGCGCCGATACAATTGGAACAGTGCCGGTTCCCTGGGCTGGCCATTTCCAATTCTAAAATATTAATATATTTTTCAAACAAAATATACGGAAGCAATTTTATCAAACAGCACTCGGAAACTGTTATGGTTTGAAATTACCAAAATGCTGATGGCAGTTTAAGAAAAAATGTTATTGTGTCATTTATTATAATTTTCGTCTTTCGTTCCTTATTGTGTCGCTGATGTCATTGAGTACAAGGAGCTCAGCTACCGCAGAGGGAATCGCGCGAGCGCGCTGTCAGCCGACATCTTGGCAACTGCTGCACAACTGTAGGAACAAGTTTTACAACAAATCTACGACAGATCGAAGTAATGGAGTTACAGCATTATAGTCGACCGACGTGACATAAACTGTGTGCATCTAGCCACGACGCGTCGACTGTCGTAGGTGTAGTCAATAAGCTTAGCCGTCGACGAGTTTTGTTGACAACGCGATCGAATTGCCGTGGCGAAATTTTCTAAGTCCAGAGTTTTCGAGTTCAAGACAAAGTTCCGTAAGGAATTGTCCTTACATCCGAACTTCCTTAAATTACAGTGTAGGATAAGTGGGAGGAAGCATCCACGTTAAATCCAAGATCAATCCATCCAGTCGTATCAATGCAAAACCGGCGTGTGACGGACAGCATATACCGCGATAGCATAGCGTCGCGTGGTAGGCCTAAAATGCACGTAACCCTGACCACTCCCTTTTCAGAGATGATCTGCCATCCGCAAGTTGAACAAGATAAAGTTAAAGTCATCCGTCATCAAGACATGAAAGGTGATGAAATGGAGAAAATTGGAGTGGTTGCGGCCGGGGTGGCAAGGGGTCCCAGGGGGTTACTCAAGGTGATCGGTGTTCGGCGATATTAGGGGCCTACCATTCCATAGAGCACATGTAAGCTTATACGACTTCTCATTCGGCTTTAATAGGAAATGTGTGTCTGTCTTGTACCGTTTTCGATATAGGCCTATATAGAGTTTTTGTCGAACGTCACCCATTATATTCCACCAATCCACTCTACCTGAATTTGGCGTTCCCGATGGGGCAACCCCCGGCAACCCGTTCGAATTTCATCAAGATCTTATTGACCAGAAAAATGGAGTCAATGGCCTATTGTGTGGCGTTGTTTAGACCTAGTGTTTAGCCGTTTTAGCCACATGCATGTGCATAGGAATTCACCACAAAACTTTTCCCCGAGTACACAAACAAAATTTACCAGGTAGACTTTTAGGCCTACTGCCAGACAGCAGCTAGGAAATCGGCGGAAAATGCCAAAATAGCGGTCTACTAGTAATAGTCCGGGTTGGATTCAGGATCGCAGTCCTGGATACGGATGCGAGTCCGG
>Ga0126332_10000616_pt1 | contig 12357 bp, 8 predicted proteins | sample InaspJWI42metaG_FD_94482 | JGI IMG/M metagenome (GOLD analysis project Ga0126332, IMG submission 94482) | Marine gutless worms symbiont microbial communities from Oahu, Hawaii - Inanidrilus sp. 2 OAHU.JWI-42 metaG | ecosystem: Host-associated > Annelida > Digestive system > Unclassified | place...
ACTTTCACTTGTTGTCAATGTCAGTCATTTGTATGCCTTCACCCATCCATGGGGCTGGACGCATTGTGTTTTCAGGTTGTCAGTCCTGTGTGTACATGCACGTCTTGGTGCAAGCATTCACAACCTGCTTGCCATTGACTTCTACACCGTGAGTCAAAGAAAACATGACACCAAACTCTTGGCCATAACTTCACCAACTGTTATCCGATTTTCAAAATCTTTTCACTAGCAGACTCAGTAGTAAATTTGCAACAAAGTCATGTTTAAATATTCCACCACGCTTTAAACATATCGCTACACTACCTTGTGAAATATGATGTGAGAAAAATGGCATCATTCTGAAATATGTATTGCAATTAATGATGAATCACAAGGTAGTATAGTCAAGAATTTACTTTACTACACATTCATCACTCACTCTGCTGGTGAAAAAAATTTCTAAGATTGGTGAACATTTGGCGAAGTTACAGGCAAAATGGTTGTCATACACCCCATTTGCCTTGCATTTTTGTCCTGAAAGATGCAGATCTTGCCAGATAAGTTGCGTAACTTGTGTATTACAGACCAACTGTTATTAAGCGTTGCTGTGTTAATAGGCAGATTAATGTGAGTTAATTATCAAGAAATATCAACTGCTGTAGACCAGTTTTGACTTATTGACTGACAGACTGAGGCCATCAGTGACTGAGCGACTGCTGATCATGATCATGTACAGCATTTTGCCGCGACAGCTTTTCTTTGTTGCAGCAGTTGTGTACAGTGGGTCATGGGATTTTTTATATGGCCGATGTACACAATTTTTTGTTAGTGAATTAAAAATATGCTTATTTCTCCAGACATTTATTTATATACAGTGTTTGAGTGGCTATGTCTTGCATAACAGTTTGCTTCACTTACTCCTTAAGAATTGCGATTTTTTGAACACAGATATTTCACAAGGTAGTGTAGCAACATGTTTAGGGTGTGGTGGGGTATTTACATGTGATTTTGTTATAAATTTCCTTGTGAGTCTAACAGTGAAAGAATTTTGAAAATCGGTCAATATTTGGTGAAGTTATGGGCAAGAGTTAGATGTCTTGTTTTTTTGACTCACAGTTTATTCTTTATTCTTATTTATTTGTAACATGCTTTCTTTAAATACAGATGGTAACTTGTTTTCCGTGTAAGTGCTAATTGTGTGATTATTTCACCTAAATTTAGAACTGTTTTGTCCTGTTGTGAGCCTTCGAGTCTCGTTGCGTTTAACCGTTTCATGTGTTCATTACGAGCTTCATCCAGTTGGCTGATGATGCTACTGCATTTGCCTCAGTGATGTTGCTTTTCTTGTTACAGTGATGAATTGAGCTTATCTGCCTGCTGTTGCGATTCTTGACTTTTAAGTCTGTACATTTTAACGTCCATTTGCTGTGTTTGTGTCACTTCTTGTAGCGGGAACTGAACAGTGGTGTATTTCATTATCAGTCATGTGTCTTCTCTTTATTCATTCACCAGTCATCAAAGCTTTATATTGAGTCCATTTTGTATGTATATACATGCTAAAGGTTACATTTTGTGACGAATTGTACATTCAGCTACGGCATACTGTACACCATTGTACATGTTCCTGTTGTAAGTTTCTTATTGTTATCGAAACACTGCTGCTGTGTTAAGCTGCATCTTTCGTAGATGAATGCTGTTTTTAGCTGTAATTGTTAATGTTGAATTGTTAGCGTTTGGTAAAATCATGACATGCACAGGTCGTGAAATATTTCTCTGTGATTGTTCCAGTGTATCTAGGTTTTAATGATGTCGTGTGCACTTGTATCCACCTGTGTGTTTTCAGGTATATGGATAATTCATGTGAGTCTCTTATAATTTTCACTGTGTGTACATATGCAGTGTGTATGCATAATGCAGTGTTATGGCCCATTGTCTGTTGTCCAGCTATCTGTCTGACACTAGTCAAGTGTTCCATCAGAATGGCTGGGCATGTCATCATGCAACTAGTTCTGCGTGGTACTTTAGATACTTTAGTTTTCTGACAACAGAAATTTTTCTGAAGCCAATAGGACGCTGCATGTACGTCGGGTTGGGAAATATTGCCGTTTGACCAGCAGCTTCCCAAATCTCAGAAGAAATGCAGTTACTCAGGAAGTCGAATAGGAGTTTGTGTTCTGTGTCAGATGGTGACATTAGTAATGATATTGAGTGATTTAACCACTGCAGTTGTGCGCATATGTGAACAAGGTTTTAGCAGACACAGAGTGCCACGGTCAGCCATTTTATGCACTTGTTAACATTTCACTGAAAGTAATATACAGGCATTATCAAGATTGCTGTTTGCAGGACTGATATTGCATTGAGTGATTTGGTGGATGGTGTTTCTTATTTAACTTGCATTAAGAATAAAGTCTGTATTAAATATTGGTAGTGTGTTAAATTGAAAGTGTCTTCAGTTGCGTATAACATTATGATTCAGCTTGAAAACAACATAATGCATCTCCTGTGTTTCTGTCAAATGTTCGTAACGGTGGATGTTTCAGCCTGTTTTTATAGTATCTCGTAAAATGTCTTTCTTATTTTGCACATGAGTTGGAAATTTGCTGCATTCTTAGTATTCAAGTGTTGAGGTTTATAAATTACAAATTGTAATACAGATCTTATGCACTCTTGGGTTTCTTTTTGTTAAAGTATTTGCTGCAAACCTAGTCACAATTATTGTTGATTTCTTTATGCTGTTATTTTTAGTATGCTTCTGACAGATGTTTTTGTTACATATGTTGAAGCAGATTGGTATGGTGCATATATTATGCCAAGACTATGTAAATCAGTAAGCACATTTTTCACATGCCAGGCCCATCACTTGGCATAGACATACATGTGTAGTGTCTTGCTGCTTTTAATAGTCATTTTAAATACTGCTTTTAGCATTCAATTCCTGATGCACTGCTGTTCTTCAATGTGTAAATTATGCACTGCAAAGAATTCTGATGATGTTGTGCATGGTGTGAGGTGGTCTACATTATTGTTATGTTATTGTACATAAATGCACAGAAAACTGAACTGGGCATGTAAATTATACTTTCTGCAGCAATAGAAATTGCAATAATGTCAAGTCAAACAAGCTAGTCATGTGACATTTGTTGTTAGCAAGTTCATATTTCAGAAAATTAAAATTTTACTTGGAAATTATTATTATTGTCATAGAAAGAAGTTTTTGCAGCTAGGCTCAGTGGAGCCTTGAATGCATGATATTAAAAAGTATCGTTTTATTGGTACCAGTACCATCTCATCTTAAGAAGCATGTTTGATGTGTTTTCCTCTGCAATGTGTACTTTGCAGCATTTGTTAAATTTTACTGGATTACTTTTGTTACTAGCACAAATCACTCTTGTGGACATTTGCAGGTGTCTGTTATACTTTGCATCTTCCCTTCAGTGCTTTGACGCTGTTGGTTGGACAGCAGGAAGGGCATCCGGTCTGTAAAAACCTGTGTGATGGGTTGTTGGCGTGGTTATCTGTCTGGAGCGAGGTGCAGACTTGCGTATGGCCCAGCTGATGCCACTGCCACTCACTGTCTCTTGCTTCAGTAAAATCCAGATTGGTTTTACCTTTCTGGTACCGACTCACCCAGGTAGTCCCGGAAAAAGGGCTGTTAAACGGGTGTTATACTGTGCATGTTTTGTATTGCTGTTAATAAAGGATCATCAGTAGCTCTGCAGTTAAAACAACCATGCAAGTTTTATTGTTACGAAGAGAGTCGTGAATTATTGATGGCCTCGTTGCTGCTACTAGGTATTGTAGTCCTGGACTGGTTTTCCCAGTCACAACATTTGTTGGATTAAGGATTTTGTAATCCCGAGACTTGCTGAGAATATGGGCACACTATAACTTTGTGTACAGTATTGTATTGTAGCCTATAGGCCTATTGTTTATTTCAATTTCTTACTAGACCTGCAGTGAAAAAGAGAGAAAAAGATACACGTAGGCCATACATTTATTTACTGATGTGAATAATATTGTGCAAAAAACAGTTATTATTAAGAATTGTAGTTATTATTTATCAGGACTTCTTCTATGAAGTTTCTTTTTGATGAATTCTAGGCCCGTTTTTCAATTGCAAAATCCCGAGATTGGGGATGCTCAATCCCAGGATTTCTGGACTGAAAATTTGGCCGGTATTCGGTATGCCGGGATTGCAATGCCTCGTTGCTGCACTGCATTATGATAATAGTTTCGTTGCTGCTGTTTGGCTTGTTGGCAGAATTGTGAGCGTCACTGACTGTACTGTCATGTGATCATTAGGTCAGTTATGTCCAGTCATTGTGCACATGTCTGTGAGACTGTGAGTAGTAATTAAAGGTAAGTGAAGTCGTTGTTAGTTGAAACTGTCCATCTTGACAGATTGTCACTGCACTGATTACAAAATGTCATCTTATCTGCGACTTATTTTATGCACATGGTAGATTGGTAAGTCACATCTGATTCAGCTCCTGACTACTGGATGTACATGGGAGAAAACATGAGACAGTGGACAGACTCAAGCATAGTTCTCAGAATACACAATTTAATTAATTTTAAAATTTCAAGAATTTTTGCAAATTTTAAAGCTGAAAGTTATGAATTGTCAGACATTGGACTTCAGCACAACTTGTCCACTGTCCTACTGCTAGTCCATATTATTGCCTTAGAAGTAAATATCACAGTCACAGCGGGCAATGATGTGGTTTATAATATCAGCTTTCATGAAGCAGATCTGCAGTCTGAACTAACAAGAAATGCATAGCAAAGCAGGAATTATAAAACTACACTGTGCTTCAAAAAACCAGACCCATACAATATTTTCAAATAACCAACAAATATTGGCCAACATTAATAATTTTTTGGACATAAAATCTACAAAGTCTCCAATGTTCACATTTGTAGCTTGCAAGTTTTGATAAAAAAGGGTACCAGCTTTGGTTAATTCCACTGAGCTGTTTGTAGCAGACAACATTAATCATAGAAATTGGTCTGCTTGAAGGTGATCGTATCTTAATAAAAAATATCTGTACGAGTAAGTGTTGTGACACTCAGAGACTGATGAAAGAATTCCCAACAAATGGTGGAAGAAGGCCACTTTGAATTAATTCGTGAAAAATTTGAAAGAACAACCGTAACAACGTCTGACTGAGGTCTGGTCTGGTGCACGGCTGACTGTTGTTAATGAGGCAATTGATGAATGCAGATGGAGATCTGGGCTTGTGTCCATATAAAGGGGCGACATTTTAAATATTTACTGTAATATCAGAAGTAGCGAGACCTCTGCTAACTTTTGTTAAACCGTTAAACATTTCACGACAGTTGTATCTTGTTAAGTAATGCTGGCTGGGGGTCTGGGTTTTTTGACACATGATGTAAGTGGTGGCTGTGGAATTAACCTAAGCTGGTACCCTGTTTCTTCAAAATTCGCAGTTTACAAATGTAAACATGAGAGACACTTTGTAGATTTCCTGTACAAAAAGTTTCCGACATTGGCCAATATTTGTTGAAGTTATTTGAAAATTTTGTGGGGGTCCGTTTATTTGAACCACAGTGTATATACCCTGTAATATTATGAACAGTTGTTAAAAACTGAAGCTTTATACAGTGTGACTACACCTATTACGTGTATGCACATTAGTGGCTAAGCATACTCATACCTGTATCTCGTAACACACACCCGTTTAACGGCCCTTTTTCCGGGACTACCCAGGTCAGCCGGTACCAGAAAGGTAAAACCAATCTGGATTTTACTGAAGCAAGAGACAGTGAGTAGCAGTGGCATCCGCTGGGCCATATGCATGTCTGCACCTTGCTCCAGACAGATAACCACGCCAGCACCCCACCGCTCAGTTTTTTACAGGTCGGATGCCCTTCCTGCCGCCCAACCAACAGCGTCAAAGCACCGAAGGCACCACCTTTATCTCGTAACTCAGTTGCAAAAAAGTTGCTGAATAAAATGTCTCTGTGTTATAAAGTGCAGATTTAATGCTTCACAGGGTTGCATCTGTTGTGACAATCAACATCTTTAAATTTGCCTGACCGAATGGGCACAATTTTTAGCAGATATCAAGGCTCTTTCATCTTGAACATGTCTACATAATCATTCATACAACCATTCTACAGCCATTGTATCGTCAAGACCAACTGCAATATTCCCATCACTGACAGATTTTCTGGAAAGTTTTACTAACTGCATGCCATTACTGTCCACATCTAGCATATTCAAATTCCACAAAAGATGCTACTTTCCTCAGTGATGTTACCTATACTGTGTACTATAAATCGCATGCTGTTATTTACAGTAAATGCAAAAATTGATTTCATAAAAAAAACAAAAATGACTAAAGGGGGCATCACAATGTGCTGCTTGACAATAGTGTGACTAGCAGTAAGCTCAACTCCATTCAGGACAGGCATTTCAATTATATAGGTAGTTAAAATTCAGTATTTTCCATAACAACACATGACAGCTGGTCGCCACTAACTCTGCTGCCACTTCTATACCGTAAGCTGGAAGAAATATATAACATTGTGAGATTTTCTTCAAACATATTCTGTCAGTCATATGTTGGCTGAAAACCACCACGCTTGCGTTGGCGCCCACTCTCAGCATTTCTACTACTCTGATTAGCATGCCTTTGAATTCCTTGATTGAGATGACTTCTGTAGTCTTGCTGACCTCCGCTATACTCTGAATATCGGCCCTGTTCACGTCTGGGACCTGCACGGTAAGGCACAACTGAAGAGTCGTGGTTCTGGTCATTGGATGGGTGTTGACCGTGCGAGGGTGGCAGGGCACGGAGGTTTGACGTCCCGGGTTTTAGCTGACGTTCCTGCAGCCGCATGTACGACATATCACCATCGTCCTCACCAGTCAGAACCATGTTGCGCAGTGATGGAATCTCAGCAAACGGCAAATAATCTTCTCCTGATCACAAGTCATAAACAGTACACCAATTAAACAGCCTAACAGGGCAACTGTAGACATCAGACTCCGCCCCCGGTCCACTGCTGCCCCCTGGTGGGTCAGTTTGAGTATACAATTCTGTGCTGTCCTGTTTAGTCACTTTGCATATATGCCTTTTTTGCATTGCTTATTCCTGACCAATATGTGCAAACATGACGTTGTCCATAAAACTGAAAAACTACATAACGTATTGCAATTACATCAGAGGGAAACTGAGTCATGGTCATAGGGTACATGCACAAAAAATTTGGTAAAGAGTGAACATGTAAGTAAGTAAGTAACAACTGTATAGCAGTTCGCAAGGTTGCCACACTGCTACGGGAACTCACATGGGATCACACAGTGTTACCTGCCACCCAGCAGAGGTGACATTCCCGCCCTTACCCTAGCCGAAGCTGGTACTCGATTAAGCGACCCCGGAGGGATGCAAGGCTGAGTTGACCTAGTTGGCTTGTTACATACCGAGATTGTATACCCGCCTGAAGACGGTCACCCATCCAGGTACTAACTGGGCCCGGCGTGCGTTAACTTCATTCATGCAACGAACGCCGCTAACCACTACGCCAAGCCACCATGAAGTAGTTCTGAAGATATGCTTACAGACGGACATACTCATCACAATACTCCACTCCTCTACCAGAGGCAGAGAAACAACATATCCTACTAGTGCTGCAGTGCAGGTGGAGAAACCCTCAGTTTTTGAGTAACAGTTACCCTGGATTTTGTTTGCCTGAGATTCGGGTTTTGCTGACCACTGTGCACGTTTATAAATTAAATTTATATAATAAATTATTATATTCTGGCACAAAACGTTTTCTTCTGCAAGGTTTTGTACCAAAGTAGTCGAAAAATAAGGACAAGTACCACATACATGCTTGTGCTGAATTATGCCTACTTCTACTCAGCATTCCACAATTACCATCCAAATGTTAGAAAGGTAGCTGACCAAGCCCCTTGTGGAGCACAGGTGGGTGTTTAGCTCCCTTACTAAGCCAGTGAGCTTATAGCTAGAAAGACGAACCACATAAGTCCGAGTAACACCAGAATTGCGGTCACCTTCCCAGCCCTTTGAGTGGCATTGATTTATGAGTATACAGTATTGTTTGGTGACAGAGGCATATGTGTGTGAACAACTTGCCTCAGGTTGTTGCCTGAAAGTGGAGCAGCTGGGCATCAAACCTTTGAGGTGCAGGTCAATGCCTAGCCACTACACTACTGTACCGGGCCACATATTACCATCTGTAGAATGAGAACTATACTGCATCCCAAGAAAGCTTGTTAAGGAACACAGTGTAAAGCAATAAAAAGAACAGAGATCATAAGAACTGTCTGTTTCATCCACATAAATAGGCTTAATTAACAGCAAGCCTTCTATTATAGTTATTTTGAGTAAAGAGTGAACTGCTCTAATGTGAATGTAAGTACTTTACCAAAACCAGACCTACCTGATAACAGTATTTTATCACAAGTACTAAGTATCAGTTTTAATTTGTACTTAAGTATAAGTATTAAGTACGAAAACTGCACTTAAGTACTTAAATAGAGACCTAGTCACTTCAATTCCTTAAGCAGTCTGATTCATTGCAAAGTCATCTTTTAAACTAGGATGCTAGTATAGAACTGCAGTGCATACCATAAGGAAGACCTTTATCTTTCCGCTCACGCTCTGACTCAAAGAACGTTTCATGTTGTTCCCAATGTTGATCACATGCTGCACACACTGAGCTTGAACTGAATTGACCACAACCACATTCTACACAATCCAAGAAAAATAAACCTCTATTTTAGTGTCCACTGTCACAGCACATTAAGTATGTAACAATCATATATTCACACACAGTAGCCGAAAGCTGCAAGTACTCCATAGCAATTTTCACTAGATATCAGTTCTGGGATCCTAGCTTATTTATGGTACACCAAATTTTGTGCAGATATCAAGAAACTAGAGGGCTGCTATTGTGTAGGACTTTGTAGCAGCGTTAGTCTGCTCAGTATGCTGCTGCCCACTGGCAGTGACACCTGGCAAATGATAATAAAACCAGTGACAGATGTGACCATCTTAAATAAAACTTGTACTTGTAGGGCTAATAAAAAACAAAAGAAATAAGTAACAGAGGTAAAACATAAGTCCTCCGGTATACTATAGTATACCGAGTGGAATAATAATGCACAGTAATTAATAATCGATGCTGATTAAGTTCAGAATAAAAACAGCAGTTCACAATGACATTCCTAAAACGATGAACATTGGAGCAAATGTTTGCTACCTATATGCCTCTGCTAACGGCAAGTAGCGCATTTTGACTAGACTAGGCAGAAGATGCTAGATGGCGTGGATAACACCTATACCATATGCATTGCGCAGTGCCAAACACAATGATACGAGACACACTATGGCAGCGATGCTGTCCACCGACATCATGATCCTCGTGCGTATGCTTGCAGCGACACTTCATTCGCCAAGTCATTGGGTCAAAGTCTCGTCGCTTCGGCAGCCAATACTCGCCAACATCCTCAGGACGAGATGGAACCCACGCAAAAGCCTTACAGCCACAACCCGGCTGATGACAAGGCACTCGTATGGTCTGTCCTGGAAACAGCCAACACCAACCATATAATAACAGTTTCATAGGCTCACAGCAGCATTACTCTAATCAATACTGTTTTTTTCTGGGCACATTTGGTTTTTGTTTTTACACTTCTAAACTTTTTTGGTTCAGGCGCTTGATTAAATTGGTTTGAAGTCAGTTGCTGAGTGCACAAAAATAATAACTAAATATACCCTGTAGTATCGTAATTTATTATAAGGCCAATCAGTGCCATTATTAGTAGTTAAGAGTTAAATTACAGTAGCAGATGCACAGAGATAACAACAGGACTAGGAAGCCTTCTCTTGAGGTCACACTGATGATTATAACAATGTTTCAGTTGATCATAGTAAATTTCCGTTTGGCTGTTACATATTTACAGTTTTAAATACAGATCTGCATTTTGCCACTGTCAGCCACCTGCCATTCTAGCAGTTACTGTACTTATGGAAACTCTGACCTTTGACCTTAAACTGTAAATGTGATGTAGAGTGATGTGATGTCACAAATATCTAGGCCGAAGCTCATTTAAATCAAGTTATTGCCAGTACATAAATTGGACCAATTGCACTGCATGGTCACAAAATTTAACAAGAGACCCCCATAAGTTACAGGACATACCATTGTATTTGTTATGTTCTGCCAGAAGATGACCACAGAAACATTTTGACGACTGCCCAACACGCTGACAGTCCCACTTAAATTCAGGACATCGCCATCCAACGTACACACCTAAACAAACAACAGGCAGTGCAGAATAAACTAACAGTCAGGCAGGTCAGAAGATCTAGAAAGTCCAGTCCTATTATGTTAACTCACTCTGAGCTTTACTGCTTCACATCAGTCTGCAAGTTGGTGAATGACAGTGTTCAAAATCTTATATGACTGCACATAATATGTACTTGCAGTGAAAAGTATTTGAATTTTGCACTAATTATAAATGATACACCTGAGTAATCATGGACGAAATCTTCAAGAGTACTGGTATCCATAAAACTGTTACCAGTATGTGTGATTTATCCCTGGCTTGCTATGTGAAATCAAAACATTATAATACAGTTAACAGTATAAACAAAGACAGTTAACAGTACAAGTATTCTAAAATGTAAAGTTTCCCAAGTTAACTAGCTGTAATTAAACAATTCAGACAACTCAGAAAATGCTGATATGTTACATCTTGAAGATATATAGTTTCGTTTGACACACAACACAAACAAACATTTATACCAGTTTCCTGAGCATCAAGTGCAGCTTCTCTCTCTGGATCAAAGAGTTTCTTCACCTTTGGTCCAAAGTCATCATTCATTGCACGAGCAAATGAAATAACATCGTAGTTCTTGGCTGGCTGTATAGGCCGCATGGTATATCCTATAATAAGTCAACAGAAATAATTAATACTGAAAATAAACAAAAGTCATGCACTAAATGTAACAGACACAAAAATTTTAAACAAAATATTGCTGTCCTGCTCTTCTCAATTGTATTGATGTAGATGTGCATACTGTTGTATTATTGTGCTAATAAAAATGATGATGAAAAAAAAACAAAATAAGTAAAAAATAAATTAATGGCAATTATTGGAGGAAAAAAAACACCTATAACACTTAACAACGCAGTAGAATACCTGTAGGAGCCAATACTGTCTCATCAGCTTGTCCTGGTCCATGTCTCGCTATTGTTCTACTACCACGTGGTACCACAGCCTGATTCTGTGTTTTCTGGACATCAACAGCAAAAAAAAGAAAATTAAATCAACACAGATCAGTATCATCTGCTTTGAAACTGGCCAGAAAGTCTCAATATTATATTATGAAACGGACAACAAGTTTTACTTGCGTGATGCTATGCTAGTCTGGTACTAGCTATGGCCCGATGTCTGTGTCTGTCTGTCACCAGTCAGTGTTCCAACAATAAAACTGGATGGATCAAGCTGGTTTTTGGCATGCAGGCTTTTTGGCCTAACCTACACTGTGTTATTAGGAAATTCAGAAATAAGGGAACTTGCTTCTGGAACTTTGTCTTAAATAATATTAAATTATGCCATGGCACATCAACTGTAAAGTGAACACTAATCGTGATAAACTAGACCGCTGTCGGGGAGCTGAAGTGAATGAGCAAGTTTTAAGAATATGAGTACGCACTGGAATGTAAGGCGCTGCTGATTTCAATTAGTACCGTTTTCATGAGGCTAGCCAGAGTAATAATGACACAACATCCAATAAAGATGAAGTCTTGCCTGGGAGGAAGTTTTCTTCTCCATTGTTGACTTTGGTTTTTGATTCATGTTGCCTCCCCGTCTTGATGCATGTGCCATTAGTCTTCGAATCAATCATGCACAATGTACTGTCTTGCTCAAAGACTGGAAAATAAAAGTATCATCCACGACGTCCGTGTTAGATTGCATCCAACATTTGTTGAGATAGTAAAATATTCCAGCATTGACTTTCACCTTAGACTTAATATAGAACAACTTTCAATTACGAATTTTCAAACTGAAAAATATAACTTAATACCGCGTGATTTGTACAATTCCGCAAAAATAAAAAAAATATTTACATACATCTCCACGACGACAGAGAAGAATATTTCTTATCTCTGACGATAAAACGTTCGATTGATGTAGTGTTGAGCAACTGCAAAAATTATGTTGTTGTTGTTGAACATGAACTAGAAGTTATGCTGATAAACTGTAAAGTAGGTAACTATATGACGACTTTTAGGCTGCATCGCATGCAGGGAGTGCAAAAATGCGGCGTCTTGCTGCAGTTTTTGTGTGGTCTGTCTGTCTGTTTATCTGTC
>Ga0126332_10000617_pt1 | contig 12348 bp, 9 predicted proteins | sample InaspJWI42metaG_FD_94482 | JGI IMG/M metagenome (GOLD analysis project Ga0126332, IMG submission 94482) | Marine gutless worms symbiont microbial communities from Oahu, Hawaii - Inanidrilus sp. 2 OAHU.JWI-42 metaG | ecosystem: Host-associated > Annelida > Digestive system > Unclassified | place...
CTAAACGGCGATGTGCTGCTAAGTAATAACGCCTTTTTCATATTTGCTGTTTTAGTTGTGTGATTCAGCCACAGTCGTCCTTACAAGATGTTTTAAACTGTTAAGTTTTTTTACAATAATTTACTATGTAACAGCCCGCATTGTAAATGCAGCACTTAGCATTCAAAGTTAAAAATTACCGAGATATTATTGACTTTTTAATTTACGCTTTATGCCGCTTTTCTAGATTCTTTTCTACCGTCAACGTCGAGAAAATATTAGTATGTTCACATTACAACGCGGAGGCAGGCTGATTTGCGTTACACGACGCAGAGACAACTGTTAAGTCAGACTGACAACTGCATCAGCAGCTGATGTCGCGGGCACAAGTAGCAGACATCGTGTTATCGTCGACAGGTCGGTGGCGCTGGCCGGCAGGTGACAACAGATTTGAATAAATAGCCGTCGAGTTTACTTTGCCGGACGCCTGGAGATGCCAGAGCGCTGACGGGCGGCGAGCCCCGGCGTGTCCTGCCGGCGGGGAGCGCCCGCCCAGATTCGGCAGCAGCTGTCGGAATCGCGGCGCCGATCATGGACTATGTCGAATCGTTGTTATACAGATCGGGCGAGAACGATCGTCGCTAAGTTACCGCTGTCGTGTTATCTGCTGTCAGTTGCAGCCTCTAGGTTTGCCAGCAGCGGCATGCACCACACGGTATAGCCTGCTCGCGGCGACATTCGGCTAGCGACGTGGCAGGTGCCCGCACTGCACTGTATGAAATGATAACGCGCTGACTGACAGCCCCCTCCCCCCCCGCCCGCCACTGGCCGCCTGTAAATCACCCACGGATTGATACGGATTACGGCAAGCCATTCTTTTCACGAACAAATTGTGACATGAATCGCGCCAAGTACACTCAAGTTACTCACGCAAAAATCACGCCGTTGTACGATCAGACTTTCGTATTATCGCCTCCAGCGCACGGTTGTGGGATTTAAGGTTCAAGGCATGCTTAGCTATATCTACCCTTGCGAGCGTGCATGTATTGCTGTAAGTACGTAAATATGCAAGTGTAGCCTACTTGTGTATTGCGCCAAACAATTAAAATCAGCAGTGTAAGACTGTAAGTATGGCGGGGGAATTGGGAGATAGAATGAGAGAAAGTATGCAAGCTGGGAAAGGTAGAAGAGATGAGGGGAGCAACGGGATACGTTGCCACTAATCAAGTTAGTTATATAACTGGAGTGTGTATATATCTACGGCGGAACGGCAAGAAGTCTATTGGGATTTGTTGCTGACGTCAATGTCACGTCTGCGTCTTACTTGTCGTACAACGTGCGTCACACCAGTAGACGAAGTGCCAGTTAAAACGTCAATAAAGGACAGTGCCTCCCTCCGGTCATCTGCCCCCGGGCCCAATTTTAACCCTAACCTAACCCTAAATCCCATTCATATAACTCTAAACCCTAACCCTGTCGAGTGCGGTGTATTGATGCATCAGCCTACTGGCGCTATCGGTGTTCAAGCATTAAAAAATCACTTACTTACATCCTTAAAATTCGACGTAATTTGCATTCTACGTGTATTTGTTTCGGACTGCAAAAGGCGTGGTTTGTGCAAAAGTAGTGAAAATAAGGTTTTGGGGGTTACGGTGGGATTAATCAGTGGTTAAAGTTGAAAATCTGAGCTGAGGAAACTCCATTTTCAGCGTGGGCCCCAGCCATGAGGGCAGGGCCCATCAGATGCTGACACGAGTGAATATTCGATGCCATATTTACCTTTTTTCTCAATCTGTACTTGCGTTTTATAAAGATCCGTTCAGCGCCTACCGTTCCTGTGCATTTTTTACGAACTTCGAGGTGCAGGAACGCTATTTGCCAGTAATCAGAGGTGCAGGAACGCCGTTGCCTTGCGTCCCAAGGCACTTTAACCAGTGGGGTTAATGTGAGGACCTAGGTAAGTCTCTTGTCCCAGCGACTTATCCGTCACGCCGATAGCGCCAGTGAACTGCAAAGACAGTGATTTGCTGTAATTATTCTTATTTTGTTTAGTTAAGTTTAGTTAAGTTCTGTTTCTATTCTGTTTTTTGCTATCACATTTTGTGGTGAAATAAAGCTGTGTAATGCATAACTGAGCTGGACCCAACGAGGAGACAGTCCGCGATAGTAGTTTTCCCGGGGGGGGGTGAAGCAAGTGCCCGGAGGCAGACGTCAGGGGCGAAATGTCGGTCACCGCTGGATGTCAAGACGTCAAGCGTACGACACTCCAGCCGTGTGACTCCCTCGTCACCTGTCTCCGCTCGCCTCCTCGCCGCCCCCGAGTCTTGACATCAGAGTCCGTCTCAATCGGCATCTGGGTGCATGGATCGCGGCGGATTGCAACGCGGCGGCATCGTTTTACATGCAGTCGGAACCCGACGACGCCGCCGCCGTCATCGTCGCTGCTGCTGCTGCTGCTGCTGCTGCTTTGAACGTGACGACTCCTTGTTTATCGACGGACGACAACCGCAGGCGGGTCGTGCCTCTGTGGTCGAGGCCCGTGGTTGCCGTGGTCATGATCTCGCGCACTTGTCAGAATCAACCGCGGTCGTGCCGCCGCCGCCGCTTTCCTTGGTTGTCGAGACGATTGACGGCAATGCCGGCGTATATCACGTATACGTACACTGTACTAGATCGTGTCGGACACCGCAGCTGGCCCGCAATGCTACAAGAACGTAGCGCATTTGCCACCCTGGACCTCTGCGCCCGCCCGACCTAACTCCAACCTTGTTAACTCTAACCACAACCGTTACAATAACCCTAAATCCTATCTCAATCCTATATACGCTAACCCTATAACTATAGCTGTGACCGTAACCGAGGGCAGATGACCGCGATGGTAGTTTTTTCGGGGGTGGCAGTGGGGCGGCAAATGTCCAGTTACGGACCGATCACTGTGTGACTCGACGTGTTTGATATCAAGGCATCGACGTCAAGCTTCTGTCGACGTCTGTCAGCAGACTGCCGAGTCGCCGCGCTGACGAACCCGCGTCTGGTTCTCGTTGTAGAAAGCACCAACACCGTGGCCGCGCCCGCGCGTATCGTCAACTCTACCGTCGCACTTGTTTAGCTGATGCTGACACCGTCAAAACAGATACTCGTATAACTAGTCCTGTACATGTGCTGCCGTTTAATTCGGATTACATGTAAAAAAAACTTTTGCAAATTCCTACTCAAATCGTTGCGCAGCTTTCGCTAGTGTACTCACCGCTGCATGCAAGTAAGGCTGTTCCGCGGTAAAGTTTTTACAGGCTCAAGATCGAGCTTTTTTCAGGCCTTCAAGTCGAGCTGTTCGAAACTGCTTCAAGCAGTGAAATGTAAATAAGTTAGTAAGTAAGTGGGCTTTAGTTCTATGATTTTGGCAGCCTGTCCTCATCCGAAATACAGCATGCTGGTTTATGATTCTGTGTAATTTGTCGGGTAGATTTGATGAGTGTCTATGTTTGTTACGGCTCTAGAGTCTCATAATGCACGGGTAAATTGTCGGTAGAAATTTTTATTTTGCGCCTGATGCATAATTGAAAATTAATCAAAAATAATTATTCTTTGAAAATAAATAAATAAATATTAACTGCAACAATAGCCGAGTACTGGAGCTCCAGCTTTTTTAAGACTCGGAACGGCCTGACATGCATGCGAACCTGTACGATAAGTCTGTGGAGGTGTCATCTGGTACGGATACGTGACGTCGATTCAGTGCGACACTGTCACTCATGTCGTCTTTACAAGCACTCGCGACAGACCGTTCGTGACATGCCCTCCGCCAAGCCGCATCATCGAGGATTGAAAAGATTACTCGTTGAAAAAAAGGTGCGCGATCTATGGCACGGATATCAACCGCTGATGGGCAGACTAAGGACATTTCGCCATGTATCTCCTCTCCGGACACCTACCCCCCCGAAAACTACACTTTTATATAATTTCAGGTAAAGTATTGTGAAAGTTCAGGCGATTCACCATCGCGGACATCTGCCCCCCTCGAGACCCTACCCCATACCTAACGTAGCCCTAAATCCTAATTATCTTCTACCCTATAATAAGTCTAATCTTAACCCTAACCCTAACTGGGGGTGGGGACAAATGTCCGAGGGGGCAAATGCCCAGTGACGGGATGGACAGACGTGTACCGCGCGCGCGTGTGTGTGATCCAATCTTCCGGAGTGCGTCAAACGGAACACAAAAAGCGACGTCCCTGCACGGGACGGCGAGCACGGACCCGGCTTTTTCGGCGCGTCTTTCGCTTGTTCGACACCCGAGACACAAAGTCGACGACTGTCTATACCCGAGTGCACGACCCACAGACGATCGGCGTTTACCGCGCGACGTCGACTGAATCCGCGAGATTCTCTATACAGGAAGCAGCGACTTGGACTCGGGGGGGGGGAGTCCGGAAGGACATCACGCGCGGGACACACACACAGACCGCTAAGAGTCGCCGAGTTTTCGATCGACGCCGGCAGGAAATTAAATCACGGAATTGAATGCGCCTCGCGTGGGGCCGTCGCTTCGCCGGCATGCAGTGTCTTGTCGCGGTCACTTAGTATTGGTGGAAGACGAGACTGCGAAGAGACTGCCTGCAGACGTTCGTGATAACGAGAACCGTTTCATTAGCGCGCGAGTCAACGCCGAAACGTGGACGTCGTGGGGGCGCGTTTGTCCACTTGTCAGCCGGACAGCGGTTTGACGGCCGGCGGGTGTCAAAAGATGCTGCTGCTGCTGCTGCTGCTGCTGGCCAGTGATGGCAACTATACCTAATGCATTGGCACTGTCCGCATACTCATACTATTATGAAACGGTCTGGCGTCCGTCAGTCTGTCCGTCTGTCTCATCGATCGACAGTAGCAACGGCAGACGGCGGGTTTGCTGCTTAGCGCCCTGATACGTGCAGGAGATATTGATCGATAGCTGCGGTCGCGCTGCAGGCGCTGCGCTGCTTGCGCGCCGGCGCTCAGCAGCAATGCGGGTAGCGTCACGTCTACAGCCGACGGAAGAGGCTCGACACAGACTTGTTAGTGAAACTTTTGTCCCAACTAGTTCGCCGGCCATCGATTTTACGGACCACATTAGTGGTCCAGTTAGAGCGATCGATCCGATGTGTTTGTCTGTGTGTTTGTGTGTCGGGACATAATTTCATAACAGAATAACTTTGTGTAGATGAATCGTCATTTTTATTCGATGCGGACTTTACATTGTCACTGCACACTGTTTATGGTTTTCACTTTCACTTTGGACATAGTGTATTATGCATATTTATTCACCGTTTAGGTAGAAGAAAGCATGCAGGTAAACAAACAACAAGAAAAATAGAAAATAAACGTATTAAACCAACCTGAAAAAAATGGAAAGGTACTAATACTGTATTGTATTACGTATAATGACTGTCGTCACGATTAAAACCTGAAAAGGTATTTCCAAACTAATTTAAAAATACATTTGCAACATTTGGTGGGTACTTTGTAATGTACGTGTATCTGCATGCCTACAATAAATGCCAGTTAGAATGATAATGGTCATTCAACGACGGTTACTACGAGATGTGCGGCAATTAAATAACTGTTAAGTGTCAAATTCTGATGACGTCTATAGACATGGCTTTAACGCAGTCAAATCGCATATACGATTAGCACGAAATGTCTATTGTGCCTGGATATTATAGCTGCACAGCGCATTAACACTAAGTGGTCAGTTGTATTCTGCGGACGGCGACTAATGGAAGAAGTTCGACTGCGTGTCTGGAGCATCTGCCGACAGTAGGACCCGACTACAGTCGACTCCAAATGCCCTGTGGCTGCATGCCAGCGACCGGTCGGCGTGACATTGGTTCGTCCATATGTATCGGTTTGCGACATTCTGTCATCTCCGAAATCGCGACTATTGACTCTTCGCTCCGCTCGACTCGTTATCGCGCCATGCAATCGATTCCCGAGCTGCGTGTGTGGTGTGTGCAGCTTTTGTTCCGCACATACGCGCACGTCTTCACTCTCGCAATCTTTGATGACCGATGTGAATACCTCGCAATCCTAAGTGACGGCAGTTAATCGCCAACTCCGCCGCCGTCCGTCTCCCTGCACTGTCGCCGCGGTTAATGGCTCCTGCATGCGTCAGTCCCATTTATTCACTGCATGCGTACCACTCAGCTGCGCGGCAATTTCGACGTCAACTGTCGTCGACATTAAAACGTCGCTCGCCGGACTGTCAGCGGCGTTTGTTAGCGACACCGCAGCTTTCATCAGCTTATCGGCTTATCAGTATAACAGATGTCACCTGATATGGCCAACATTATACTGATTGGCCTGTCTATTGTGACCGGAAAGAGGAAGAAACCGACCATTCGCTTCTGTACTGTTTAATACAGCAATCGACTTCTTTAGCTACCACCACACATGTGCTCTTGAAGCCTGTCTACGTGCACAGTAAAGCAACTTAACGATTGCAATTAAAGCATCTTAACTCGGATCGATGTTGGTTCCAAAACGCTGCTGTGAATGTTGCTTGTTTGATTTCGATGGACATTGTGTTATTTTTTACCGTCCGAAACTATAAGCTATCACAGAATTGACAAAAAACGTTTTCTATCGCTTTCGGCCACCACACTGGTGGGCAAAATGGACACCAGCGACTGTGCAATTTGCATAAATTTTCCTCCTAAATTAAACTACAAATTATAAGCACATTTTCTGACAGTCTGGAAATTTTGCATTGATTTCAACAGCGCTTGTATTTTTATTCAAACCGTCTTCATTATTATGTAACCTAAAATGTAGTTACTCCAGTAATCATTTTTGACACATTTATTTTGCGCTACATAAACGTTGACACTTGACAGTATACGTCTTCGTTTTCACTTGATGATGTACACCGGTACGTTATACGCGAGGGCGGTGAGTATTGTCTCATCTATCCGTTCTTATTCTCGCAATTACACGCATCGAGACGCGTGGAAGCATCAAAGCTGCGGGAGTTGCGTAACAAGCGGTGGCGTTATCGACATTGCTTGCGTGACGACGGCCGAGTCCGGGGCGTGAAAGTCCTATGAGCCATCTCGTGGCTGGATCACAGGCACTGAGCGATGTGATAATCAGAGGTGCGAAATGATAGTCCGTCCTCCGTGTGACGACAATCATCGTGCATTGCCTCCTCGTGGCGACGTCGTCGGCGAAAACAGCAACGGAGTCCGGACATTTGCCCCCCCCCCACCGGACACCGGTCCCTGCCCCCCGACAACCATACCATCGCTGACATCTGCGACCCCCGGTCAGAGTTATGGGTTATAGAGTTAAGCCTCGTTCACGTCACATGAACTGAACTGGACTGGAGTTCGCGAACTGAACTGCAGTGTGAACAGTCCCATTGGAATATACCAGTGTTGTTCTCGACTCTTGGTCTTGGTCAAAGAATGGTCTTGCTCACATCATTGGATTTACAGCGTGTCCAGAACTCGAGTTCAGTTCAGTACAGTTTCTGTGCTGATGAACAAGACTTGGGTTCTAAAGGTCGGGTTTTAGTGTTCGGATAGGTTTTAGGGTTAGATTATAGGGTTATATGTGCTGGAGCAGATGTCCGCGACGGTAGTTTTCGTGGAGTGGTAGATGTCCGGGGGCAAATGTCCCACATTCGGGGAGAACAGTCGCCGAGCAATCAGTTCGAGCGACCGACTGCAAGCACATCGATACACATGCGATCCATTGACGCGATCTCTTTGACGTGTTCGTACATCAAACGTCGAACGTCAACTCTATACACGTCTCATGTCGTCAGGCATCAGCAGATGTCCACTTTTGCAGTCGCCGATTTTGACTTCTGTCATCCCAATTTCCCCGGATCTACCCAACTGACTAATTGCATCGCGCTATCCGATGAACAATCTGTATATCTAATATATCCAATCGCGATTCTTCAGCACTTTCATGTCACTTTGATGCACACAAAGAAAAGCTGTCGTGCGTAGAGTCACTTTCTTGCAATTAAACTGCCTGGAAGTCGCGAATTATACACATATTTCATATGTCCACACCCATACTTAAAGCCGTCTGTGTGTAGATGACGCCGTCAGAATTTTGCCACGATATTTGGTACGGGAAGCTAGAATGATGTAGCCATAAATATATAGTATGTTAATCCGCTTTGTGACGGTCACATGGACGGACAGACAGCACGTAATTGTACACTTTTAGTTCTATGTTATACGCTACGCTTCGCGTGTAGCACTGCGCCATAAATATCGAAAGTACGGCACAGGAATATTGCATGCCATCGTAATAACGGTGTTAGACTTAACAACTATAAACAAATAAAAAAAATAATTTTTCCGTCGATTATTGAAGGCCGCGGCCGAAAAGAGATAACGATGATGTCATGCATACGACAGCAGGTGCGAATGACGTCATGCAACGTCATTATGGTATGTTTTCGTATCATTACTTGACGATTGTGGTCGTCAATCCAATCCATGAATAAGACTAATGGGACCCTTTTCAAAGTGGGGATACAGAATCACAGATCTGGTCGAAAGTGGGGCTCGGGTAGAGTTTCTGTAGATTGAGGGGACGACACCATTCCTCGAAACCCATGCAACAGAATTAGACATAGTAACTGACTTTAGCCGATGTGGTATAAGGGTTCGGCTTACCCTACTAGTTGTGTGTCTGTGTGTAAAATTCGTGCATATACTGCAGCAAAACGCTTAAACGGATGGAGTTGGCCTTTATAATTTATTATATGATCAGCTTAATAAACAGAGACTGTGTATGGATATGGCTATGCCCACGAATGCGAAACTTCTAGGAGGTGGACTGTTGAAATTTAAAAATTTTCGGTTCTCGCTACGCCACGGTCGACAATCCCAGCAGTCGCTGAGTTGTCGTTGACGTTAAAATAACGACAAAAGGCTGCAGCACCCGAGATCGACGTGATTTGGTTTAATGTCCTTGCCCCGCACGCCCACCCTTTAAATCACGTCGGACTTTTTGCGGCTCTCGTTTCGCCCTAACAGCGACCGCGACAGCATGCACGGTCGACGTCCGGAGTGCTTGCGGCACCCCTGGGCTGCATGCTGCGAACCCGACTATAAACCGATCACCGAATGGCGACTATACGGCACATGACGTCGACGACGACGTCGCCATAACATGACGCCCGCCGCGACGCCGCTGTTGACAGAATCAGCAGCCGGCGCGTTCCGGCGCCGACCCATCTCTCGCGGGAAATCACTCGCATCCGCACAGCACCAATCAAAGTCGTCTTGACCACGCGCGGGCGGCGGGCTTGTATATACGGCGACCTCGCGCGCGTCAACAATCGCAGAAATGTTTATCGTCGCCGGACCGCGGGCGGGCTGGCGGGCGAGCGGGCGGGCGGGCACCTGTTATTGCGTGTACGACAGTGAAGACCGATCACCCGACCAGTCGGCCCCAGTTAACGAGGGTTCACGGCACACGAACTGATGGACTGAACTGACCTGAAATGACCTGCAACAAATCGACCGCCATGCAGTTACAGGACGCGTTCATTGATCACGCGCGCGTCAGCGTCAGGACTTGATTGGCTGCAGCGAGTGCGAAAGTAGGTGCTCGGCGAGTTCTGGACAAATGCATTCTAATGCGGCTGCACGGCGGCTGTTCACACTGGAGTTCGCGAACTGGAGTTCATGCCCGGCACAGACGCCGACTTTCGGCTTGAGGTACCGGGGCAAAGTTCAGTTGGAGGAAGGGGTCAGTGGTTGGGGGGGCACCATGACGAGTGCGGAGCACGAGCCTATAATGAAGGTCTGGGGGCAGAGCCCCCAGCGGGGTCCAACAGCAGAGCCCCTGGTCAGGGGGTTAGGGGGCAAAGCCCCCCTGAAGCTGAAAGCATTTTGGTCATTGGATGTCCAACGGAGTCGGCAAATTTAGCCCCTTTAGTCAAAGTTAGCACGTAGAACTGCAACGTTCACTTAAAAAATCAGAGCACAGCCATGAAAGGTACCGGGGCAAAACGCAACATTTGCCCCAGTTGTTGCGTGAGTACCGGGGCGAAGTTCCCGGTTGCCCCGGTGGAGTCGGCGCCTATGGTGCCCGGGGGTAACTCGAGAGCGACGCTACGGTGCAAGCCGACCACGACGACGACGACCGAGTTCAGTTGAGTTCCGTTCATGTGCCGTGAACGAGCCCTTACGGGACCGTGTCCTGGTCCGCCGACGCCGCGGCGACAAAAATCGCGCGGCAATCGTTCGGCGCCGGTGCCCGGTTAGTCCTTCCGCGGCATTTGTTGTCGTCGTCGGCGGCGTCGGCGTCGGCGGGCGGCGGCGGCGTTTATTTACACTCGCGATGTCGTGACCTCGCCGCCGCCCGGTAGCGCGGCGTCGGCGGCGCCGAGTCGAGTGTCAATTTGAAATAACACGCCGCGCCGCGCCTCGACGCCGCCGGTTGCGGACGCTGAGCGACGTGGGTGGCTGGCCGCCGCCGTATGTGTTGCTTATGCGTGCGCCATGTCGGCTCCATCGGAATTCTGTGACCAAACATTTGCCCCGCCCACCCCGGACACTTGTCCCCCTATAGATACGGTCACCGACATCTGCCCTTCGTTAGGGGTTTGGAGTTATAGGGTAAGGGTTAGCGTTATACGGGGTAAGGTAAGTAAACTACCCCAATGGTCAAGATATTATTATTATTATTATTATTAAAGACATTTATATAGCGCAAGTTCGCAAGGGCTACAAATGCGCTATGTCGGCAGAGATGGCAGTATGGTTACGTAACTGTCTATGTCTCTACAGCTATCTACATCACTAATTATCAAGACAGTTAAACAGAAATGTCTTCAGCTGTCTTCTGAAAGTCTCCTGCGTGACGTCACATGATCGCAGTGCCACAGGTAAACTGTTCCACGCGACTGGTCCACTGACAGCAAAACTCCTGTCGCCGCAGGCTGTCCGTGGGGCGCGGAACAGACAGCAGATAGTTGCACACACACACAGGGAGAGACAGAGAGACTGTGCGACGCCAGGGTGCATTGCTCATCTCCGTTTCACTGGTGTCGAGCCGGCGTGGGCGTGCGCCCGGCGTTATTGACACTGTTTTTCCATAACCTGCAGTTATACGCTGCAGTCTTTTTCACTGTACTTCACTGTACCAAGTCATACAGATTGGTGTGACAGAAGCACATTGGTGTGAACAAATTACCCGCGCAGAAGCGTTACGCAGCCTCGCGTTTTTTTATCGAACCGGCGACCTCTTGATCGCAAGTCCGACGCCACCACGCCACGCATTATTATGCCCCGGACCCGCCATAGGCGCGCATTTTGGAATAGCACGATCCGTCCATCTGTCTGTCCCATGGCGCAGCTGCCTAGACTATAGCAGCTTGGCCACTGCCGGCCACCAGAGATGTGCGGGTTGCCGACCCGTCTGCGGACGGACGTAGATCCGCCGCGATTTTCGGATCGAACTGCCATCGGCGGCGGCGGGAGGCATATCGTCTCGCCGCCCCCGGCGCGATACCTTGCTAGCGTATGTGTAAGAGTTACGTTCGGGTTAGAGTCATTTCCGGGGGTGAGGTGTTCCGAGGGGGCAGGGGGGCAAATGTTCTAGATTCTCGGAACTGGCGACGCACGGCCTGCGACACGGGGCGGCATAGCGGGCAGAGCGACGTCAATTTCCCCGGCGAGTTATTTGTCAACATGGACACACGAGTCGCCGGCGACCGGGCTGGCGCGCGCTGTCATGGACTTGTAATGTTTAATATCGGCGGTGTCGTGTTGCAGTCCGCTGCTCTACAAGCGTCCGCCTCTTGTATGTAGCCACTACCACGTCGCAGACACGCCACCGACTGAACACTGAATGAATATGAAGCAGTTTTTCGGCAGTATTGCTAAACCGTACGGCATGTATATGCGGCCCATTTCCACGCACGCTCTGACCTTCCGTGGTCTGTCTGATAATGTCAGGCTGAACCGGGATGTAAAACAAGAAGCTCAGCTATCGCCGAGGGATCGCGCGATGCGTCGTGTCAATTGAAATCTTGCCAATTGCCACGCAACAGTGCAGAAACTACTTATACGACAAGTCCTGACCAAATTGATGGTATGAAGTTGTCGACTTAGTCGGAGGCAATGCGTGATAGACAATGTGCACTCAACCATGACGCCATCGAGTCGGCTTCCATTGTCTCAAGTGTCATAAACAAACCGACGACGTTGAGTTGCATATATCACCTGTCTACCGACGACTGGCTGTGGCGAAATTTTCTAAGTCCACAATGTAGAAATTGCTCACGTGACCCTAACCACGCCCACTTAGGGAGCACTCACTCATCACAAGACTAAGACTTCACATGGCCGACCCGTGTACGAAA
>Ga0126332_10000618_pt1 | contig 12322 bp, 14 predicted proteins | sample InaspJWI42metaG_FD_94482 | JGI IMG/M metagenome (GOLD analysis project Ga0126332, IMG submission 94482) | Marine gutless worms symbiont microbial communities from Oahu, Hawaii - Inanidrilus sp. 2 OAHU.JWI-42 metaG | ecosystem: Host-associated > Annelida > Digestive system > Unclassified...
AGCCCGTAGTCTTCTGTGCTATTGGGCGACGAGTGAACTGGGAGTTTCTCAAGCATGGTTGAGTAAGCGGCTGAAACTTTCCCAACCAGCAATCAGCCTTTCGGTTGCACGGGGACGTGCGATAGCCCTTAAATATAATTACGGAATAGGGAACTTATAATCTAACGTACGTCCCCATATCGCCCCAGGGTTAGCGGAGTACTTCAAAGATTTTGCAGCATTTGCCAACAATCGTGGTGGATATCTTGTGTATGGTGTTACTGATAGCCCAAGAGAACCGACCGGATTGTCCAACTCGTCTCTGGAACAATTTGAAAAAATAGATCCCGAACGGATTAGCGGATTCTTGTTGGATATCTTTGCTCCTGCAATTGAATGGGAGCAGGCCGTATTTATCTATGACGATAAATCTTTTGGTGTTTTTCGGGTATACGAGGCTAAGGAAAAACCTGTCATAGCCAAGAAAGACGAGGGGAGGCAACAGACAATTAAGAATGGGGAAATTTATTTTCGCTATGGAGGGCGCACTCAGAAAATACAATACGCCGAACTTGAAAGCATAATCCATCGGCGTATTGATCAAAATAATCAGCAATGGTTGGATCTGGTCCAGAAGATTGGAGTAAGTGGGCCAAGCAATGCTGCCATTCTGGATACCGAAAGATCTGTAATTGAAAAAGAGGATTCTCAGATACTTGTTGTGGATGAGGATCTTGCAACTAAGATGCGATTTATTAAGGAAGGGCAATTCGAGGAGAAAAACGGTGCGCCCACATTAAAGCTTGTTGGAGACGTTGTTCCGGTAAATAGGGTTGAGGTAGTCAAGAGGGTAAAGGAAAATCTAATTCGTGTCTATCCTTTCACCGCAACGGAACTTGCGGAAATGGTTAAGTCTGCCGTTCCAGGAGTAAAACAGCATGAGATTTGGACTGCAATTCGTGAGAATGACCTGAAATCCAATATAGACTACTCTGCATATGTGTTTCGAAACAAAAAGCAGGAAGACAATTTCAAAGAAACGGGTCTTATTTGCAATTCAATTCCTTCAATATATAATAAGAAAGCTGTCGACTTTTTGATCAACGTGCTAAAAGCCGAAACTGGGCATGTCTAACCAGCCTAATTCAGCCGACGCAAAGGGCCGCGCGGCTGATTAGCAGCGGTTATGCTCCATGATAATGCGTTATGAAATCGAAATATAAAATACTCCTTATTATCGATTGTATTATCAATCTATTGCTTGGAGTGTTTTTGCTGTTATTCCCGATCGGAATTATTGATTTTTTTGGATTGCCTAAAACCAATACGAATTTTTATCCAAGCATTCTAGACGCAGTTATATTTGGTATAGGTCTAGCACTATTTTTTGAATTGGCTGGTTATGCAAAACGTTTTCGGGGATTAGGGCTTGGCGGCGCGATATTGATCAATCTTGTTGGTTCCTTTGTTCTAATATTTTGGCTTGTGTTTGGCTCGTTGTCCATTCCTTTGAAAGGGCAAATTATTTTATGGGCAGTTGGTTTGATCGTCTTTTCAATTGGTATCGCAGAGTTAATTACAAAATCTTGGATTTATGAAAACAAGAAAGCATAACATACGGTTTCACAAAGGACCGCTCGTATCTCGCGGCCTGTGAACCGTGCCGTTAACCACCATCCATGACAGGGACGGACCTCGTGTCTGAAGCTTCAGTTTCCTTACGACAGATGAAGCCAGGGGAGGAGAAACGCGTTTGCCGCCTGGTCCGCCAAGTGTTCAACGATTTTGTGGCTCCACTTTATGCGCAGGAGGGTGTAGAGGAGTTCCTACGGTACGCAGATCCGGATCTGATGGCCAAGAGAGCTCAAAGTAATCATTTAGTGTTGATAGCAGAGGCAAATGCAGAGTTGATCGGAGCAATTGAAATAAGGAATTTCAATCATATATCTCTCCTGTTTGTCGCACGGGAAAGACAGCGTCAAGGCATCGGCGGGCAGCTTTTGAAGGAGGTTATCACGATTGCTAGGAGATATGAGCCAGACCTTTCCGAGATGGAAGTGCATTCTTCGCCAAACGCAGTCGATGCATATGAAAGACTCGGCTTCCAAGCCGTAGGGTCCGAGAAACTGGAGCATGGCATTTGCTTCATTCCAATGAGAATGCGTATCAATAATGTCGAAGATGGTTAACAAGCCAGTTGAGCAGACGGCTTGTAGATAGCGGTTTATCTTAAAGGCCGTGCAAGATTGGTCTGAAATTGGGCCGCTGCTCACCGGCGGCGTTATGTGTTGACCCAATAAAACAAATGGAAAGGGATGAAAAATGAGAAAATTGCTCCTAATTGGCGGGTTCGTTTTTGTTTCGACTATCAGTTGTGCAACAGGCGTGATTCTAAATAACCAGCTTAGTCCTCACGCGATAGCGCAAGATTTTAGCCCCGCTCAGGGGGCGAGCGGGAAAATGCAGTATCAAGAATGTTTTGCGGTCAGTCTTTGGTCGATATCTGGAAGAAATTTGAACGAAGGACAAATGCCGAAAAAAACTGTCAAGATTCCAACTGGATGGACACCAATGGGCGGGGGTTATGATGCTGGTGCTGGTGAGGGAAACATGATTCTCTGTCGATGAATAAAATCCCATTCAGTCAAAATGAATTTGGTTTAAACTAATTCTTCTCCTCAACGCGGTTATGAAATCTTATGAAAAAATACACATAACTCCCGCTGCAGTCGGACAAAAATCCGCGAAGCGAATTTTCGCCGCGGAGATAGACGTTATGTTTGAAATAATATATGCCAATATTAAAACATGCTCGACGTTCATAAAATTATAGGAACGATATTTCTAGCTCTTGTAATATATTTTTTTTGGAGCATCAATTCTCGAACAAGAAAAGCTATTGATCACTGGGCTGAAGAAAATGCTTTCACTATCATATCGAAAAAATATGTCCCCTGGCATTGCACTTGGATATCTGGGGGATTTCATCCTGCTAACTTCAAGGTAATCGTGACGAACTTACAAGGAGAACTAGAAGGATATTGGATCAGAGCCGGTGGAATTTTCTTGTTAAGTGATAAATTAAATATCAATCGAACGAAGATAAAAAAACATAACAAGCGGTTTCACAGAGGACCGCTCGTACCTCGCGGCCTGTGAACCGCAGCGATAGGCGGACCGCGAGCTGAAGCTCGCTTGGCCTGCGGCCATCCGCCTATCGGGCTGCGAGATGAGCCAATTGAGTTTGATAGACGTCGCTCGCGCTCCGCCTATCAAACTCAATTGAGCCGACCCCCTGCGGGCTTCGCTACGCTCGGTCGGTTGGCACGGAAAATTGCATTAAAATACAAATGCAATTTCCGCCCCCAACCGACGGCGGCTCATCTCGCAGCCCGTTCGATAGAAAATATCGAGGCCATTAAGGAAAGCGTGATGTTGCGATATTTCTGATTGAACCTATATATTCGGGTAGCGAAGAATTTTGAACTAAAACTAACATCGAACACAGGAGAAAATTATGTCACGAGAAGCAGGTGAGACCATTCGGTTCTTTATCGAAGAAGTCTTCAACAAAGGAAACTTTTCAATTCTTGAAGAGGTTATCCATCCCGAGTACCGGTATAGTAGTCCCGAGGGACAACTGGAGGGTATCGACCAGTTGAGGAATTTAATTCAAGGGTTTCGCCAGGGGTTTCCTGATCTTAATCTGAGCATTGATGATTTATTCGTAGCCGAGAACAAGGTATGCACCCGCTTCACACTGACCGGGACTCATCAAGGTGAATACATGGGTATTAGCGCTACTGAAAAAGCCATAAAGGTAACTGGAGTTGTCATCAGCCGGCTCACAGACGGTAAGATAATAGAGGAATGGGAGATTCTTGATATGTTGGGTTTCTTCCAGCAACTTGGGTTGGTTCCTGAATTATCCTAGCTGACAGTGACTGGATCGAACAAGTCGGTAGAGGTAACGCCTAACGGCGTAACTCACCTCGGCGTTCGGCAGAGACATTAAAAAAAACTGGCATCAAAAATTTACAGATTTGAAGAATGACGTTTCTATTAAAGAATCTATATTCTAAAAAAACTATTTCAAAAAGAGGCTATTCATTAATGATAGCTGCTTTTTGGATCTATACAATATTATGGCTGGGAGCTTTAATTGCCGTTTATTATTTCTGGAATGTCAGTTTGGTTACAAAGGCGATTGCATCCATACTTTTTATTATTCTGACACCGGCAATAACAGATTTATTTCGATCATATGAAAAATTTGTAAAGAACGGGGATAAGGGAATTTAAAATGGGATAAGTATTAGACAAATCATGCTACCTGATCAATTCTTTTGTCGCCGAACAACCGCTTTCACTCTGACCGGCTGGGTCGTGCGGCTTTACAGAATTTCCGATATTCTAAATAATTCACAATTAAACAGGCTTTACGTTTCCTCCGCCGTCAGGTGAAGCGGGGCGTTATGCATCCCTAGATGATTGCAGGTGGAAAGTTGAGTGACAATGTAACAGAGGAATATTGGAGCAGATTTCCTGATACCTACGACAAAAAAATGGAGTACGTTGTTGGGCAAGAACTCCGTGAAGAGATCGTCCAAGAGCTCAATCGCCTACCTGAACTGGGTGAACTGGTGGAGCTCGGCTGCGGGACAGGTATTTTTACTGAAACGATCGTGCTAAAGACAAAGAGCATGTTTGCCACCGACCTTTCTGATAACCTTCTCGCAGTGGCCAAGACGCGTATTGGCGATCATCCGAAGGTGACAATTCAAAAAGAAAACTGCATGGCAACGTCTTTCCCATCCGAAACGCTAGATAGCGTCTTTATGGCCAATCTGATTCACGTCGTCGAAAATCCCAACGCGTTACTCCATGAGTGTTACAGAATCCTCAGAAAAAGTGGCACCTTAGTGATTGTAACCTTTACAAACCATGGCATGAAACTTTGGGAGAAGATCAAGATGGGGCTGCGGTTTGTCAAGTCCTGGGGAAAGCCTCCTGCCCATACACATTCCTTCTCACCTGAAAACCTTGCATCAATGATGAAAGATGCTGGTTTTACCATCAAGACATCGAAGGTGATTGGTAGCAAAACAAAGGCTTTGTACGTTATTGGCCAGAAAGATAAAAAAGCATAACAAATCGCTACACAAGGATTGCCAGCACTGACGCGCTGTCAACCTGTGAGCTCAAACGTTAGGCCGCTGAAGGACTGAAACATGGACATGTTGAAATTTTATGACATCACCCACCGTGACCACGTGGTGTGCAACCCCACGAGCGAGGAGAAGCTGGCGCGTCTCATCGATCTCCTGCGGCTCCCAATAGACGCGCACGTGGTGGACATTGCTTGCGGAAAGGGCGAGTTCCTGATTCGTCTGGCCGAAGCCTATGGTGTCCGGGGATTGGGTATCGACATTTCTCCTTTCTATATTGCCGAAGCAGAGAGAAGGCTGAAGGCGCGGTCTTCGAGTGCGGGCATCGTCTTCAGAAAGATGAATGGTGCGGACTTCAGGCCGGATGAACCGCATAGCCTCGATCTGGCATCCTGTATCGGTGCCAGCTGGGTCTTCGGGGGACATGCTAATACTCTCGAAGCGCTGATCAGCATGGTGAGGCCCGGCGGCTGGGTGATCGTGGGAGAGCCATACTGGCAGCAGGAGCCGTTAGGGGATTACCTAGAGGCATCCGGGTGCGCGAGAGAGGACTTCGGGAGCCACTCCTCGAATGCGGAAGCCGGAGAGCGGCGAGGAACGGAGCTCGTTCACACCATCGTGAGCAGCAAGGACGACTGGGACAGATATGAGGGCCTCCAATGGTTCGCGACAGCCGAGTACGCTAGCACCTGCCCAGACGATCCGGACTTGGCGGAGGTGGTTGAGCGCGTGAGCAAGGCGAGGGTGGCATACCTGCGTTGGGGGCGCGACACGCTTGGTTGGGCGATCTACATGTTCAGATCGCGCTCTGCGGCCTAACATATATATGGCCTTCCTTTGTCAAGGAAAAACTTCTCCTATAGACTGGAAAAGGATTCTTTTTATTTCCGCCTTCTACGGTGACGTCTTGCAAAGGACTTGTTACTCTAACTTTGGCTTTCCGCCGTTGGTTTCAGACGATTAAGTGTCTGCTCCAAACCACGCCAGAGGCGGATCTACGACATATATCGAAGTTATTCCGCCGGAGGCGGACTCAATCAAGGCGTCGGGTTCAAAGCCTGTTATGGCTAAGTCCAGTTAGTGTGCCGCTCGGGTAAGGGGCAGAGCACGAAATTCGCTTTCCAAAACGTCCCAGATATCGAGTTGGGCCCGGAAGCTGCGTCTAATCAAGCCGCGTGAGATCCGGGATGTTGTCCATCAACACATGGGGTGGTCAACGCCATATATAGATGAGTATATCTTATCAGCGTTGTTTAAAAGGACTGACCCATATGGTCATAGCCTGCCACGCCTCAGGCGTGGTTAGACGTTGGGCTCGCAGCTTCCGGCCCAAACTTAACGACTGAAGAATTTATTCATATCAAATGCCTTTTTGTTCTTTAACATATAGTAAATTGCTCGGCCGAGTTTATTGGATAAAATTCCAAGAGCCTTGCCTTCACCGTTTTTTTTGATCAGCTTCTGGTGTAATTTTTTGGCCTGCTCGGATTCTCTGAGCAATAAAATAGTTGCTTCACAGATAGCCCACTTCAGGTTAGGGTTGCCGATTTTCTTGTTGCCCTTGCCGGTTTTTTTACCGTTGGATTCTTTTTCAGGGCGGATTAGACGGCAGTAAGAACAAAAGTCTTGCACTATTTTGAAACGGCGGATGTCATGGATTTCATAGAGCATAATCAGCGCCAGGATCTTTCCCACACCGGGGATGGTTTGCAGCAGGTAAAGCGTATTGGCATCATGGGCTTTGGCATGTTTGAGGATGTATAATTCCAGGTCCTGCAGCAGTTTGTCATAAGTATCGATCATCGCCAGGTCGACTTGGATGCTTTTGCGGACACTGGGATCTTCGAAACGCTCGGCCACACCGATGCGGTTGGCTTTGTAGGCGATTTTTCTGCCGATCTCATCGAGATTGTACTGGGTATTTGTGTTCTGGATGTGGGAAAGCAGCTCGGCGCGTTTTCGCATCAGGTGCATTCGCCGGCGCAGCAAATCCCGAGTGGAGCGCATCCGTTTCGGATAGGCGTATGCCAGTGGGAAGTTACCGCCTCTGATCAATGCTGCGATCTTGCGTGAGTCGATTTTATCGTTTTTGGTTTTACCGCCGTGAACGGCCTTCATGTAAAGCGCATGACCGAGAATAAATGGGATGTGATGTTCGCGGCACAGATCGGCGATCCATTGCCAGTCGAAGATCCCGAGCCCTTTTCGGGGGAAAACATGCACTCGACTCCGACGACGATATCCTCCAGATAAGGGAATATGAGCTCAAAGAATACCTCTGGATCAGTCTTGATGTTTTTGTGCGAAACGATTTTTCCTGAATTGTTTAGAATACAAACGTATATCTTTCTTGCATGCAGATCGATTCCGCAGTAAAATTTGTGGTTGCCAGTGTAAAATTTCAATTTGGCCTCCATTGGTTGAGAGTTAAAAGTTGGGGTGGAACTTTTCTTTATAACCTCTCTTCCAGAGGAAGGCCATAATAAGTATCAATTCACCTGACCAGCTACAGCCTGCGGCTTCCGCAGTCAGGTGACAGCAACGTTAGCCATAAGATGCGGCTAGACGTATAAACGGATGGAATATTTGAATGGAACCTTTACCCACGGCGATAATATTAAAAGATGGCGCTTTTGCCTTAGATGGTGGATCGACGTTTCTCGTAGGGTGTGATTCGAAGGGCGAGGAGATCAGAATAGAATTGGATTGGTCAATTGATCTACAGATATGTGGCAAAGGACAATTATCCATTAATGGAGTGGATATCCCTAAGAGATCAAAGGATGAAGAGCATGTGCTAGGCTTATTGAGTTCCGCTCAATACGAGGAAAAGGCACATACCGAAGATACCGGTGAAGTGAAAAAACGAATAATACTCGGAGCGGATATTAATCGAATAGCTAATGGGATTAAGCAAGGCTGCGGTTTGCAAGCTATGACAGAAGAGTTGATTCGGAATGTGCGTTCCGACATTTATATTAATGGACGTCCACAGCAAGATAGACAAAGAACTGAGAATTTGGAGAAAGCAAATGTTGCTTTTCGTCTTAAGCAATGGGGTCAGGTTGTTGATCTTCTTAAAGGATATGAAAATAGCTTGTCAAAAACACAAAAACTAAAACTAGAGTATGCAATGAAGAAATTACCTACATAACTTACGGGCTAACATGACCCTTCAGTCAGACGCCGCTGCGCGTCGCTGCTGAGGGGCTGCGTTGGGGTAACGGATAGTGAATCATAAGTCACTCTGGACATGTCATGACAAAATCTGTTGAAGACAAAGAACGCGAAGTCCGAATAACAATGGAGATCATTGTTGATACATATGGCCCAGAGGAACAAGCTATGGGGTGGTACTACTATCTTGAAGATCACATTCAATTCCCGTTTAGAGCAAAATGCATAAAAAAAAGGGCATCGTCACCATTGCTCCCCAATGAACTGATCGATGTGATTTCAATGGCTCCAGAAGAAGAATGTGAAAGGGAAATGTATGTAACTGTTCGGTGGAAGAACGAGTCTTTGGCTGTCCCTTTAGTGCAGCTCAAACCTAATAAAGATACGGACCCAAAAACAAGTCAGGCAGTTGGGGATTGGCATTATTGGGTTGAAATGGGGTATCAGCTTGGATAAAAACCCAACCAAGCGCTCCAGCCAATCGGCGGGAAAGAGCGCCCGCCGATTGCGTGAGCTTTTCGTTATGTGATTAGAATGTTCAACAGATATTATATTGGCAATCAATGGTTTCATATATTGTCAGCATTGGTCAGTTTAATAATGATGCAAGAATCCTTTAAGTGAGAGATGGTCCGAATATCTTTCATTTTGGGAAATTGGAGAACCTAACTAATGACTAAAAAACCCACTTATGAAGAACTGGAACAAAAGGTTAAGGACCTGGAATCACAACTTGAGCAGAAGGAAGAGACATTGCGAGTGGGCATGGAAAGATACAGAATAGCCACTTCAGCCGCTAGAGTAGGTGTCTGGGATTGGAACATCAAGACTGGCGATTTCTATCTTGATCCGAATATCAAGGCCATTTTAGGATATAGTGATGATGAAATCCCAAACGATATAGAAAAGTGGGTAAAGTATATCCACCCAGAAGATAGCATGGCTGTAATGGAAGCTGCTCAAGCATGTCTAGATGGCAAAACCTCTGAATATGTATTTGAACACCGTATGTTGCATAAAGATAGTTCCTATCGCTGGATAATAGTTCGGGGTAAAGCAATTCGAGATGAAAGCGGTAATGCGGTTCGGTTGATAGGGAGTGATGCCGACGTCACTGATCGCAAGCAGGCGGAGTTAGAACGAGAAAGCCTGATCAAAAAGCTTCAAAAAACACTTGAAGAAGTTAAGATTTTAAGTGGTCTGCTCCCTATCTGCTCTAATTGCAAGAAGATTCGAGATGATAAAGGCTATTGGAATCAGATTGAAAGTTATATCCGAGATCATTCTGAAGCAAATTTTAGTCATAGCATTTGTCCCGAATGTTCCGAAAAACTTTACCCTGAAATATACCAAAGCGATTATTAAATACAAGCATCACATAAAATAAGCTTTCATTAGTGGATAAACAATTAAGGTTTATAAGAGTAGGCCCATTCTTTTGCCATAAAAACAATGAAAACCGGGACATCCTAAATAACTAAATATCTTGCCATCACCATTCAGGCTGTTAGCCTAACATGCATAGATTAGCTCGCCTAGATGCTCCTGGTGTGTTGCACCACATCATCATCCGGGGGATAGAACGCAAAAAGATATTTAAAGATAAAACGGATCAGGGTAATTTTATCGATCGACTGAGTCGACTCGCGGTTGAAACCCAAACTTCCTGTTACGCCTGGGTCTTGATGACCAATCACTTTCTATTTCGTTCCGGGCCTGGAGGAATAGCGACACTGATGCGGCGACTGTTGACCGGTTATGCGCTCACCTTTAACCCCCGCTATAAACGTCATGGTCAGTTCTTTCAAAACCGCTACCCCGGTTAAATGCCTTCTCTTAATGGATTCTTACCTAAACTCTTCTTAAACTGAAAAAATTACCTGAGCAAAACGAACAAAAAATTTAACTGGGCAAGCAAATCAATAATCTGTCAGGTCGAAGATCCGCCTCTGGAGGAAGGATGTTTATTTAAAGCAGCTGGTACGCTACATTCATTTAAATCCGATAAGAGCGAAAATTGTAAGCGATCTTAAACAGCTGAGTCGGTATCCTTATTGTGGACATAGCGTTCTAATGGGACGTAAAAAGGCTCCCTGGCAGGATACTTAATATATTGGGATATGATTTAAATACCGTGGCTGAAAAAGTGGCGTTGATCTATGGCATCGATTCAGCTGAACTGTTTCGCAAGGGACGTCAGAAACCGCGTGTTGATGCAAAAGCACTGTTTTGTTATTGGGCAGCTCGCGAATTGAAAATTCCGCTTGCCGAACTTGCCCGAAAACTGGAAATGACCATTTCCGGTGTTGGTTATGCCGTTTAAAGAGGGGAAGCGATTGCCCTTCGCCATGATATTCAGTTTCTTGATTAAGAAATTTAGTTGTTTAAGGATGTCCCGGTTTTCGGTTTTCCGTTTAATTCAGAAAATATATAATGTCGATCCCTTATTGTGTCGTAAGTGCTTGGGATCTATGAGAATAATCTCATTCATCGAGGATGATCAGCTCGTGAAAAAAATCCTTGAGCACCTGAATTTATAGGATGTCAAATGCAAACCGCCTCCGCGAGCCAACAGCCCCCCAACGGAATCCTTCATCATCTATGATGAGTCCTCATCGCCCAGCGCAGATGATTACATCATCGATGCCAATTATCCGATTGAGACCTACCTTTAAAAAATACAACACTGGGCAAATCCGCCATAGGCGGACCAGTATTGCTTAAATGCCAAAATCCACGTCAAACAATCAGTGTTAACAATCAAGCTTGCTTTCGTTACCAAAATAGCTATTGGTTCCGTTTAATTGACGCTTCAATATATCGGGCTGCAGTTGATGCCGATACACAATTCGCGTTTGTCGTTTCATCAGCTTCAAAAAAGCAACTTCCTACTTATTAACTTCCGATTTGGTAGAAATATAAGAGCGTGTAGGATCCGCCTTCAATTAACACATAACGATTAACTGCTGAACTGAGCTTTTAAGATCCTTTAGGGTTAAAGTCATTCCTTGTTTCTGTCGATAAATAAGTCAGCACACTCGCTTGGAAAGTATAGTTTATACTTGTTTGAATTCTAAATATATTTTATAATTACATTTAATTATAAACGCAATAAAGTGTATTACAAATGAAACAATCCTTTTTCCATTCCACTTTGTGTATCTGCCTAATGCTGTTTTTTGCCTGTGCGGTCCCCGAAGCAGACCTCAATACATCACCTGCAAATGACCTCGGCAGGCCAAAAGATGTCTTGGCTGATATTCTAAACGATTTACAATCTTTTATCACCCATCATTACCCTCATCCGGGAGTGTCCAGAATTAAAGTCTATATTATAAAAACACGCAGCAATTTTGCCAGTGAGCCGCTATTTGCCCATTATGTTGATGTTTATATGGCACGCAGTTTTAAGAACAAAGAGCAATTCAGATTGACATCGCTAAACGATAATAACTTGGATTGCATCGTCGAAAACCACGTAATTAAAACAACTTATAACGGTATTGCTATCCTATCCAACATCAAAGATACAGCAAGTAACACGATAATCTATTCGGCTAAGAACGATTTAGACCTGGACAGCTTAAGTTTTCAAAAATATCTGACGTTTAAAGCTAAATACAAAAACAGGATTAAGGTGGGCGGCTCTCACTTATTGGTAAAAGGAAAAAATAAAGGATCAGCTTTCAGAGAAGTTAGCAAGAGAGAAGCTAGCAAGTATTATAAATATCAAAAACGATCGGAATCTTATACGTATTCATATAACGAGCGGGACGATGACTTAATAACAGGTTATTACCCCGCACATCAGGAATGCATCATAAACGGAAAGAAATTCAAAATCGATGCTGATAAAATATTTTATAATCAAACAATACCTTCAGGAAACTTGATCTCCTTAAATTGCAATTAGGTATTAGAACCGTCAATAAATCATAATAATTCAAATAGTTGAGGTATTTTTTGTGAGATAATAAAAGTTATTGCAAGCGGAAAAT
>Ga0126332_10000619_pt1 | contig 12315 bp, 7 predicted proteins | sample InaspJWI42metaG_FD_94482 | JGI IMG/M metagenome (GOLD analysis project Ga0126332, IMG submission 94482) | Marine gutless worms symbiont microbial communities from Oahu, Hawaii - Inanidrilus sp. 2 OAHU.JWI-42 metaG | ecosystem: Host-associated > Annelida > Digestive system > Unclassified | place...
AGTTACATGTTTAAAATATGGTACGATCTAATGACAATATTACTGGACATATTGCCGAGTTTGCTATTGAAAAACTATTTGGGGAAAGTTACAAGCGACAGTTGTAGCATCTTTTTAGACTGGCAATGGCCAATGTCCCGCTTCTGCGTTTACTAGGAGATTAGCAGTGCATTTGTCGATATGTGCATAGATAACAAAGAAATTACACTGTACATTTATTACAGAAAAGTATAGGCCTACAACGTAGATTGTACGGTTGCAATCACACGTGCAAATTGAACGACATGGCTAACTAATGCATCGGCGTATTGGTCGCTATCGGCGTTCAAAACACAGGAAAAGGAAATCATTGACATCATTTGCGGTATGTTTATTTCTAGTTGTGAACGGCGCATTGTTCGTACAAAAGGTATGATTAGGGTTATGGTTATGGTTATGGTTAGGGTTATAGAAGGGTTAGCAGAGTTGGTGTTATAGGGTCAGGGTTGGTTGCTGCAGCGGCGTTGTGGCCACTAGTTTCAAGGTATAGTCATTGATTCCTGTGTTTTGCACGCAGATAGCGGCCGATAATTGGCTACACTTGATGTTTCGCAAGCATGGCGAATTTCGCGTTTATCGTAGCCGATAAATCCGCGACAGTCTGTAGTCGTGATAATAACTGATAAACCAGTAACAAAAATGTTTCTTGATTTATGAATCGTAGAAGTGTTGTCGGTCCATTTGTCGTACGAGAATAATAGCGTAATAGTCGACAAGTACTCTTACATCGGTTATCAAAACGCAACCTGTATTACTTGATTCCTTGGTCGTCGATAGAGTGACAATGACGTAATTTCGTTCCACGTCTGTGCCAGCTGTTTTTCACCACCATGTTGTGGGTAAAACTCGGAGAAATGTTTGTTACTGTGATATCGCTTAAATACGCTTTGTTGGTAAGTCAGTGATCATATGGCCATTTCCTTAAACCATCCGAATCAATGTTATTTGAATACAACACTAAATCTTCGCTCCATAACTCCACAAACTATGCTGTGTTATACCCACAAAATGGCGATCGCATCGTGAACATAGATTATGTGACGTCACTTCACCCTGTGTATAGTCGACGACTAAGGGATCAAGTAATACAGGTATACTGTCTGAGTATAACAGCTGATGTACGCCTACGTGAAACATACAGCCGAGTGAGTGAGGTGTAGGAAGAACAACCCTAAACAGCGTAGCGGCGGGCAGCGGCTGAATGACAGCTAGCGTCGTGTCGCGGCATGACGTTCTTGGCTTGCGGCGGCCGACAGCGACTCTCGGTAGCGTCGGCGGCGACGACGTCATCGATGACGTCATCGTAGCGGCAGGTGTGCGCAGCTCGGTGGGCGTGCCGGCGTCGGAACGAGTTGACGACGACGTTCTGCAGACGTCGTCGGATGTCGTGCTCCAGACGCACGATCGTCCGTCGCCGCCTCGCCTCGCGCTGACATGGACGCCAGTCAAGAGTGAGTCCATGGCACCATAGGCGCAACCACGGCCGAAAAGTTGGAGGGGACCTCGGGTGGGGTGGATCCCCTTCCTTTTATTCCCCCGGTCGTTCCCCGTCTCCCGTTATTGCTCCCCACGTTCCAGCCACTCCCTTCCCTACTCTTCTTTCCTTCCCCGTTAAATTCAGCTGAGAGGACTGTGAAAGCAATGTAAGTTTCCCACAGTACACGTCAGCGAAAAACGGCTGCCAGTTGCAAAAGTTGGAGGTATCGTGAAGCACCTCGAACATCACAGCATTCTGTCAGACCAACAACACGGCTTCCGTAAAACCAGGCCCTGTGAGACGCATTTGCTGGCGACCATCAATGACCTTGCTAAAAGTATCGACGAATCAAGCCAAATTGATGCAAACACTGCCCTATCACATGTAGGGCCTACCTCTGTCACCAAGCAACATAAATCATTATTGCTCCGACGGCCCCAGGCCTCCCACCAGCTAAATGCGGCCCTGAGGCGGGGTGCTCATCATTGTTCCTTGGGCCTTGAGCGCGTGGGTGGATAATGTCTCTGACGCACGACAGTGCGACGCCAGACCTACCGTTACCACCCGGGCCGTCGGAGCAGTAATGATTTATACCGCTCGATCGGTGACAGAGGTAGGCCTACACGCGATTCGGCTGTGTGAATTGGATAATTGCACTGAATGTCTTCAGGGGCCTAGCCGGAAATTTAGGAGGGTCCAAAACCAGGGAGAGGCACCCGTTACCTCAGAACTTTCACATCGGATTTGTGAAAATCTCAAGGGTCATTCTGGTCATGGCGAGGGTGGTCCGGACCCCTGGACCTCGTGGCCAGCTACGCCCCTTTATGCGTTCAGGCTTCGAATGTTCCGTCGGCGCAGGCATCATTTCAACCACGTTCTCTAGGCTTGTGGTTCGTTATGATTACTCTCAGGAGCATTCACTAGATGGCTGCACCAATCGACAGGTCCACCGTGACCGAAGCGGACGGGAGTCCTGTAGGCCGCCACACACCGTTTCGCAGCCTTACCTGTCGGTGATTGGCGTTGAGTTGCTGTTCGACGCAGGCGAGATCTGCGACGACGGCGTCCCTGTCAGCTCGTCGGCGCAGCTGACCGCCAAGTCGCACGTCTTCGCGCGCTTTCTCGCGCAGCGCCACCCAGCGGGACGCGGCCTCGGCCAGCGTCGTCACCGACGGCATCCGTACATCATCAGTCTCGCCGTCGAACAGCTCCTGAGCACCGCACGCGCAGTGCCCCATTGAGGTGGGTGCTATTGGTGCGATTGCAGTCCTCTATAGCCAACGTCCGCTATAGCCAAACCCAAACCATAACCTTCGCTATGATAGACTTTGGCTATAGCGGACCATGGCTATAATGGACCTTGGCTATAGCGGGCTGACACCATTGATGCTGCAGCATTAGGCCCATTCAAGAAATAAGCCCACGGCCACGGTCGAGAAAAAGATTTCTCTGGTTGGTATACATACAGCTTCGAGAAAAAATCATTAAAATTGTTGCCACCAAATGTCATATTTTAAAGCTAAAATGCAACAAATTCCATTTCGGCTGGGGCTATGCCCCAGACCCGCTGAGAGCATGTAGGCCGCCAGGTCCCAGGCCCCCTAGCTGGATTTAAGGGGGCCTACTTCTAAGGGAAAGGAAAGGAGGGGAAAGGAAGGGGGAAGAGGGGAAGAAAAGGGTTAAGGGGAGGGGGAAGTGGAGGGGAGGTGGTCGACATAGCCTGGCCCGACCTTTAGCTTATATAGTCTACGCGACGCCCTGCTGCAGCATCAGGCCCGATTTGGTCTTAATGCGGCGCTGCGCACACGCCGTACTATAGGTCAGTCATGCAGTCATTCATTGGTTTATTAAACAGCTGACAAACCGGAACCGTCGAATACCGTACACAATATAAAACGTACAAACGAACCAGTTTCGTCACTGCCGTCCATTCCTTTACAGAGGTGCATGTTCTAAGGTTGAACAGAACAATATGCTACGGAAGCGACGGTAAACACGGACGCGACTGCACCTAATAATTTGCGGAACCCTTATGTTAATAATAACCAAAAATGCTAGAAATAAGCCATGCCTGCAGCTTGTATCTTTCGATGCATCTCCAAAGCCGACTTCGTAGTGTGTACAGCGAATCCAGTTGCATCGGAAAGGTCTCTGTGCATCACAAAAATTAAAACGAATATTCGTAATTGCCGCAGCGATATGATTTACCACGTGAGAAGTTCTAACACAGATTGGGGAAACAATGAGCAGATCGACACATGCTTAAGTAAAATATGATAAAAAAAGTAAATGATGATTCAGCAACAGTGGACAGCATTTAAAGTCGCTGTAGCTTATAACTCCTAGCTAGGTAAGAACCCCATGCTCGAAACCCGGGCAAACCCAACTAGAGATTTGACGGCAAGCCGGTCGAAAATGCGTCCGACAACAGTGCGAGGCACACCCGTACTGTACTGTACGCACGCGTGTAATCACTCACAAACTGACAGACACGTCGAAAACATAACGCTGCCGCCGCCCATCGTATGGACCGCCCGAGGCAGCCCCTATGTATAACATATATAGGGTGACAATGACGTAATTTCGTTCCATATCTATGCCAGCTGGTTTTCGTCACCATCTTGTGGGTAAAACTCTGAGAAATATTTGTTACTGTGATATCGCTTAAATACACTTTCTTGGTAAGTCAGTGATCATATGGCCATTTCCTTAAACCAACTGAATCAATTTTATTTGAATAACACAATAAATCTGTGCCCCTTAACTCCACAAACTATATTGTGTTATACCCACAAAATGGCGATGGCATATCGTGAACATAGATTATGTGACGTCACCACCCTATGTATAACTAAAAGAAGGCTGTAGGAGTGGTTATTCAAAAACATAAGTATTATAGGTATAGGTGTGGCTAAAAGGTTAAACACCGTTAATCCGATCTGCCATTTATTACTCCGCCTCGGTGGAAGAGCGGAGTATTGCGATGAGCGCGTATGTCCACGTCCGTGTCTACACTGTGTCTGTGTATCTGTCCGCGAGCATATCTCCGGAACTATACACGTCCGATCTTCATCAAATTGCCCATGCATGTTAGCCTACCTGTATGACTCGGACATCCTCCGGTGGCGTTGCCATACGTCATGTAACTTCCGGTTTTATGGATGACGTCATATTTGCACATAGTGGGTCATATGGATGCATGTCGATACAGTTGCAGCGACTGACGTCATTGCGTCGTCGTGAGCAGGCTGTCGTCCCTATGCTGCGTCGTTTAGGCCTATTGGTTGCGTCGTGTCCTGGACGGCGGCGGGCGCCGATACTATAGACGGGTCTATCTACATGTAAGGGGTATCAAGGGAAGAATCCGCAATGCACCATTGCCTTGTTTGCAAACAGAAATGTTTATGAAGTTGCTTTTCTCAATCTCTGAAAATTCAATGAGTTGTTTTGAATTGCGATTGCTCAAAAGACCTGAAATTGTCCCCCTTTTCTCTTCCTGGCTTGCACGCGGCTGACTATCGTTGCTTTGCGACAGACTTTCATCATCGCTGCTAGAGTCTTTATCATGTGTAGCAGCTACAGCAGCTGAGACCACGTCCTCAGTCATTTCGCCTGCTCTCACGACGTTAACTTATCACGAGACTTCGGCTGAATGCTGTCATCTTTCTGTTGCTTTTTTCTGCATGGATCGATAACATCTCATCGCCTTTTTGACTCGTAAATCGTGTTCGCAATTCACATGCAAGAAGTTATCCTACTGATGTCAGAGTCATCATAGCAACGATAATACGAAATCTTATGACGTCATATTCAAGTTCAAGGTTGTTCAGTTGTGAGTATAAGCCAGTTTTAGATTGCACTACAGTGCACATCCGGTCTAGTTCCAAAAAGTCAGCTTTTTACTTTTGAGATTGAAAAGTCGGCCTTTTTGCTTTCATCTGCTGTATTTATTTGAATCGTTATGTTATATAACTATGTGTGAACGGATAGCAGGTAGCACTGATGATGTCGGTTTTCCGCACCGGATAACGCGTTTGTGTTACGAGCATTACAAATCGCAGCTATCGAAGAACGGAAAACCGCAGAAAAATTGCGAATGGACATTGCTTGCTGCTGTCGTACAGTCCGTGCACTGGGAGGAAGGTATCGTTATTGTAGATGGTCTATGACTGTATTAGTTCCTGGGTCATATTCGTGACATTTTAGACTTGTGGGTGTGAGATAATTCATTCCAGTTTAACAAGAAACTATAGATGCAGGTATACAACGGTGATCTCGTTGCAATGTCAACATCTAAATACACAGTGCCAGTATCCATAGCTGTTCGAAGTAAGGATTATGACTAGTTTTTATAACTGACCAGTCTCCCATTTGAACATGACATCAGCATATGTACAACTCGCAGTGGCCTACTAGTTAGCGCATCCGACTGCAGTGTGAGAGGACCCAGGTTCATATCTCACCAGAGCAGGTGTTTATCACGACAGCCACTGTGATATGCAGCCTTGGGCACGGGCTGCACACCTCTACTGCAGCGCTTAGGTCAACTCAGCCTTGTATCCATGTGGGGTCGCTAAATCAAGTACCAGCTTCAGCTGGAGTAAAGGCGGGAATGTCGCCTCTGCCGGGTGGCAGGTAACACTGTGTGATCTCATTTGGCATGTGAGTTCTGGTAGCAGTGAGGCGTGTTGCATACTGCTATACCCGGTTACTTACTAATCACCGACAGGTGCAAAATTTGGAACGGTAGCTGCGCATCGTTCTGTGAGAATGCTAATTATTAACTGTCGTCATATAATCTGTGGTTTGATCTATGTGTAGATAACCAGCTTTGCGACATAAAAGTTGTTGCAATGGGTACTGGGTCAAAATGCATTGGTCGTAGTCAGATGTGCAGTCAGGGTGGTGTTATTAATGACTGCCATGCTGAAGTGATTGCTCGTCGTTCGTTCTTACGGCAAGTTTCTTTCTGTAAAGTCTGTATTTGGACTAGCATTGTGTTCAGTGTCTTGCTTGTCCCTTTTACAAACAGAGATGGAGTACGAGTGAGACAGGGAGATAGCTTAGAGCTATCAGCTCATCAGCATCACTAATAGTATTAATGATGTTGCATGTGTTTATGCTGTTGTAATGATTTGCTTACAAATAATCTCATATTATATGATATTGCCGAGTATTAGCATTCTTGAAAATCTGACAAGTGGGCATTTTATTAGACTCTCTGTGTCATGTGGACAAGGGAGAAGGTAGAAAAGATATAAATCACTCCCCCCTGGCAGAACTAAATACCACGGCATTCGCTTCTCGCAGTGCTGGCGGTAACTAGATAGCATGAATATTCAACCATCTGAATGCAATTTGTGATCAATGATTTTAGTCTGTGATGGAATAATTTGTGGAATTCATTTGCTTTATGGTCAAAATAAAAGACAAGTGTCATGCTATGTGTCTGCTGAAATACAGATTCTTATGTGCGTATTTGTTATGTTAATTTGTCTTCATTGTTCTAAAAAAATTAAAATTATTTTGACAGGTATCTGTATGGAGAACTGCAGTCATTTTTCATTTTGGGCAACAGTTCTGTTTTTCAGTCTGGCACTGATAGCAAATGTTCACTTTGCCCTGGAGTCAACTTTCATCTCTTTACATCTCATGTACCATGTATATTTCTTGCTGCTTTGTCAATGCATTTTGAAGTCATTTTTTTGTATTTTTTGGTACTGAGGTTGAATTTTTATTTGTGATATTCATTAAAGGATATCATAAGCTTAACACATAGTTAGCTAGACAGTACATGTTGTACTTATTTGTAATTTTGCTTAATTAGAAGTTTACTGGGAATGTTGGCATTACATAGCATGTTGCTGTCATAACATGTTGCCGTTGGCACCTGTCCTGCAAATTTTAATATGCATATGGTTTGGAATTCACATATTACTCCTGCAAAGCAAGGAGTTGTTTAGAATTTGTCAGGTTTCTGTCTGGTAGCAGATTTCTCAAGAAATTTGTGGATGAATTTTTATAAAATTTAGAGAATTGGAATAGGTTTTCATTGGTACTGAGAGAAAATGGTTAGATTTTATGATAATCTCCAAAATTGTTTCGTATGGATCACTGAATTGCATCATAATAAGAAATTATGATGACCTACAATTAGGATGCCATTCAAAACTTGAATTTTTCCAGATTCTCAAGTAGTTGTTCTGAAATGACTGAGCAGACTGAACCAGTTTATGGGCATGAGCTATGCTTAGCTGGGGATACTTTACATTAGAAGGAGTCCACAAAATAAGGGTACTTTTCTTTAGTTTTGCTGAAAAATTGGGACTGCATTTTTCAACTTTTTCATTGTGCATGACTACTGACTAGTGTTGTCAACAGTGTGCCTGTCAGAGTGAGTTGATGACACCAAACATTGGTTTTATTTGTAGAACTAATTAGTGGTCACGACCAAAGAGAAGATGCTTTTGCTCCCTTCCCCCACTCAGTGCAATTTTTTGTCTAATCGTGTAATTTGATAACCAAATACTAGTGATGTACTGTAGCCCTGGATGTGTGCAGGAATTTTTTTAGGCTTTGACTAAGCACCTTCTAGTTGCTGACCTGAGATGACCAAACAAAATGTGAAATATTGTACTGATATTGCCTTTTAATTTAATGCTGTATTCTTGCTTACGCATGAATGTGCAAGTTATGCAGATTACTAGTATTCAAAAGTTCTTCCAGGAAACACACCCATTTAACGGCCCCTTTTCCGGGACTACCTGGGTGAGCCGGTACAAGAAAGGTAAAACCAATCTGGATTTTACTGAAGCAAGAGACAGTGAGTGGCAGTGGCATCAGCTGAGCCATATGCAAGTCTGCACCTCGCTTCAGACAGATAACCATGCCAGCACCCCACTACTCAGTTTTTACAGGCCAGATGCCCTTCCTGCTGCCCAACCAACAGCGTCAAAGCATTGAAGGCATCATTGCCAGGTAACCTTGTAGAATAAAGATATCTGCTGTTGACCTGCACTATAAAGCACTGATGTTTAAAATTATTAATTGCTGCAACCTCAGTAGTGTCGTGAGCAACTAAGTACTGAGTGAATGTGGCTGTGTGTTTTTTTTGTTAATCTGCTTATTTAATCTGTATATTTATTGTGGTTTATGTAATACTGCAGGTGGCGATGCGTCAGTATTTCCACAGGCCTTCCTGCTAGACAGACACACTTCATCTTGTGACAGTGACATTGGCGAAATTGTTAGTAAACCTGATGATGCCAGATCTAGCTCAGTAGTTGAGGACCATAAAAGACCATCAGAAGATATGCCTGTTTGTCCTGCCAGCTGTAAAGCATTTAAGGCAACTGATACCATGTGGTCTGAAGAGAATCCTGCTGCAGAACAAGATTTCTCCTCTGAAAATTGTACAAATGAGCAGTGTGTGGATGTTCACCGAACAGGAGCGAAATGTGTCCCTGGACGACAGAAACAGGATGCTCTGGTGCCTGGCTTGAACTACCATGTTACTGGCGTGCTGCGTACAAAGCCTGGAAGAGGCGAAAGAACGTTATCGATGTCGTGCAGCGATAAGATAATGAAGTGGAATGTTGTAGGAGTGCAGGGAGCTCTGCTGGCTCATTTCTTGTCCGCTCCAATCTGCTTTTTGTCAGTCATCATTGGAGGGTGGGTACACTTCACATGCTTTATAGCATTAATTAGGCAGTTGACAAACTCTAATGATATTGCTGATTACCAAACACTTTAGTGGTATGTGTGTATGTATTTGTGTTTGGACAGTATTTTTGGAGTTAAAAGATATTTGGCATGGTGGTTCACCATCACTGTAGATACAGACAATTCATTGGAAGGTGAATTTGGAAAAACCAGTTGCGGCAAATGATGCCATGCCAGTTTCAGTGTGTTGCTGTAGAAAACCTGGAAATATGCATAGCGCTGAGTGCTGTTGCTCCAATTAATTCTTCACTGGGTTCTTTATGCTACAGTGGTTGGTGTGATTTCCAGTGAGGGCTTTTAGTCTCCATATGATTTGGTCTGTCGAGAGAAGTAAGCACAGTTCTTCTGACAGACGACCTCAAATAAATTCTGGTGGAAATTTTTCTGTGTATGCCTAGTGTCTACTCTAGAGATCCTGCTCATTTATTTTCTGGTAGGCTCAGTAGTGTTGAGCTGTTTTGTAGTCCAGTAGTCTAATGTATGCCTGCTAATCACGGTGTATTATTAACTGTCCACTCTACACATTTGTACAAATGCAACTGAATTAAATCAATTTTTGTCCGTGAATTGGACGGCATCAGTGAGTGAAAAGTTTGGACTGTCTCCAGACGTCTGGAGCAAATGAAGAAAAATGGAAAGTGCCCGTAAAAGCTGTGTGCACGTGTGTATGTTGTGTATATGTGTGTGGGCTTAGATCTGAATATAACCACACAGCAATGAAGCGAGCAGTGGTGGACAGAGTGGCAGGTATCAAAGGACTTTTGTCACCGTACCATGTTTCACAAGTTCAGCTGTGTCATGTGAATGATGAGTTTGAACATGGTCGATCTACTGTTGAGGCTGCCTGGAGTGGAAAATGGAGAACAATGCCTTCTTCAGCTGGTGATGTGTATTTTTGTAAAGTAAAGTAAGTAACCGGCTATTCATAGGGTGACAGTGGCGTAATTTTGTTCCATATCTATGCTAGTTGATTTTAGCTGTCATCTTGTACGTAAAACTCTGAGGAATGTTTGTCACTGAAATACGCTTTGTTGGTTAAGTTAGTAGTCATATAGATATTTTCTTAAACTAACTAATTCAGTTTTATTCGAATAACACGATAAATATTCGCCATTTAACTCAATGAATTATGTCATGCTATATCCACAAAATAGCGATTGTATCGTACCACAGACTCTGTGAAGTCACTTCACCCTCTGTACAGGGTGGCACAGAATAAACCGGATTATTCAACCTTTCAACTGAGTTTTCGAAAATTTTGCGTAAAATTACACCTTTAACACTTGTAGCGCATAGACAGATAAGAAGACAGAAAAGAAATGTGCATTTAAGTATTCTGCAGTAATTAATATTCTATGTGACGTCCTTGCTGACGCTGGCATAGTAAATGTAAATATGAAAACGCATCCGTGTGACAATAGAGCATTAATTCGTGCGCTGTGCCAGAATTTGTGGAACCAGAAAAGTGGCCGGCGAATAGCTCAGTAGACTATTCCATCTGGGGAGCACTCCAGCAGCTTGTTTAGGTACCATCGTCATTGCATTTGAGACGTTCAGCGTCTGAAAGAAGTCGTGCAAACCTGCTGGGAGCAGATTGGTCAAGACGTTACCGATCACACTATAGGACAGTTTCGCAAACAATTGTCGCTCGTTGTTGCAACCGGCGGATGGCACATTGAGCACCGCTTTGACTAATGCTCTTGGTGCTACACGTACATTATCATACTTATGTGTTTTGTTGTAGAAATACAGAACTTGGACAACAAAAGTAAATAGTCCGGTTTATTCTGCGCCACCCTGTATAGCAGTTTGCAACCAGCCTCACCGCTATGGGACTGCACGTGCCATATGTACAGTGCTACCTACCACCCCACCTTTACCTCAGCCAAATTAAGCTGGTACTCACTTTAGCGATCCGAGAGGGATGCAAGGCTGAGTTGACGTAGTTGATTGGTTACATACCAAGATGGTATACCCATCCGCAGATGGTCACCCGTTTCAGTAATAGCCGGGCCCAACATAAGGAAACTTCATTCATATGCTGAATGATGCTAACCACTGTGCATTGCCACCAGCCACGTATGTATAACACTACAGTGTAACAGCTTTAAGCTTATTTTGTGCTAATGTGATCACTGTTGCTGTCAGATAGATTAATTGTTGATAAAATAGTTGCACTTTCCTTAAGCAGATATGTAGTTAAGTGGAATATTTTCGATGAACAGCAGCTATTAAAAATTTTTGTCATATTTTGTGAACAGAATATGCCAGTGGGCAGTGACCATCAGCAAGGGCATATGGGCAGTGAATCTTTGCTTCAGCAAAATCCTCCTGTCCTTAATTGGAATCGCTGGCTATCACTGGCAATATAGTAGTTATTGTTGTTTTGTAAACAGATTTCAAGTCAGATGTTAGCAACAACGAACAAACACCCATCTAACGGCCCTTTTTCCGGGACTACCCGGGTAAGCCGGTACCAGAAAGGTAAAACCAATCTGGATTTTACTGAAGCAAGAGACAGTGAGTGGAATTGGCATCACCTGGGCCATATGCAAGTCTGCAACTCGCTCCAGACAGATAACCATGCCAGCACCCCACCACTCAGTTTTTTACAGGCCGGATGCCCTTCCTGCTGCCCAACCAACAGCATCAAAGCACTGAAGGCACATCAAATCAGATGTTAAGTTGTTAACATATTCCTTTTCCGTTGTTATTTAATGGTGAAACTGTGTTAATATGTTGCTTGATGTTGTTGATTTGTAGCAATTATTTGGTATCAGGAGCATGGAAAATGCATCCAGGAAGTGTCAGTTAATGGTCGTCGACTTGGCATTACTGCTAAAGACCTCAATTCTCCCAAAGCAGTGTACATCACTATTACATTTAGATTCGAATGATGTAACTAATTACCATCATTGTCGGTGCCATTGTCATAGAAAACATTAATACCCTTCTTACTGAGAAAAGTTTCATTTGGTTGAATTAAAGATACTAATACAAAATTCATCAAAACAACCAAAAAATTCTTTACTTTTGACGTTTCGACCTCTATCAGAGGCCTTCATCAGAAGAAGCTG
>Ga0126332_10000620_pt1 | contig 12307 bp, 3 predicted proteins | sample InaspJWI42metaG_FD_94482 | JGI IMG/M metagenome (GOLD analysis project Ga0126332, IMG submission 94482) | Marine gutless worms symbiont microbial communities from Oahu, Hawaii - Inanidrilus sp. 2 OAHU.JWI-42 metaG | ecosystem: Host-associated > Annelida > Digestive system > Unclassified | place...
ATATTCAAATACCTCTGTCGTTATTGAGTCATTCTTATAGTCTTTACAGTGAATAGGAGGTGAGAGTAGTGCAGGACGGGATTGAGATAATCCCTCGATAACCGGACCCGGAATAGCGAGTTGTCTCAGAGATTTGAAGCCATTCTGATAGGGGCCTGTGAGTCCCAGAGAGTAGAGGCAAGCGTATGTTCACATTTGATACCCGAGTGGGGTATTAGTAGACCTATAAGTTTACATTTGGTGACGCAGAAGTGGGGCATATCGTAATATTGGTCCCAGAAGGAGACTCTGTTTACAGCTAGTATCGCGTTTTGTCAACTCTTGTACTAATAAACAAATATGAATAGGTAGGTGACTGTTAAGGTTGGGTCCCGGGGAAGATACCCGCATGGTAGTTTTCGGGTGTGGGCGGGGCAGGTGTCTGGGAGATATCCAGGCGGCAACTGTCCTAACAGAATGTATGATATTCTGTTCACTTCACGATACCACCAATACACGTGCATTCAGTATGCATCAAGCGACCCTGAGTCCATCCGTTACGTCATCGAGCGTGGTGCGCTAACAGGATTTCGCCGAATAAGTAAGTAAAACGCACACGGCCGGGAGTTGTGAATTGATTAGATGCAGTGGAGCAGTGGCGTCGCGTGCAGTATGAAGGATTGCTCTTAACGCTTTTACGTCAAGCTGGTCTAGATATCAAATCACACCACTGCACGTTTTCGATCACTGTGCACAGTGGATTAGCGTGTATGACCTAAGGACAGTCAGTTGACAGGGATATTGAGATATATTGGCCAAACCCTAACGAGGTACATGTAATCGTAGATATCAGACTTCATCCCCGGTCCGGTGCTGACGCGGTTGGTGAGTCAGTTTGAGGTGTTAAATCGCGTGCTGCCCGTGTTGAGTCACTTTGGGCCGTCGCCTTTTCGTGTCGTTTATTTCTGACCACTGTGTGCAAACATGAGTCGACCGAGTCGACGGGCAGTAGGGGTCTACATAACATATGGCGACGCCGACACAAAAGGACTGAGCCGCGGCCACAGAGATGGTGGAGATCAGACGACTAGTTTCGGAGATATGCTCGCAGACAGACAGGCATGCTGGTCGCAATACTCGATCCGCCCCGGGAGGGAGTAGAGACGGCAGGAAGGTAGATCTCACCGGTACAGTGTGCCGGTGCGGTGCAGTTTCTAACGTCGCTGGTGAGACCTTGGCAGCGGCGTTCACCAGCGCCTGGTGTCCTGCACGATCTCGCACGAACTTGTGACCCTTCACCGCAGCTGGTGCTGCATGATGACCACGCCCCCCATGCCGTCCAACCTACAGTCGCCGTACAACGACAGCTTATACCGATAGGACATACAAACGTCTGACAGAAGTCCTAGGTAAGTGTGTCCGAGTTGAGACCTTCAGTACAAAAACAGCGTTCATCTGCTCCGAAATCCGACGAGCAGCTTTTCGTCTTCTCTCCCTTCCTATCTTCCATTTTCGTCCTGTCGTCCATTTAACGCCCCGGTTGAACTTGAGAGTGGTGCATATGTAACGTCCGAAGAAAGCACGTGATAAATATAACACTGTGGAAGTGACTACCGCAGCAGCGGGTTGATTTGATTTTCAGTGTTGCGCTGCAGAGTAATGTCACAGCAAACGTCTGCGAAGTTGCAAACTGATCAAACATTTTGAAGACATGAACTAGTGAACACTGGCCTCGTTATTTTTGGTTTACCATATACTTGACTGAGGACTGAGGTCCTCAGTTATGAGACAGTTATGAGGAACGGCAACGTAACCTGTAGTTTCTTATTCCACAACAAAACGTTTTCCTTTTGTTCTGATTACTGCAGAATGTAAAAAGAACGTCACACGAGTAGTAGGGCCGGCTATTTGACGTGAAAGCAATGACAGCTGGGTTTGACTATGACATTTACCGATGTTGAGATTATAGATGAACGAGCGGCGGTTGTCAGGCGTCGCGCGGCCGCTGTCAGCATCAGCAACCAGATGCTCGGATAAAGCAATCTGTGTCCGAGATGACGCGACGTCAGCGCGGAGTTGCGATGACGTTTCGTTGTCACGACGACAAGGCGTGCACTCGAACCAGTTTCTGCTGTAGTTGACTCTAATTGCCTACGAACAGCACAGTATCATGTTACTCAGTGGTCACTAAAACTCCCATTCAAGATCAAAAAGCTAAAAAGCAAAAACAAAGAATAACTTTTGTCGCTTCCACGCCAAATTACACATTCATCGGCGCAATATATCGTGAGTGTGCGGCGAGAAACTGAAAAGTCTGACCTCTGAGTAGTCCACAATAATAGGTATCGAAAGTGATTTGATGCAGGCCGCATTGATGCCGTACAGTTACCTTTGTAATTATATAGTGGCGTGCAACTTCGCACTCAATTGCACGCCGCATAATAATAATAATAATAATAATAATAAAGGCCTATATTTTATCATGGGCGATGGGCCCGTCTTATGTCCCCCAAAACCAAAAGTGTCCCTTTTCGCGGTGATCAGAATGCCATCTAATGCGTGGTTTCTTGGGCCCATAAGGTATGCATAATATACATTTTATGTCAACGTATTTCACATTTCGTATATATTTCGAGACAAATTGATTTGATAGTTAAGGTTCTCTGTGATTGGAGCAGTTCTGCAGTTGGATATTTCACAGTTTCTGCTCTTCGAACTTGAATCGTAAGTTCCTGTGATTGGAAATAGATGGCAAATAATTCCCTTTTTGTTGTAGGCTACAGTCGCAGTTAATCGCTTACATGTGCGGCGTAGCCTTGTGCGTGTTTTCGACAGCATCCTTGAGCGCTGCTGGTTACAAGATGGCTGCGCATTCGGCCTCTGCAAGCGCGTCTCCCTTCAACGAACTTGTGGAAACACACTGCCGCCGCCTCTGTAACAGTTGCAGCATCGGCGTCACACAGCTAGACTACTGGGACGAAAAGCCACCGCACTATGTATGCACAATAATATTACACATAGTGGTGGTAGGCTATAATGGTCAGGGCGTTGGACTTGAGGCTCAAGAGGTCTCGGGTTCGAGCCACGGCCGTTCCGCTTCTCGGTAACAACCTTGGGCAAGTTGTTCGCACACACGTGTGTCTCTGCCACCAAGCAGTATAATTTGGTACCGGCCAAAGGGCGGTAATGCTTTGCGTCTGGGAAGGTAACCGTTGGTCTGGCGTTGATCGCACTGGCCATGCGTCTCAGACTTCAGTGGTTTATCCACGTACGGGCTCACGGCCTAAGGAAAGGAGATGCGCACCACGCCTACCCTCCTCAGACTTTACGTTTACTATATATACACATAGGTTTTGATATAGTTACTTTAAATTTAACAGCGTGATATCACAATCTTCGCGTAAGCGTGAACGGTGGACTGAACATTGGTCATGAAAAAGTTTTTCCTTTATATCCACGGTGGAATTTGGACAGGTTCGCAATAACGCGTTTCAGACGTTGGCATTACAAGCATTGTGAACAGCAAAATGTGCGTAAATACTACAAGAAGCTCAGCTATCGCCGAGGGACCGTGCGATGCGTCGTGTCAGTTGAAATCTTACCAATTGCCACGCAACAGTGCAGAAACTACTTGTACGACAAGTCCTGAACCAAATATCAGCTGTCGCTAATTGACCCGTGCGACAAAATAGTGCTGTAGACAGCGCTAGACGATCTGTGTGATCAACTATAGTGGTCGAGCGTCGGAGCTCGGAGGTATTATCGACTTAGTTGACCGACGACGGCCCAGTTTATCACGCTCTGAGCGTCCACCTTTCTTGAGCTAAGTTGATATTACGTTTCGACGATCGATATGCTGTGGCGAAATTTTCTAAGTCTGGAGTTTAGGACAAAGTTCGAGGGAAGTGTCCTTATTTTTGGAGATAACCGAATTTCCTTTTAACACAGTGTAGGGCGGGTGGAAGGAAGCTCACATGGCAAAACCAGTTCGATTCGTTCACCCGTTTCGATAGAACACCGACTTGTGACAGACGGACGGACATAGACACAGACAGACACAGGTCCATAGTATCGCGCGATAAAAATGCACCAAACCCTGCTATTTCGGGCAAAATTAGAAAATCTTCTAACGCTTCTGCACGGGGCGCTTTCTGTCTAGAGATGAAACCCTCTCTGTGTACCTTCGGCGCTAGCCTAGCTGACTTTGGGTATCAACTTCCGAACCTAACAACATCTCGTCATCCGTCACTCACTCACTGACGCGACTGTCTCAGACAGAGACAGCCGCGCAATCTGCACTCGGCTGCAGTATCTGTTGTTAATGGCGGCAATGTGATATACGAAGATGCGGCAAAGCCGGAAACTGATGCTGACAGCACATCACTAGGGGCCTTTGGGTCTAGATGAGACCTGGCGACCAGACACGTCATCTTGTAGATGACAGTTTTATTCTTATCTGTTCGCAAATATGTTTTATGCGGTTTTCTGCCTGCAATAATGCTCTGATGAGACTGAATTAGGGTAGAGATTCTCTACCTTTCTCAGGACATTAATAAGGAAATTCGTCATCTGCCGGTGACTTATAAACCTTGTTCATAGTATAGTGTCATAAGGTGCCGGTGGAGTTGTCTAATCGGCATAGATACACATCGCATTAAGACAAAAATATAATTTTTTACAAACTAATCCTGCATAATATGTACGCTGATACAAGTGCTTCTGTACTTGCGCAACAACTTTGTCAACCGTGCTCTATTTTTATATTGTTCTGTAGGAATTTCACATCACGTGCTTATATCATATTTTCTAAAAAAAACAAAGACACTGAACCAGATAGCTGTTCGTCATATTGTCGACAACTTTAAAGCCTCTTTCACAGCACATGAAAGTGAATTAAACTGAACTGAACCGTACTAACCTGACCGGGTTAGTTCTAGTGCTGATTGGTTATGCGCAGTATTTTACATCGACCTACTTTGTGCTCATTGACTGCAGACACCGTCTACTAAATAGCATAGTTCGTGAACTGGTTCGTGCGATGTGGACGTTCCCATTGGCTTGCACGTGTTCAGAATTCGAGTTCATTTCAGTCGATGCGAACGAGGCTTTACACCCCCAGAAGCTGCGAACTTCTTTACATCAGACCGGTCGCCTACCATCTGAGACTCTGAGTCCTACCGACTATATAGGATGTAGGCCCTGTACGGGGAGACAAGAAGCTCAGCTATCGTCGAGGGACCGCGCGATGCGTCGTGTCAGTTGAAATCTTGCCAATTGCCACGCAACAGTGCAGAAACTACTTGTACGACTAGTCCTGAACACATCGAAGTTATGAAGTTGGAGGGATACAGTGGGGCAATGCGCCCCCGCCCCCTCCAGACCCTTAATCATGGACAATATTTTTTTCAAAACAGAATCAGCACATGGCACTTACTATATATACCGTGATACATAATCAGCTCAAAATTTATTACCTTCATTATCCGTCAGGTATGCTATAACACTGAATCCGTTGAAATGTGCCTACTTCGATCATACTCATTAAGGGCCTGTCAAAATACGCAAAGCTAATTATTTTATTTGCTTTGAACAAAAGAACGCGTGGTCCCGATTTGCCTTTTAAACTGTACGAAATTTGGTTAGCTGATTCTCAGGAAAATCACTAAAATTGTTGCCACCAGATGTCATATTTTAAAGCTAAAATGCACCGAATTCAGTTTCGGCTGGGACTCCCCTGGGGAGCTTACAGCGCTCCCCAAACCCTCTAGCTGGATTTAAGAGGGCTACTTCTAAGGGAAGGGATGGGAGGAAGACCGGGAGGGAAGGGCAAGGGAGGGGGAAATGGAGGGGAGGGGACCTACTTCTAAGGCTAGGAGGAGGGGAGGGGAGGTAGGAATGGGGAGAGAAGGGTTAGCCCCCAAACCCAAAAGCCAAACTTTGCCCATGGCAGTAGCAACGATCGAAACGACAGCGGAACTGATCGACTCTAGGCAAAACTGCAGCATCGGCGCTGGTACACAGGCCTATATAAAATTATGTGATAGCGCAGTTCGCTGCCATACGCAGTCGTAGAATAGGCCTATGGAGTACGTAAGCGGCTGCAGCGGTGAGCGCAGAAGCAGACTGAGAGTGTAGGCCTATAGTTCAGATATAATTATTCACCATGATGCTTGGCCAAGATGATCCGGTACCCCTACCCAACCTTACGCCCATTTTTTCTCCTCGGATCTCGGCAATTCCCATGAACCATGCCCCCCGTGGCTACGCTACTGATGCCATGGCATTTGGTCCTTCATTTTAGGTCCTGCATTTTCCGGCGTCCCCGGTTTATCAACATAGTACTGTAACGTAGTACAAAAATGCATCATCTGAGCCGCAGGACGAGTGCATAGATGCAATATCCAATTCCACTAGTCCAATGCATTAGGCCTAGCTTGTTATGGGTTACAGGCAATGTGAGACTTTTCGGGCGCAGAAGGGGGAGTTGAGGCGACTGCTTGTGTACATTTCTGCTCTTTGTTAGTCTGTTCCACGCTGTGCAATTCTGCAGGGACTCTGGCTCGGACGCAGCTATGTGTCACGCCATCATAACGTCATGCATATTTTACTGGAACGCTCCCCCAAGAATCGACCGCCACACGGCTGTATATATCTCAGTGGCCGATCCACGGGTGCATACAAAACGTACGTTGGTAGACATTGGCACATCAGTTAGTCGTGTATAGTTGCATCTTTACTAATTTCGGCATTCCAGTTTACGTTGCATTCTTTTTATTCTATCCGGCTGCGCGAAGGTTGGCTTATAAAGTGAGCGTGTTTTTAACGATTCTGTCAGACCTTTAAATGAACATCTTCCGGACCGAGCATCACCCAGTTTGCAGAGTTGCAAATAGTCGCTAATAGGCCTATTTGCTATTTTCCGAGGCACAGGATTCTAAAAAGTTTTAATAGCCTTTATTCACCAATATCAATGAGAACCGGTAGCAATGAGCAATGAAAAGTAATAAATCTTAACTAACTTAACTAATGAATACTGATTACTATAAGACAATATTAGCATAATTTTGGACGTATGTTAAAATACTACAACAAACTATTACCGTTCGAGATTTTACATTCAAAACTGCCATGAAGTCTTTTTGTGAAAATAAAACGGTTGTCATCCTGTCGTCCGAAGCCAAAACATAGTAACTTCAAAATCGCAGCCAGAAAACGGTTCATTTGACCCTTTGACCCATTTGACCATTTGACCTTGGCCCTAAGCAGCAAGTCTGACTCGTGGCGCAGCCTGGAATTTTTTTCGATACAGGCAATTTCACCACAATTCAAACAAAAACCCCCAAAGCAGTCATGAGGGAGTGTACCCATACCTCAAAACTTTCCCATCGGATTTGTGAAAGTATCACAGGTCATTGTGGTCGTGGCTGGCAGGGTACAGACTCTCAGACTCTGGATCCCTGGAGCTATGCTATCGTTTGAAGCCAAAACATAGTAACTTCAAAATCTCAGCCAGAAAACCAAGCCAAAACGCAGTACCTATGCAGTTTCTGGTACAAGTCAAAGCACAGTAAGTTACTTACTGTGTTTTGGTTTGGTATTGTTGCGAGGGCAGCAGATCTATGGTAACCATGTAATTTAACAGGAGATACTGTTTTCTGGCGTTGCAAAGTTATTTTTCTAAACAACAAGAATACTAAGCTAAAACACAGTAAACAACAGGCCTATTCTGTGTGCGCTGTGTTTTCTTGCAAGACGTTGCTGACCTCAAAGCACAGGGAAACCATTGGAGTTTTCAGCGTACATCATATCAAAGATGCTGCAAATTGAACTGTTTTTGCTTCTCATGAAAAATTGGGATTTTCAGACTGGGGGCCTACTGTGTTTTGGCTTTGGAGGGCAGTATGACTGACTCCGCGGATTCCCCGGACTGCTTACCGATACCGATACTTTTTACTTTTTAGTTTTTCTTTTTTTTACACTTTTTAGTTGTCGTTTCCATGCGGTATAGAGTTAAGCTGACTCACGTCGGCTTTTGAGCGCACGTTAAAATAGCATCTCGTATTGTATGTATGTCTCTGATAGGCGTCGACTTGGCTGGAAACTGACAAGACGCTGGTGCGGCCACGGCGTCCACTGCACTGGGCTGTGACGGGCGGCGCGACAGACCGGCATGACATACGACCGTGCGGGCGGCGTCAGCAAGGCATGCAGACACCGCCCCCGGCGTCAGATTATTCTGGCCATCATCATCAACCCGTCTGCACCGCGCGGTCCCAATGCGCCATCCGACCGTTTCACCGACACGCGTAGCCGGCCGCTGTTTTCTATTTCATTTCGCGACGAACACTCTTTTTTATTAAATATTTTTCTCTGTCCCATGCCAGGCGAAAAGTCTGCCACATAACACATAGATGGGATAGGGTCGATCAGCATTGAACTGTAGTCAATGGCTTCCTGCCTTTAGAGGCAAGGTCATGTTCATTTCACTTGCCCAGTAAATAAACAAAAGGATGTGCTATTGTAGAGAAAGCGCGCCATGCATTCGGGTCGGAGACCAGGTCTGAGTCCGTATCTGGATCGGACCGGGACTCGGATCCGGACCAGGACTCCCACTCGGGCTCTGCTCCGAACTCGGATCTTTATCCAGACTAGGATCCAGACTTGAAGCCAGACTCGGGTCTCCTACTCTGCAATATGCAACGCGTCTTGTTCACTGCCAGACACAAACCAACTAAACATACAAATTACAATAAATGCTATCTGGCATTTTCCGTCGACTTCCTGCTGTCTGGCAGTAGGCCCTAAGTGTGTATCTGCTGAATTTTGTTTGCGTTTAGTGGTGAAATTTAGGCCCTATCTGGTGAATTTTTGTAGAAATTCGTCACGTAAAGCCTTATAGATAAGCGCTACGCATACATCCTACAAGCATAGGCCTATGAATGGCGCTAAAAATTAGGGCGCACTTACGGTGTATCTCACTTTTAATCTGTTCAGGCGACCGACAAAATTGTATTATTTATTTTTTTTTACTTAATCCCGTTGCCATCATATTGGATCGTGTAAACAACCACAAAATACTGATACACGTGCATGTCGCTTCCGCGAGAAAGAGCACACACAGCGTCAGATTATTTACAAGAGGCTGAGCTGAGACTGAGAGAGAATGAGCCGCTCAGTGTCAACTCAGTCTTCCTAGTTCTCAATCTGTGTGTGAAACTGGCACTGGCCTGTTATGAAAGCTGGCGACGGGCACGTCGATAATCCGGGTAACTGCGACTAACGTCGCGTATTATCGTTCACGTGCCACGTGCTCGCGTTCCCGCGCTCAGCGATTAGTGCTTCGCTCATCGCGTGATTGATTGGACGCCAGCATGATTGAGTCTTCTAGCGTATAGGTCTCACCGTCCGAGCCGGATTTAGCAAAGGTTGGAGGAGGTCCCTCTGAATTCCGGTGTCATAAGGTGACTGTGACGTAATTTCGATGCCAGCTGGCTTTCGCCGCCATCTTGTGGGCAAAACTCTGAATGTATTTCACTGTGATATCGCTGAAATACGCTTTGTTGGCAAGCTATAGTGATCATACAGACATTTCATAAACGAACGGATTAAATGTTATTTAAAAGAGTAATCGCGCGGCGAGACGATATTCCTCCCGCCGATCGCGGCGGATCTACGTCCGTGCGTGGACGGATCCGCAGTTTACACAGCTCTGGTGGCCTGCAGGGCAGCTGCGCTGCCTATAGCCCTAGGCCAGCTGGGACAAACAGACGGACGGACGGATCGCGGTATCGCTTAATGCCCCCACGGAGGAGGGCACAACAACACGCCCCTTAACTCCGCACATTATGCCATGTTATAGACTACCCACAAAAGGGCGATCGAATCGTGACTACAATCGTGGCCATAGATTCTATGACGTCACTTCACCCTATGTAAACAAAGTTATGCAAGTGACAGACTGAGAGGCAGACATTAACTAGTCGTACACGTACGTGGGTGTATAGTGGGACTGTGCAAATAAGAACTTATTTCAGTGGCGAGCTGAGCGTCGTCAGTGACTGTGGCAGATTGGACGTGCGAGTGTGGTAGTGGCGGGCGGGCGGCAGCGGCGGCGACGTCACGTGCGTGGAACTGGCACGTCGTCAACGCAATCAGATTTGCGTCTCTGCCACTCTCCCTGCGCGCTCTCATCATACTGTGAAGAGATGGGGGTGGGCGGACTGTCGTTCCGGGGACAACGAACTTGACGCCAGTTTGTGATTAGTCTATACAGTCGATGAAACAATTTTATTCTAAACTATGATATTCTAAAGTCTAAACCACTGTTTTGGTAAAACTGGCGAACCGACACCGAATAAAATGAGTCTATAGAAGTTCAATCCATCGTCGCTTTCATAAACTCGCACAAAGCAACCCGGCTAAGTACGCTAGCATAACCCGTGTTTGACCAACGTTTATAAACGCTGCTCCCACAGTGCCTTGATGATTAAATGTACCAACAGGTTTATCCCGCACCGCTTTACTGCACTGTAACAGTGGTTTACAGATAACTGCGTAAAATCTCTTTTCACAATGCACAGTGGCCCGGTGGTATAATGATTAGGGCGTTGGAGTCGGGACTCCGAGGTCGTGGGTTTGACTCCCAGTCTTTCCGCTTTCAGTCAGGTGTCAGTGATGGAAATATTGTGCATATTCAAATGATCATCATCATCATGTTCGCGTAGCCCGCGAGGGCCGTCGCGTCGTTGCACCACCATGTCCTCGGTCGACAGCACGTCTCTAGCCGACTTGAAAATACTTCGAATGCGCGAAATTCCAACAAATTCTTTGTTCACAAACAACATCCTAAACGCCATTGTTGTTTACATTAATTCGCGCCCATTTTGCACAGGCCAACCCTACTCGCGACAGAGCAATAACCGAGCGTTCGTAAACCGCGTCCCGGGTCGCCATGTGCGGCTGGTATACAGGTATAGTACATAGTCATAGACTCGGTTATCGCTCTGTCGCGAGTAGGATTGGCCGGTGCAAAATGGGCGCGAATTAATGTAAACAACAATGGCGTATAGGTTGCGCTCTGTGCGAGTTTATGAACTCAGCTCATATGAACTTCAACTAAACGGTTGGCGTCGCAGAAACGCGCTCCCTCGCATACGTTGCGTCCGTTTATTTCCGCTCACACAGATCCCGAACCGCTGAATTCGCTGTGATTCCCTGACATCACAACACGCGCTGCAGGGTGCCAGGACTGCGCTCTGTCCAGTCACGACGTTCTTCCGCTGTCGCCGCCGAGATCCGCTCGCGATATGGTCGCCATCGTGGACCGCACAGTGAGACAGCACGGCACGTTCACACCTTCAACGTTCAGTGTCTGCTATTCGACACTTTAACACTGTGATTTATTATTATTGTTATTATTATCACAGGCTTTTCAGCGCCACAAGGTCACAAGCTGCTGTCTTTACAGGAGGCAGAATTTGTTCTTGCCGCTATATGTTGCGGAGACTGGCAACTTCTTAATCAGAGACGTTGAACGACGTCCTTACATTCTTCTTCCGTAAGCCTTCTGAAGTTTTCGTACATATACCCGTGGCCTATCGTGTGATGGTTAGGGAGTTTGACTTGCGACTGAAAGGTCGCGGGTTTAAGTCCCGGCCGTTCCGCTTTCAGGTAGCCTAACAGCCCCAGGCAAGTTGTTCACATAGGCTATACATGTGCCTGTGTTCACTAAGCAGTAAAGATTGGCATCCGCCAAATGACGGTGGCGCCCTGCGCCTGGGAAGGTAACCGCGGGACTGGTGGAGAGTACTGCCGCCGCCAGGTGTGCACATTGTGACTTACACTACTCGCTGTCTGCCTAGAAATCGGAAATCAGCACGGGCCGCGAAGGTCCCTACGGACCACGGGACTGACTACCTTTACCTTTCTACCACTAAACGACGTGCTGTTGCGGGCACTGTGTCCTGCTACCACGACGTAGGCTACAGCGCAGCCCGCGGGCGGCAGGCCGCGGGCTGCGAGGTGATGGCGATGGGATGTGCGCGTGTCATCGCAAATTAGACGCTCGACGAACCACAAAACAACGTGATGGCCGACCGACCAACTGCACAGACTCCAGTACATACATTAGCAGCTGCAAGTCTCCATCAACTGCATGGCACTGGATGAACAGCCAGTCTCTCAGCGAATGTGTCGGTCCTAATAGCTGGGTAGCGTAACGAAAGGAAGGTTACGTGGTGGGGGCGGCGGCGGGCGACGGCGTCGCCGACGTTGTGGAGGCGGGGCTAAATCACAGCCGCCGCCGTCGTTTCATTTGATTCACATTGCA
>Ga0126332_10000621_pt1 | contig 12290 bp, 7 predicted proteins | sample InaspJWI42metaG_FD_94482 | JGI IMG/M metagenome (GOLD analysis project Ga0126332, IMG submission 94482) | Marine gutless worms symbiont microbial communities from Oahu, Hawaii - Inanidrilus sp. 2 OAHU.JWI-42 metaG | ecosystem: Host-associated > Annelida > Digestive system > Unclassified | place...
TCCTTACAAGATGTTTTCAACTGTTAAGTTTTTTTTACAATAATAACACTGTTAATGGTGATGGAGATGCAGCATTGGATATTTTGTTATGTAGTTGTCAACGTGAATTATTATATTGTCACAAATGAAAATTTTTAAAAAAATATTTTTAAAACTGCACATCTGGCTTATAGTATATAGAGAAAATCTGATTTTCTGTGTTAATTGCATGTCTGGATGGAGTCAGCGTCAGACTGATGTAGACTGATTTTTACTGCATGACGTTGTATTAGCGTGATATATGCCATGGTCCGGGGTCTGTCTGTCTGTCTGTCCATCGCAGTAATGATATCTTCTTTAATTGTTCAAAGATGCGTTATACTTATGATGTGGTATTATAGTAATCATAGATTTAGTAGCCTTAAGCCAGTCTGTAAGCTATGTATTTTATGCTTCATAGGGTAGTAGTGGAATTGTTCCTTTCCTGTAGTAATTACTTGCGTAATGCCTAATATTTTACATAGTAAAATGCCAATTATCTGACAGTTACTTTCGTGCTTTTGTAATAGTATGTTCGTTGCTGAGTAACTGCCTGTGTTTGTGTGGCTTGCAGTGCGAAAGAACCACATGATCAATGGCATACACATAGAAGTCAAGAAAGCAATGGAGAAGGACCAGATGGTTGCTGGTGGTGGTGGCGGCGGTGGCAGAGGTCGTGGTGGAATGGGCATGGGCGGAGGCCGGGGTTTGTTGTGACTCGGTCTGATATGTATGTATAGTATTTGACCCTGTCATTGGATGGATTATGTTGTGTGGCCATTTTCTGATCCCGTCACTCAGTCAGTTGGCTAACTCATAAAGTAATGCATCAGTGCTTGAATTTTTAGACAAAACTTTGAATGTGGTTAACGTTCATTACTTTTGGAAATATTTGTTTTAAAAAAAAGATTTCCTGAATGAAATTTGCAACATTTCGCACTGTTTCAACGGACACATTTGGTAGTAAGGCCACCATGTGATTTGAACATTGTAGTGCAGTGTATTATAATTTGCTGGCTGACATGATTTGTCTGCGTTGAACCGAAGCCGAGAGTCTTGATTTATTTCTGATAATCTACCATTTACAGATTCTGCTGTCTTCTTTCATGTGTCCATTATGAATTACGTACTGATGTCATCCTATTATCCGATTGCCTTCAGTGCTTTGACACTGTTGGTTGGGCGGCAGGAAGGGCATCCGGCCTGTAAAAAACTGAGTGGTGGGGTGCTGGCATAGTTATCTCTCTGGAGCGAGGTGCAGACTTGCATATGGCCCAGCTGATGCCATTGCCACTCACTGTCTCTTGCTTCAGTAAAATCCAGACTGGTTTTACCTTTCTGGTAGCGGCTCACCCGGCTAGTCCTGGACAAGGGGCCGTTAAATGCGTGTATGTAAATGGGTGTATGTCATCCTATTATATCTACTGTCAGACTATCCTGTGTTACTGATGCTGCCAGTTTGTTTTATGGTACTCGCTTCTTCGCGTCTGAAGTTAACTCTTGTTCAGCTGGATTGCCAGAAGAGAAACTATGGGATAATATGAGTAGATTTTTCAGGTAGGTGGCCTTTCAGTTGCCCAGGCAGTTAAATGGTGTCATGGTGCTAAGGCAAGAAAAGTGATCTTAGTTCAATCTTTCATAACAGATTCCATTTCCGTTGCTTTGACAATAATGAAAATGTACACATTTCGTAATCTGTTGATTTTGTAGGTGGAGGTCGAGGCCGGGGTGCAGCAGCCGGTGGCCGTGGTGGCCGCGGAGGTATTAACTCTTATTACCTGCTGTTGTGTATTTCTTGAAGTCAGTCTCGGGGTTATGCGGGTTTGTATAAATTTTTAAAATTGTCTTGGGAAAGAAAATTGGTTTTCTCTTGGAACTGGAAAGGATGGAAAACAAAGAGAATCAAGGAACATGAAACACACGCATTAGGTTATACATTTTAATCTGGTATTTTAATCTAGTGACTGACAGATTTAGATGTAACATCGCGGTGTTTCGTGCTTACAATTTAGCATTTATTTTAATTTTTGCCGTTTTAGAGCTTTGGCTTATGCAACACTAGATGAACTGCGAGTAGTTTTGTCTGTGTAATGGTATCAGGTGTTGCCTAGTGTCCCACTCTCTGTCTATGTCTGTCTGTCACAAGGTGGAGTTCTGTCAAAATTGCTGGAAAATTGAGTTAACTTTCTTCAACCTATGCTGTTATAAGGAAATTTGGGCCTCCCTCCAGAAATAAGGGTACCTCGGTCTGGAATCATGTGCCAAACTTTGGACTTTGGCCACAGCACATCGATCGTTGCAGTGTGTTGTTCCATTTTGTCCAAGTAAGATGGACACTCGATGTGATAAGCAGAAGGCGACCGTGGTTCGTCGAACAGTTGACGGTATTTGCAATGGTTGACGTTCAGTTAATGATACCATCAGTATATTGCATTCTACAGCTGATACTTGTTTATGCAGCGTTGTCACGATGTCTGTTGCAGGTCGCGGTGGTGCTGGCGGCTTTGGCGGTGACGGTTATGGCGGTGGCTATGGTGGTTATGGTGGCGGAGATGGTTATGGCTCTGGTGGCTATGATAGTTTCGGTGGTGGTGGTGGTGGCTATGGTGGTGGTACAGGATATGGAGGTATGCTAACAGTTACACTAAACACACACACACACACACGCGCCCATTTAACGGTCCTTTGTTTGGGACTACCCGGGTAAGCCGGTACCAGAAAGGTAAAACCAATCTGGATTTTACTGAAGCAAGAGACAGTGAGTGGCAATGGCATCAGCTGAGCCATATGCAAGTCTGCACCTCGCTCCAGACAGATAACCACGCCAGCACCCTACCACTTGGTTTTTTACAGGCTGGGTGCCCTTCCTGCCACCCAACCAACAGCATCAAAGCACTGAAGGCAAAATAAAACGTGCCAAAATATATTTGCATGTGAATTCACCAAGTTTTAGGGTCGCAAATGGTTTTACAGTATATTACAGAGTCATTGCTGCTTCTTTATTGAATTGTGATACGATTTTCAGTTTTTTTGTTACACCGTGTCAGCCTGAGGCCTCCAGAAGAAAACCTTTGATGGTAGCTTGAGGCTGTGTTTTTTGCTGCATGCACTTGCATGTACATCATATGCACACAGTGCATAGATGCAGCCTGTTGCTACAGATGTAGTGTGGTCTGTGTGTCTGTCTGTTGGTCATAACTGTGAGCCCTGCAAACTGATTAGAGTGTCATTTGGAGGTATGGACTCTGGTGTGCCTAAGGAACCACATATAGGTGGGAGCCCAAATCCCCCAAGGAAGGGGCAATTTTTAGGGACATTTCATGCCTTATAGTGTTTTGACACTGTTGGTTGGGTGCCAGGAAGGGCATCCAGCCTGTAAAAATGAGTGATGTGGTGTTGTTATCTGTCTGAAGCAAGGTGCAGATTGTTTGCATTTGGTCCATCTGATGCCACTGCATCCCAAAATCCCATCATGTCTTGCCTCATTTAAATCCAGACAGGTTTTACCTTTCTGGTACTGGCTTACCCAGGTTGTCCTGAAAAGGAGGCTGTTAAACAGGTGTATGGTAGCAGTGGTCTCCTGGCCCATTATAAAGAAGACAACATCTGGCATGTGGTCAATATTTTCAGCCTTATTCGTAGGTGGCAGCAGCAGTGCTGCCTTTCACTGTCAGTACTGCAGCAACTTGTTAGTGTCTAACGTGATATGGTAGTGTATTGTTGAACTGCAGGTGGCTATGCTGCAGACAGTTATGGAGCCGGTGGTGGCTATGGCAGTGGTGGTGGCAGCTGGGGCCAGGGCGGCAGTGCCTATGGCAATGGATACGGCTCTGGTATGTATTCATGCCTTTGACATAATTTACTCCGAAGGTGAGCAGATGATGGTGCAGGTAACAGTGGTGAGTAGAACTCTGGCGTATTGTCCCTAGTCTGAAGTGCTTGCAGGCAGTAAAACTTCGCTCCAACATGATCCTCCGGTACTTAACTAGGGGTGTTGGCTAATGCAGGTTGACTGTATACACACACCTGTTTAACGGCCCTTTATCCTGGGACTACCCAGGTGAGCCGGTACCAGAAAGGTAAAACCAGTCTGGATTTTACTGAAGCAAGAGACAGTAAGTGGCAGTGGCATCAGCTGGGCCATATGCAAGTCTGCACCTTGCTCCAAACAGACAACCACACCAGCACCCCATCACTCTGTTTTTACAGGCCGGATGCCCTTCCTGCCGCCCAACCAACAGCGTCAAAGCACTGAAGGCAGGTTGACTGTATAATGGCTGTATAAAGTAATTTAACAAGCAATGTGTCATCTTAGTCAGTGCAGTTTCCTGATCTTCGTTGGTGATCCTTTTAATCCTCACTGTCAGCAAACAGATTTACCTTCAGTGCTTTGACGCTGTTGGTTGGGCGGCAGGAAGGGCATCCGGCCTGTAAAAAAACTGAGCAGTGGGGTGCTGGCATGGTTATCTGTCTTGAGCGAGGTGCAGACTTGCATATGGCCCTGCTGATGCCCCTGCCACTCACTGTCTCTTGCTTCAGTAAAATCCAGATTGGTGTTACCTTTCTGGTACCGGCTCACCCGGGTAGTCCCGGACAAAGGGCCGTTTAACGGGTGTGTGTGTGTGTGTGTGTGTGTCAGCAAACAGATAGGTTTTAATTGTTGCCAGAAGCCAGTCACAAGCACTGGATACCGGTAGTTCGTTTATTTGCAAACCTGTGCCATTTTTATCCTGAACTTGTAGTAGTTTTGGTGTTTTGTGTCTGTTGTACTAGTTTCGTCAAGGTATGGGTGGCTGTTTTTAGGTGGTGGAAGTGGCTTTGGTTCTGGCTATGGTGGCAGCTACGGCGGTGGGGCAATGAAAAGCACCGGATATGGTCAGCGTGGATCTGGACCATATGGAGGTTTGTCCTCTTGTGTGTGAAGAGTATGATATTTTTGAAAGCAGTAGTAGTCGTTGTTTCCACTTTAATATTATGCTTGTTCTGCAGTCGGTAGCAGGCCAGTTATTTTAATGTCATATTAATATTTTGTTGTGGTTGCAATGACAGGTGGTTATGGCAGTGGTGGGTATGGCGGTGCCGGCGGTGGTTATGGGGCAGGCGGCGGTTACTCTGGCTATTGAGAACCGTGTGAATTGACACTGCCTGTCATCTGTATCAGGTATAACAGTAACACAGCTGCACTCCTGCTAGTGCTAATATTCTATATTATCCTGACTGTCAAAAACTGCATGGACCCGGATGTATGTGAGAACTGTGCTGTGAGCATAGCGGTTCATGGCTTGTGAATAGGAAGCATAGGTGTCTATAATGAACTAAATTGTACTTGTAATATAGTTCTGCTTTTCTCACAAAGGTCACTTAGGCAGTTTTGATACTGAGCATAATTTGAACCATGTAGAATTGCAGTTGGCGGTTACTGTATTTGCAGTATGACAGTAGTTGAGTTAAATTCTCTCCAGTTGTGTGCACTAGTTACCATCAGCAAGGGCATTGCAGGTAGTAAAATTTGCTCCAGTAAAATCCTCTAGTTCTTAATTGGGGATATCGGCTAGCACACTTGCTGTAAATGGTTGTTGCTAGTTACTTGTGCTTTTAGGGCCAGTAGTACACATTGAGTTCTTAAATTGTGATTCACTTTAGCTTATAGTGTAATGGTGCTAATATTTGCCCAGTAGATAGCCCTGTTTAACTAGAAATGCAGATGTGTGGTTTATTTTTAGTGGTTAAAATAGCAAGTTTTAAGTTATCTGAATAGTTTCACTAGATAGTTTGTCTGTTGGATTGTTGTGCACAGGATTATAGGAATATAGGAAGCCGCAAATTGTGACTAGGACAACAGCCCTGTCGTCATTCAGCCACCTCTCAGTATAGACTGTAGCCGAACATAAGACCCACATTTTCGTGATGTTCGGGGTGCTGGGTCAGTTGCTAGTTTAGGTTCCTAAATGTGTGGGCGAGAATCTCTGGTTCTACAGATGGTCAGGACAGTGTCGTCATGAGTCTGAATATTACGGACTGTATAATTGCGGCATTTAACTGTTTGCATTCAGTAGCTGATCCAGTGTTTTGATGGGGTCTGGTCTGCTACAGTGAAACAGTGTCCACCCGTTGTGCAGTTCTTTTAGTAAATGTTGTAGACATTCAGTGAAATATGTGAACTGTGTTCTGTACTTTTGGTACGCCTCAAGGCAGTAATTAAAATTTCTTCATATGAAGACACCGTGTTTAGTTATGGGCTATGTATGAAAATTGTTAGCCTTATATTATATTTCATTTTTTAATATGGACAAAAATATTTTCCAAAGATAGACAATGGTTAGACAATATTATGCTTATTATAGGTGTATAGTGCAATGCAATATTTTACATTGCCTTTAGAATGGACCATATGCCCTTATTTTAGGTTAGAAAAATTTTTTTATATGCATGTTGTGACAAGCCACTCAATAGAGGATTATTTAAGTATACCAAATAAATGGGCTAAATTGTAGTTAGCTACTGTAGGAAGAGCATCAAGACCATTATATTTTATGCATGATTTTTTATTCATCTTTTTTTATTGATAACACTCTGATATCTATCTGTAAGCTGACATTTTTCAAAACATTGCTGCACAGTGTGTCATTTTCTCTTATGGAATTGTTTCTGTGCCAATTTCCTTACAGTACCCCTACAACATATCACAGGCAAAAATCCCAACATTGTGCTTCATCATCCCTTTAGTACAAATGGCTGTAGAAAATTTATAGCCGTAATCAGTGAGTATTGCAGTTTGCTGTTGCCTAATTTGGTTGGTGTGAGAAAAAAGAATATTTTGGCACAGGGGTTGATGCGTCTAGTGACTGCTGCACGTGTTGTGCTGTCCAGTGTTGTCACCATGCCATCATGAGAGCTGTTGCTCGGCTTTTTGTGTATCTACTGCTTCCATGAAATGGTTTTGGGCCTGCCCTTGTTTCATAGGGAGATAATATCCGGGGACTGGCCGTGGTTTCACTAGAGATAAGTACTTGGGGTCTGTGCTCGTTACACAGAAATAGTGAATGCAGTGTTGTGGGCACACCACTTTGAGAGCTGTTAGTGCTGTTTGCACATCAAACTTAGGGCCACTTTGCAATATTTCCAGATGGTATTGCAAGCCAGAAAACTGGTTTGTTGTATAAAGAATCCTTGCAGTCCACGCACTCCCTGTGGTTCGGTGGCACCGGTTGGACCTTAAATAAAGACAAATTTGAGAGATCAACTAAATAGCACACACACACCCGTTTAACGGCCCTTTTTCCGGGACTACCCAGGTGAGCCGGTACCAGAAAGGTAAAACCAATCTGGATTTTACTGAAGCAAGAGACAGTGCATAGGCGGCGGAAGGGGTCAGTGGTTGGGGGGGCACCATGGCGAGTGCAGAGCCCCCAGCGGGGTCCAGGGGCAGAGCCCCTGGTCAGGGGGGCAAAGCCCCCTGAAGCTGAAAGTATTTAGGTCATTGGATGTCTAACGGAGCCGGCAAATTTAGCACCATTTCGTGAAAACAGTATGTTTTGTTACGGTCCACTGGGGGGCCCAGAGTGCATGGTGCCCCCCAACCCCATCATTGGGGGGCCAGTGCCCCCCCCCCCCCGGCTCCGCCGCCTATGAGTGAGTGGCAGTGGCATCAGTTGGGCCATATGCAAGTCTTCACCTTGCTCCAGACAGACAACCACACCAGCACCCCATCAGTCTGTTTTTACAGGCCGGATGCCCAACGAACAGCGTCAAAGCACTGAAGGCAAAAGATTAACTAAAAATTGCTTTTTAGATCAACTAAAAAGCACTGATCAACAATCTGGTTCAGTTTACAAAAATAATGCTGTTAATGTCGCACCCAGCTTGCTTGTATTTTCTAGAATAGAAAGAATTTGTGCATTCATGAATCATAGCATCTGAATGTTATCAGTCATTTTTTATGTTTACTTTTTTTGTGATGTGGACAAAATTGTTTGCATTGTTTTGGTTCGGTTTACACTAATATTGTATGTGTTATCAGACCAGATAAGCACTATTTCAGATAGAAGAAGCATGGAACTCAAAATGCCTAGGCACTTGGCTTCAGACTCCACTGTGTATAGGTGTTGCAATGGATCAGAAATAGGCGTAAGGGTATCTTCTGTCGACAGGTATGAATAAGATTGATTAAGAAATTACTAGTAATTTTTCATAGTGATTTTATTTGCCTATAGTGTTAGGTTTTAGTATTAGAAAGTGGCAAAATTGTGTAAGACTAGACTATTTTAAGTTGCTGAAATTTTCAAATTGAGAAAAGTTTAAGTAGCTTTGATAGATTAACTTAAGTGGAACATTGCAGTGCTAGTTGTTGGCCAAACAGTAAGTTGTGTTTCTTGTTTTAGGTTTGGAAGAAACTGAATGCTGGTCGTGGACGAGTGATTTTACTTAAACATCCACGCAGATTGCCCAGGATTCTGACCACATTTGCTGCTTCATGTTGTTCATTTGCTTTCAGAAGCTGGTGTCTGAGCACAGCACTCCATACGCCATGTTGGCACAGGGGACACTTCGGATTTTGTGGAAAATGACAATGTTACCGTACTTTAGTATTATAGTGGACATACTTTGTATGATTTTACATATTTTGCTATTATGCTTTTGAGAACTATGTATGTGCACATGCAGTCTTTCATATTTTACTGTCTATTTATGGACACTTTTAATTGAATATTTTATTATGTTTTACATGTACTGAATCTGTTTAATGTTTAATGGAATGAAACTGTATTGTTATTAAAAATAAAAAAACACACTTGCTGTGATGATCTTGAGCGAGCATGTTGTTCCATTTATTTACAGAGTGACCACTTGGCTGAGACACCTGTCAGTGTCATAGCATTTAACAGCTGTCGGGGAAAATGACCGACGTCAGGATGTTTTAACCTGTCTGTGGAAAATACTGTGGCTGGGACCCTTATTTTTTGTTTCATTTTCCATTATTTGTGATGTCATTCAGTGTGCAAAATATTTTGAGGGTCCTATTCAGAGTCCAGATACGCCTACATCCAGCCCATAATGCCTAGAAGAGTTGGAAAATAGTCTAGGAATTTCACAGTGATTTAATAGAGGTCACCCTGTATATCATTAACTTCCTAAGAAATGGAAGCATGTTTGGACCATGATCTCTGCAAGATACGTGCTTAGACTAGCTTTTTGTGTTCAAAATAGCACAAAAGTTCTCATACAGCATCTACCAGCACTGGAGGTGGTTTGCATTGAGCTATGAGTGACCATGTAGAATCACTGACTGGACTGCAGTTACGACTGGAAACAGCCTGTTGGATATGTGTTAGTGTTAGTACGTCAGAATTTTATTGACCACAGATGCTAACTGCAGAGCTAATCATTCAACATCTCAGTTGTTTACATGACAAGTAGTTTATTATGAAACAAATCACAACGGTTAGCATTTTGCCTTGTGTTAGCTGCAGACTGTAACAAGACATCACAAAAATGATGGAATGTGTTAGTTGTCCAACAAAGTGGTTCACCTGAATGAAAAACAAGAAAGAACACGGTGACTTCGCAGAAGAAAGGCCACTAAGGTATATTGAGGCACAGTGAGAAGTTCAGAGTTCTACATTTCATACGCACGTTGACATAGCTGAAAGCGCTAATTACAGTAGCACCACTGAACCAGCAGTTAGCATTTACGGTAAGTACTACAGGGTGAAAACATAGATACATGTAGAAAAAGGGAAGTATACACTAAAAACAGCTAATCACAGTAACTCGAGTTTTTATGATTATTTACTTACTTGTTTAAAATGTATTAAATCAGTCTTACATGACAGACAGATAGCAGTTTAGTACAATACATTTCAATTTCTTATTTCTAGTAGAGATTTCAGTCAGAACTTGCCAGCGTAAGATACAAAGAACAGTCAAGAGTTCACCACTATGTAATTAAAACCTAATATACAGGATGCAACGTAACAAGACAACAAAGGTGAGCTTAACAAACAATGAGCACTCTTCTGCCACTCCAGCATCAGTCCAACACGTTGAGCACAATCATTATGTGGGTGGTGAAATGTTCGCTACGCCTCCTGCGGCCGCGGCGGGTCTACTGTATGTGGTGACGACGACACTACGGGGTCGGCGGGCAAGTCCAGATCGACCACGCTGGTCGTGTGGCGCGGCGGCGATGCGGCCTGCCCGTGACTGCTCTCGGCGTCGTAGGGCAGGACGTCGGCGCAGGGCCGGCGCTTGGCGGCGAGCCGCTGCGCCCGGGCGCGCAGGACGCGCATCCGGCGCACGATGAGCGTGGCCATGACGGCCACGGCCACGCTGATGGCGACGGCCCACGCGATGAGGCCGATCGTGATGGTGTTGAGCGTGGCTGTCGTCGATGTCAGCTGAGCCTGCTGGTCGACCGCCTTCACCGCCGCCGAATCCAGGTCCGATCTTAGCGCTTCACAAACAAGCACACAGTGGCAGACATTTCAGGAACTGGAAAAACTACCCTCGGTCGACGATCAAAATCACACCGACCGCGTTACCACCAGGGGCGTCGGTACAGGGGCAGCAGGGTCAGCGGCTGCTCCCCCAACTTTTGGGGAGGGGGACCAGTGCTCCCCCATAACTTTGTCGACGTGTCGACGTGACAGACTGACGATGATAATTATTTACAGGTGGAAGTCACTAGCATTCGTTTGTTTCTGCTTTGTACCAAATTAACAAAACTTGTAGACCTTTACGACGTCACTGGTGATGTGCTACTTTCATTACTGCTTAGTTGAAGCCGGCGATTCATGATACAAATTTACTTGAGTACACCGTGCATACTGCATAGCGTTCATTTCAATCGACACTAGACGTGCATGATTACTTACTGAATCGAATCTGTCACGTTACTTATAGCAGCGGTGTACAGGGTGGGCCAAAAAACGGGGCCACAGACTCATGACCATAATTCTGTCAATTCTTAGCCGATTTAAAAAATTTTTGCACTGGAAGATTCCTTGGTAAATTTGCAGTTAAATGGATATCAAAAATCCCACTGCACCTTGCATATGTTGTTACACTACCTTGTGAAACAACGACAAATTTCAAGGTAGTGTAGCCACATATTTAAGGTGTGGTGGGGTTGTTAATAACCAAATTAAGAAAGGTTTATTGCTGAGTCTGTGAGTAAAATTTTTTTTAATCGGTACAAAGCAAGAACGTGATTGTTTCGTGCATTTTCCCCGTCTTTTAGCAATGTGTTGGCCAAGCGCACAAGTGCACGAGACAATCATGTTCTTGCTTGTAACTTTGCCAAATATTCACCGATTAAATTTTTTTTCACTCACAGACTCACAGTAAACCTTTCTTAATTTGGTTATTAACCACCCCACCACGTAACGTAGACTCCGTAGTATATCCACCTCAAGTTCACTGGCCTCAGGAACGGAGATGAGCACCCTGCCTACACTCCTCTAAGAAGTAGCCTATGAGTTACAGGACGTACGTACCTCCAATCGCTGCAGGAAACGGGCCTCGAGGTCCAGTGCCGCCAGTGTTGCCTCGTATACCCGTCCAGCCTGTCGCTCCTGTGTCGCCGCCCCCACCACGCTGACCCGTGAACCCAACCAGTCCTGTTCACAGCATTTGTGTCGTCTATTTGCCTTGCTGATTACGCTGGCTGCGTCCCGTGCGGAGAGTGGAAATGTAATGTAATGTAAATAAGTCAAATTTAAACTGCTGCAAATAGCCAAAGGTCACTTCAAGAACACTGTACAGAATCACAATAACAACAATTCAATAACATTCAATAAAAAATAAGAACAAAGCATCTGTCTAGTGTTGATCTTTCCTGTCCATCTGTCTGTCCTGTAATGGGAACACTGTTGGAAATATTGGCGCATTGCGTGTGTATTGTGGCAGTAAAAACCCAGCAAGCCCACGACAAACCGACAGAGTAGTACAGTGCAACAGTTTAGCAATATAACAACATGGTCGTGCTTGAAAGTGTATACTTGCTTGCAGTATGCTTGCAAGTAAGTAGTTGAACACGGACGGCAAGAGTAAGTGAGTGAGCATGCAGCTTTATAGAGCGCACTATCCTTAAGAACCCCAATGCACTGGATGTACTCCAGTACTGTGCAAACTTGTACATTTTCAGCAGGCATCAGAAACAGTCTGTACTGCTTGTTCGGTCCCAGATAATCCCAGGATGACAACAACAACGACCGTTTAACGGCCTTTGATCCGGGACAACCCGGGTAGGCCGGTACCAGAAGAAACATTCA
>Ga0126332_10000622_pt1 | contig 12261 bp, 13 predicted proteins | sample InaspJWI42metaG_FD_94482 | JGI IMG/M metagenome (GOLD analysis project Ga0126332, IMG submission 94482) | Marine gutless worms symbiont microbial communities from Oahu, Hawaii - Inanidrilus sp. 2 OAHU.JWI-42 metaG | ecosystem: Host-associated > Annelida > Digestive system > Unclassified...
TAAACCGGCAGGAACCGGTCTTTGAAGGCAGTTCGATCTACAGTCAGGAGGCAACCCATGACGGATAGCCGGATAAATTTACAGTTCTGCGGTTTTGGCGGGCAGGGAATCGTGCTGGCTGCCGTAATCTTCGGCACCACAGCGGTCACCCGGGCAGGTTTGAATGCTGTTCAGACACAGTCCTACGGCTCCGAAGCGCGCGGCGGCGAATGCCAGGCCGAAGTCATCGTATCCGGTCGTTTGATCGAATCACCCACTGCCGAACATGTCGATATCCTCGTCGCCATGTCCCAGACTGCTCTCGATAAATATTTGCCGCGCTTGCGAAAGGGCGGCGCTTTGATTTTCGATCCGGAGCTTGTCGAACAACCCGAACGATCGGATATCCGGGTCATCGCGGTTCCCGCTACCCAGACCGCAGGAGAGATCGGCTTGAAGTTGGCGGCGAACATGGTGATGCTGGGTTTTCTGCAGGAAGCGACGGATCTGTTTACCGAAGAACACCTGCTGGATATTGTCAAAGACAACGTTCCTGCACGATTTGTCGACCTGAACCTCCAGGCGGTGAAACGCGGCAGTTCCCTGGCCAAAGATAACCATACCGGGGTAGAAGTCTAAAGCATGCGACTGCTCGAATTCCAGGCCAAACAAATTTTACGCGAAAACGGAATCGCGGTCCCGGAGGGCTGTCTCGTAACATCCAGCGATGATTTGAACAACTTGAAACTGCCGGTTGTATTAAAAGCCCAGGTTCCGGTGGGCGGAAGGGGTAAAGCCGGTGCGGTAAAAAAAGTGGACCAGTTATCCGATGCCGAACGGGTCGCCCGCGAAATTCTAGAATCCACGGTCAAGGGCTATCCGGTTCAGGCCCTTCTGGCCGAAGAAGCTGTAGACGTGCAGCAGGAGCTGTATATTTCTCTGCTGATCGACAAACAGTTGAACATGAGCTTGCTGATGTCCAGCGCCGCGGGAGGAATCGACATCGAAGCGGCTGCCCGGCAAACACCTGGGAAAATTAAAAAACAGCACCTGGATCCGATGGTCGGCATTCAGGACTTTGTCCTGCGGGTGCTGGCCAAATCGCTGGGTGTCGAGGATCGCAACGCGCTTGGGTCCGTTGTTCATAAATTGTGGGATATTGCCCATAAAAAGGATACCACCCTGATTGAAATCAACCCGCTGGCGGTGACGCCCCAGGGGCTGGTGGCCCTGGATGCCAAGATTTTGCTGGACGACAAGGCGGCCTATCGTCATCCGGATCTCTTCTCCCGGCTTGAAGCCGAACAAAAAAATCTGGACAATAGACCCCGCAGCGGGCCGGAGAAAATAGCCGCTGAGCGCCGGATCAACTATATACCCCTGGAAGGCGACATCGGTATGATTGCCGATGGCGCCGGAACCGGCATGCTCACCATGGATATGATTCATGATGCCGGGGGCCGGCCGGCAAATTTCTGTGAAATGGGGGGCATGGCCAACACGAAGATCATGCAAAGCACCATGGAAGTCGTCCTTGGCGACGGGCGTCTGAAATGCCTGATCATCAGCCTGATCGGCGGGCTGACCCGCATGGATGAGATGGCCGCGGGCATTGTCAACTATCTTGAGCAGCATGGACGGTCTGTTCCCATCGTGGTTCGCATGTGCGGCACCAAAGCCGAGGTCGGCTTGCCGATGCTTCAAAAAGCCGGCGTGGACACCTATGAGGACCTGGATCAGACCGTTCGCACGGCCGTGGCGCGGGCCCGGGAGCTGTGACATGGCAATATTTATCGATAGCATTACGCGCGTGCTCGTTCAGGGAATCACCGGCAGCGTTGGATCATTTCAGTCGCAAATCATGCGGGATTACGGAACATGTATCGTTGCCGGCGTGACGCCCGGAAAAGGCGGCAGGCAGGTACATGATGTACCGGTCTATGATCTAGTAGAAGAGGCCGTTGCTGAACATGCGGTGGACGCAGCCATCAGCTTCGTACCGGCCCGCTTTGCCAAGGATGCGGCCCTGGAGATCATCGACAGCAGCATCTCTTTCCTTGTGCTGACCGCCGAAGGCATACCCGAGCAGGATGCATTGATGATTCTCAGGTACGCTGCAATTAAGGGGACATCCGTTCTCGGACCGGATACACCGGGACTGATCTCACCGGGTAGATGCAAACTGGGTGTCCATCCGCACGTCATGTTCACCGAAGGCCATGTGGGTATCGTTTCCAAAAGCGGTTCGCTTTCCTATGAAGTGGGCCGGGTCCTGACCCAAAACGGGATCGGCCAGTCCACGGTGGTCGGCATCGGCGGCGGTCCGATCTGGGGGTTGTCCCAGCAGTCCGTTTTGAAACGCTTTGAAGAGGATCCGCAAACGGCGGTGGTGGTGCTTTTGGGTGAGGTTGGCGGGCGGCTGGAGCATGACGCGGCCCGCTTTATCGCGAATAACATGACCAAACCGGTGATTGCCCTCATCGTTGGCCGCAGTGCACCGCCCGGAATCCAGATGGGACACGCCGGGGCCATTATCGAGGGCGAGGAAGGCACCGCCGCCAGTAAAATAGCTGCCTTGGAAAAAGCCGGCGCCCTGATTGCCCGCAACTCTTTGGAAATACCCGAGTTAATCAACAATCTGGAGACCAAATATGGCCGAACATCATATTGACGAAAGAATCTGCAAAGGTTGTGCCCTGTGCAGCCACTACTGCCCCAAAGGCGTGCTGGAGATGTCCGCCAAACGCAATAAAAAAGGATACACCGTGATTGAAGCCGCCCACCCCGAAAAATGTATTGCCTGCAAAATGTGCGAAATCAACTGTCCCGATTTTGTGATACACGTCGAGAAGAAGGAGGCAACCAATAAGTAGAAATGACGTGCACAGCTTCATTGCATTAGACACATGGTGGTCTATTTCATATATTCAATGACGTATTTTTTTAAATGTTGGATACTCTAACGTTTTTTTAAAAAAATCTCACGCAAAGACGCCAAGTTTAAGAAAAATAAAAACTGGGATTTTTCTGAATATTCTTTGCGGCTTCGCGGCTTTGCGTGAAAACCAATCACCGTTAATCGACAAGACTGCATCCCGTTCCAAACGGAACGATAATTTGAAAAATGCTATAATTAACTATTCTATCCTATCCGGTTCTCCGCCTGATTTATTCCGGAATGCTTGAAAGAGGAGACATACAACTGCTACGGGTGACATCATGAAAGAGCGCATCATCGGCATTCTGGGTGGCATGGGTCCTGAAGCCACCCTGGATTGCTATGCCAAGATCATCCAAAACACGCCGGCCAGCAAGGACCAGGATCACCTGCAGGTGATCATCAACTCCGATCCGAAAGTGCCGGATCGAACGGCAGCCATTTTAAGCCGGGGAGAATCACCCCTTCCCGCTCTGGTAGCCGGTGTCCAGGCCTTGGAGAGGGCCGGGGCCGAGTTCGTCATCATTCCCTGTGTTTCGGCTCACATGTTTTTGGAAGAACTTATACCGCAGGTGTCGCTGCCCATCCTGTCCATATTTGACGCTGTGGCCGAGACCATTGCGCGCGAACATCCTGCAATAAAAACAGTGGGGCTGCTGGGCACCACCGGTACCGTCAAAGGTGGATTGTTTCAGGATCGACTGGAAAGCGATGGTCTTCAGATTCTTGTGCCCGATGACGCCCACCAGACCCGAGTCATGGACGCCATATATACGATCAAAGATGTTCAAGCCACCCGAACCCGTGCAGAGATTGCTACCGCCCTATCCTCGGTAGCCCGGGGGTTGATTGATCGGGGGGCACAGGGGATCATCGCCGGGTGCACCGAGATTCCGCTGGCACTTCAGCAGGCGCATTTAAGTGTGCCCTATTTTGACTCTTTAACCGTTCTGGGAAGGGAGGCCATCCGCCGGGCCGGTTTAGAACCCTCACCACTGCTGTAAGTCGCATCATTCCCATTGACAAATAAATCTGCAGCCTTATTTATGAAAACAAATAATTACTGCAGACGGATAACTTTTGACATAACATTCAAACGGAGAAAGGAGGAAGCCCGGGCGGCTTTATTAATGGGTATGAGCAAAATTACGCTATCAAAGGACGGCAAATTAAATGTTCCGGATAAGCCGATAATACCGTTTATTGAGGGTGATGGTGTCGGACCGGATATCTGGGCCTCCGCTCAGCCGGTTCTGGATGCAGCGGTCGCCAAAGCGTTCGGTGGGCAGCGCAAGATTGAGTGGATGGAAGTTTTGGCCGGTGAAAAGGGCCACGAGCGTACCGGTGAGTGGCTGCCGCAAGAAACCCTGGATACCATAAGCGAGCATGTGGTTGCCATCAAGGGCCCGTTGACCACACCGCTGGGGGGCGGCATTCGCAGCCTGAACGTGGCGCTCAGGCATATTTTTGATCTGTACACCTGTGTGCGTCCGGTAAAATACATCCCCGGCGTACCGGCGCCGGTCAAAGCTCCGGAGAAGGTGGATATGGTTGTGTTCCGTGAAAACATGGAAGATGTGTATGCCGGGATCGAATGGGCTGCCGATACCGGAGAAGCCCGCCGCTTAGTCCAGTTTATGAATCAGGAGTTGGGAACCAAGCTTTCTGAATCCGCTGCTCTGGGGATCAAGGTGGCGACAGAGGCCGGTTCCAAAAGGCATATTCGTCGCGCCGTTCGCTTTGCCCTGGAAAAAGGACGCCGGAATGTGACCCTGGTTCACAAGGCCAACATCATGAAATTCACCGAAGGTGCATTTCGCGCCTGGGGCTATGAAGTGGCGGCTGAATTCGGGGATGCGATCATCACCGAAGACCAGCTCTATAAAGATTATGACGGTCAGCCACCGGCCGGGAAGATCGTCATCAAGGATCGCATTGCCGATGCCATGTTCCAGCAGGTTCTTCTGCGGCCCGACGAGTACGATGTGCTGGCCACCCCCAACCTGAACGGTGATTACATATCCGATGCGCTGGCCGCTCAGGTGGGAGGGCTCGGACTGGCACCGGGGGCGAACATTGGCGATGAATGTGCCATCTTTGAGGCAACCCACGGCAGCGCGCCCAAGTATACCGGGCAGGACAAGGTAAACCCGAGTTCGGTGATTCTTTCCGGTGCAATGCTTTTGGAATATATCGGATGGGATCAGGCGGCCGACATGGTCAAACAGGCATTGAGCGCCACCGTTGGTGCCGGAACGGTTACCTACGATCTGGCCCGCCAGATCGAAGGTGCTGAAGAATTGTTATGTTCCGCCTTCGGCCGGGCCATCGTGGAGCGGATGTAAAGCGCGCACAATAACCCAACCCGGATAAACCGGAAAGAATAGCCACAAAGGCACCAAAACACAAAAAATGAATGATTATTATTATGAAACTTCGTGTCTTGGTGTCTTAGTGGCGAAAATATTTTGTTAGATAAATCCTTCGCAAACATGATGTGATTTCATTAGTTTAGGGCCTAAACGACAACTGAATTTCGAAAATACTTCAAGGAGGCCGTGTTGCAGCAATCACCGCTGGGGGTATTCGACTCGGGTTTAGGCGGCCTTGCTGTCGCCCGCCAGGTGCTGGACATCATGCCGGAGGAAGACATTGTCTATTTCTCCGACTTTAAAAATCTGCCTTACGGACCACGCCCTCAGGAAGAGGTCAAGGGATTTACCCTTCGAGTGGTGGACTTTTTGCTTTCAAAGGGCGTTAAAACAGTTTTAATCGCCTGCAACACGGCTTCGGCCGCCGGTGCCGAGGTGGCCAACCGGCAGTCGGGCGAAATTCCCGTCATCGGTATGATCGAATCCGCCGTCAAGGCCACCCTGGATCTGGAAAATGTTACCCGCGCCGGTGTGATCGGTACCATGGGAACCATCGACTCCGGTGCTTATGAAAAGGCGTTTAAAAAAGCGACGGATTCCATCAAGGTGTTCGGTCATGCCTGCCCCACGATCCTCCGACTGGCAGAGCAGGCCGATATTCAGGACAAACAGAAGATACGCAAGCTGGCAAAGCAGTGCGTGGCTCCACTCGAAGCGCAAGGCGTGCAGAGTCTGATTCTGGGTTGTACGGATTTTACCTGCATAACGGAAGACATACAGGCTGTGCTGGCGCCCGGGATTCAAATTATTGATCCTGCCGTAGAAAGTACACGGCTGGCGGACCGGCTGTTGCGGGCAAAGGGATGGCGGCGTAAAGGCAAGCAAGGGACGATACGCTTTTACGCCAGCGCCCGGGGGCCGAAAGATGCGGCCGACTTTGCCGGGCGTATATTTGACATTGCCCTGAATGAATTTACCCTAGTGGATATCTAGCGAAGCTCAGCCTCAAACCGACGAGTTGGGGACGTTAATATACAATTGCTTGAGGCTAGCAGATGCTGGAAGCTTGATGCTAGATTCTGGATAGATCAAAAAACATTCCTCTTGTATCCAGCATCCAGAGACCAGCATCCAGCATCTTTTCGCACCTGGCAACAAGTTCGATACCAAAACTTGACCTAAATTTTAAGATCTTGGCTTATTAAGACACCTAATTGGACAACTTTTGTTGCAGGGCTTTCAGGGTCCGCGCTTCACCGTTTTTGAGGTGTTGCAGTACTCTGACCTTGGCAATATAGATGTTTCCCTCAATGAATGCTTCGAGAATGGACAGATGTTTGGAGGTAACCAGTCGCATCAATTCGGCTGGTGAATCGCTCGATACCGCTTCGGCAAATGTGCGCACGCGCAAAGAGCGTTCTTCAACCAAGTTATACACTTCACCAAACAGGGTTTTGCTTGCAGAGCGTAGAAAAAACCTCATCGATCTGGGCAGCAATTCATTTTAAATGATTGACTCTTTAATTACTTCGTAGGCTTGTTCGCTCTTTGTCTTTGTTTCATTGATCTTCGGCAGCATGATTCTAACACCGATTCTCGCGCTTTATTTGTCTACACCAATAGTTTTTGAATTGTTTTTCAATCTTAATGCAAGATGTTTTCACCACAAAGACACAAAGGACACAAAGAACTAATTTCTCCTTTTGCGTTGTATTCTTTGTCGTTAAATCAAACAGGCTCCTGTTTCTCCGGGTCAGGGTCTGTAACGGTTCACCCATTCGTGCTGTTGGAACCGATTGGTTCAGCACACTGGTTAGTGTTAGCAGCCCCTCTCTCCCATTCACCCGCCTTTTATTCCTATATCATATATTGTATACACTATAATGTGTCAATACTTTTCAGGCGCTATCAATTACGAATCAGAATGGAGATCCGATATGGAAAAACCCAGCGTTCCGCTGGCCGAAATTAAGGCCAGACAATTCCAAGTGCAGCAGGAAATGCAGCAACACGGAATCGACGGGCTGCTTGTCGTGCAGCGGGTGGATCTTTTTTATCTTACCGGCACAGCCCAGAACGGCTGGCTGTATCTGCCAGCCGAGGGCAATTCCCTGCTGTGTATCAAGCGTTACCTGCCGCGAGCCAAAGTGGAATCTCCTCTGGAAAACATCGTTTCGGTTGAGACGGTTCATGAAGTGCCGCAAAGGATCATCGATTATTTCGGACGCCTGCCGGATGTACTCGGTCTGGAATTCGATGTATTGCCGGTGCGCGAATATCACTTTTACCGTGATCTTTTTCCTGCCCGCCGATACGTGGACGCTTCGGCGCCGATTCTAAACGCCCGCAGGATAAAATCTGACTGGGAGGTCAAGCAGCTGGAACGCACGGCCGATTTGAGTCGCCGAACTTTTGAATATATGCAAACCGCTATTCGGCCCGGAATCAGCGAAATGGAATTCGCCGGTCTGATTGAAACGTTCGCCCGTAAGCTGGGCCACGGCGGTAAATTGCGGGCCCGCCATTTTCAGTCGGAAGCCTATCCCTGGCACGTGCTGAGCGGCGAAAACGGCGGTAAGGTGGGACTGCTCGATTCGCCTGCCAGCGGCGAAGGCACTTCCGCAGCATTTCCCAGTGGCGCCGGCCCCAGGCTGTTGGCGTCGAACGAACCGATCCTGGTCGATTTCGGTACGGTGCGCAGCGGTTATCATATTGACGAAACCCGCATGTTTGCCATCGCCGCGATGCCGACCAAAGCCCGCAAAGCCAGCGAAGCCGCCATAAAGATTCACAATTCGATCATTGAAAAGGCTGTGCCGGGAATCAGCGTTGGTGAGCTTTTTGAGCATTCGGTGGTCAAAGCCGAAAGCCTTGGCTACGCCGACACCTTTTTGGGGCCGCCGCATGCAAAGGTCAATTTCGTGGGCCACGGTATCGGGCTCGAATTGATTGAACCGCCTTTTATTGCCGGCGGCAAATCGGATTGTCTGCAGGCCGGTATGACCTTTGCCCTGGAGCCTAAAATGTGTTTTGAAAATGAATTTGCTGCCGGAATAGAAAGCGTCTGCCTGGTAACCGAAAGCGGCACCCGATTGATCAGCCAAGTGCCGGTGGAAGTTTTTGTGTGCCGCTCTAAATGAACACCCATTGACGGAAATTCAGGATATCGAAGGCCTGGCGTGGGAAAACGCATCACCAAACGAGTCGAACGATACATTTGCGTTTAGTACCTATCTATAGAAATCACATCATGTTTGCACATGATTTATGCCATAGCCAGATTGAATATTTTTGGAATGCTACCCGTCGAGAGCCTCAGGGTCGAACGATCGATTTAGATAGAAAAGATAGAGCGAAGCGATACCATAAATCTTCAATCTTCAATTCTCCGCCTCCGGCGGATCCGGCTTGGGATTTCATGAATAAATTGACAAATCCGGGTACCGTGTTAGGTTGATTATAATACTGCCCAAAGATACGGAACCGCGATTGCTAATATTACAGTTGGATTTTACCCTCATCGGGGAGGCGCTACACAAATGGAATCGCTGAGAATCATGGCAACGGGCTCTTATCTACCGCCGAAGGTGCTAACCAATCATGATCTGGTGAAAATGGGACTGGACACCTCGGATGAATGGATTGTAAAACGCACCGGTGTAAGTGCAAGAAGGATGGCAGAGCCGGATGTGACTACCTCGGATCTGGCTTATGAAGCCTCCGTCAAAGCGCTGGACATGGCCGGCATATCGGCCAAAGATGTCGACCTGATAATCGTCGCCACCATAACACCGGACACCTGCTGCCCTTCGGCTGCAAACTGGCTGCAGGCCAAACTGGATGCTCCCCAGGCGGTGACCTTCGACATCACCGCAGCCTGCTCCGGTTTTATTTTCGGAATCAACGTCGCCGAACAGTACCTTAAAAATAAAACCTGTAAAAATGTGCTGGTCATCGCATCGGAGGTAATGACCCGCACCCTTAACTGGAAAGACCGCACAACCTGTATCCTGTGGGGTGACGGCGCCGGAGCGGCGCTGCTGACCCTGGATGACAAGGGTCCTGAAATCCTTTCGACGCATATTCATACCGACGGTTCCAGCGGGCAGGACCTTTTGCTGCCGGGCGGCGGTTCCAGAACCACTCCGATCTCCCATGAGAGTGTCGATAAAGGACTTCACTGGCTCAACATGATCGAGGCCAACCTGAGCTTCAGGGTGGCCGTACGCTATTTTATGAATTCCATAAAAGAAGCCACGCAATATAACCATTTAAAAATCGAAGATATTGCCTGGATTATTCCCCATCAGGCCAATATCCGTATGTTTCAGTACATATCCCAGTCACTGAAGATTCCATTCGAAAAATTTTACATGACCGTGCATAAATACGGCAACATTTCATCGGCCTCGTGTGCGATTGCCCTAGATGAAGCGGTGCGCGACGGCAGCATCAGGTCCGGTGATCTGATATGTCTGCCGGTGTTCGGCGGCGGATTGACCTGGGGCAGCGCGATGATAAAGTGGCGGTAAAAATGATCCAGTCCGGTGTTATGAATTGATTGCGGGAAACAACAGCGAGAGATTCCAGGGCACGCCGGTTTATTCCGGGGCCTGTAAACATCGCAGTATTCTTACACGCCAGGCGCTCTGGAGGAGCTAGTAGATCGTTTCCCTATTTCTGTTGCAAAAAACAGTGGGAGCGGACTTCGACGAGCTCCCCTCGACGTGCTCGGGACCCGAGCTTGTCGAAGGCAGTCGAGTCGCATCTTGCCGCGAGTGTGCTATGTATCGCGCCTGGCTCGCGACGAATTCGGTCGAGTCGAAGGCGCTCCCACAAATGAGGGATCTGAAATAAAAAATTGAAAACAACCTACTAGTCGTCTTGGGGCCACTGCACACCGTCCCGCTCTTCGGCCAGGTAACAGAAGCGATTCCAGTCAAACTCCCGGTTGCTGATCGGACAACGAAGCTTAACTTTGCGATCGGTAATCCCGATCACTTCCCAATCGCCCTTGCGCGGTCCTTCGGCAATGTTGATTTTCTGGCCGATGAAAAACGGGTATGGTTTAAATATAGCCACCGAATGCTTTTCCATAAAAAACACCTCGTGAATTCATTAAATATAAAAAAATGACAATCTCGTAAACAGCCTGAAAACCTAAAAAGCGTCATTCCGGCGAAGGCCGGAATCCAGTTATTTCAGTACGTTCTGGATGCCGGATCCGTCATCCCGGACTCGATCCGGGACCGGCATGACGGACTTGAACTTTTTACGGCTCCGTCTATTTGTAGATTTCAACAAATTACAGTAGTAAAAAGCTCATCCACAAAGTGTTGCCATAGTACCATCTGCTGCAGAGCGATGGAAAGGTTCTTTCACAGACAGCCTGTTTCCGCAGATGGCTCGGCAGCTTCGAATGGATTATTTGCCGTTTTCGTGCATTGACAAGAAACCGGCCGGCATTTATAATACATCAATCAGGAGGAATTGATGGTTTGAATTACGCAACACTACCTACTCCCTGTATTCTGTCTGAGCAGAACCTGAGCCGCCGCCGCCTCATAAAAATCTGTATGCTGACGACCACGGCAACGTTTTTTCCGGCCCCGCTATTTGCCGCGATCGAACAGCTTTTAATGCCGAAAAGGAATCTGTCATTTTTCAACACCCACACCGCTGAAACACTGAATGTGTGCTACTTCAGCAACGGCAATTACAGCCCTGCCGCTTTGGCCGAGATCAATGCCATCTTGCGCGATCACCGCACCGGGGAAATCAAGGCCATAGAAACCTGTCTGCTTGACGTTTTGCACGCCATTTCGTCGACCGTGGCAACCGAAGAGCCGTTCCATATCATATCCGGATATCGATCGCCGGCATCCAATTCCAAGCTGCGCCGCAAGAGTATAAATGTGGCGGCCGGTAGCCTGCACATGCAGGGCAAGGCGATTGATATTCGCATTCCGGGATGTCGCAGCGCGCATCTGCGCGACGTTGCCATGCGTCTGAAGGCGGGCGGGGTCGGCTACTATCAAAAATCCGATTTTGTACATGTCGATACCGGGCGGGTGCGCTATTGGTAGACTGCCGCAAGTAAATCTCAATCAAAAGACTTCAGATTCTTAACAATTTATCAGCGACCTCAAGATTTACCTCTTGTTCAAAGCCGATTGCAACACCCGGGGCGGTTTTTCTTTTAAAGCACGATCCAGCGGTGCATCCCGCCCGTATATATCATTGCGAAAATGAAGCGTTCCCTGTCTGTCGACCCAGGCTGTCCAATAAAGCAGGTGCACCGGTATCTGCTGGCGCACGCGGACGGTTTTTGTTTCACCGTCGTCTATCGTCTTTAAAATTTGGGCGCGTGTCCATTGCGAATTATCCTGCAGCAGGTATTGCGCCAGTTCAATTGGTTTTTCCACCCGGATACAGCCCGAACTGAAACCGCGGGTACTCTGTCGAAACAGCTTGCGGGCCGGCGTGTCGTGCAGATAAATCGCAAATTTGTTGGGAAACATGAACTTGATTCTTCCCAGATCATTATAGGGGCCGGGTTGTTTCTGAAACTTGAAATAAAAATTACCTTTCCGCACCTGAGACCAGTCTACGGTTTGCGGATTGATCTCCGGCGCCCCGCGGCGCCAGTTCTCATAGACCTTGATTTGACGGCGCTGCAGGTAGTCCGGATTCCGGCGAACTTTCGGCAGAATGTCTTCCACAGCGATTTTAACCGGTATGTTCCAGGACGGATTGATAACCAGATATTTCATCTTCTCACTAAACACCGGTGTGCGCCGGTAGTCTCTGCCCACCACCACCCGCATAACCAGTGCAGCTTTGCCGGATTCGATTACGCTTAACTTGAAATCCACAAACTTCTAACACTACGCATAGTAACCAAAATTTTCGAAAAATTAGGATTATCCGTCCCCACCATCCGCTTTATGGCCAGAGCGTTTCCTTGGTTAA
>Ga0126332_10000623_pt1 | contig 12250 bp, 8 predicted proteins | sample InaspJWI42metaG_FD_94482 | JGI IMG/M metagenome (GOLD analysis project Ga0126332, IMG submission 94482) | Marine gutless worms symbiont microbial communities from Oahu, Hawaii - Inanidrilus sp. 2 OAHU.JWI-42 metaG | ecosystem: Host-associated > Annelida > Digestive system > Unclassified | place...
ACCATCCAGCTGAAATCATCGGCTGAGCAGCAGTAAAACCCAATTCAGAATATATGATGCATTCACCGAAGTTTATGATCTCAAAATATCGATTCAGGCAACAACCCGTCAAGGTTTGACACCAATTTCCCTTCCTTTTCTTAAAATAGGGTTCCCGGGACGTGCCGCCCCGCATGAGGAGAAACGGGATCGCTTTCTGCGTCATAGGCCTCCCAGCGGCCATGGCAGTTCCACAAAGGCCTGCAGCAAGCCCGGCGGAAAATCCCGGTTCAGGACACCCGCCATAAAGCACATCAGGGCAATGCCGCCGGCCGACAGGATCAATGTTCTTGCCCAGCTCTGGCCGGCCCGCACCTTGAGGAACATCACCAGAAATACCGCCAAAGCGAAAATGAATCCGACCAGCGATGACAACACCAGCAAGATTGCAAACCAGGCCAATGTCGTCCAAAAGCCGTGCGGGGCCTCCGCGTCCTCACCGCTGGCTTCACGGTCGGCAAAGACATGGTCGGTTTGCGGCGCCCGGATCATCCGGATGATCAGCGCAAGGCAGGCAACTATGGCAATCAATGAGATGGTCATCGGAAAAATACGATCGGTCTGGATGGTGATTGCAGCGGCGTCGAAAAAGCTGATCACGAAATAGAGGGTCACGCATATCAAAAAAATCAGGGGGGCGCGTCTCCGGCCGACGGGCACTTCGCCCTCCGACATGATCGCTTTGGCCTGCCGTATGCCGACCACCACCGAGATAACGGTTATGATGATCAGCACGATCACGATGGGGGAGAAAATGTATTCCAGACCGGTGCCCGTGGTGAGACGGAACTTGCTCCTGGCGATCTGGTAGGCCTGGAAGGAATAGTTCTCGGCCTGGGTGCTGAGGACGAACCCGATCAAGAAAGCGGGCCGGGACCAGTCGAACCGGCGCAGGAAGATGCCCAGCAAGCCAATTGAAAAGAGCGCCACCAGGTCACCCAGCGACTGCCGGGACTGAAAGGCGGCGAAGGTGATCATCATGAACAAAAAGGGTGCCAGCAGCGTGAATCGGATCGTGGTCAGACGGGCAATGGCGGGAGAAAGGGCGATGCACAGCCCCGCGCCGACAACGTTTGCCAGGGCCAGGGACCAGACGGTGGTATAGGTGATGTCGAGGTTGTTGGTAATCAACTGCGGGCCGGCATCATAACCGAGCAGTGCCAGACCGCCGATGAATATCGCCATCGATCCCGAACCGGGAATGCCGAAAATCAGGGTCGGGACCAGGCCGCCGCCCTCTTTGGCATTGTTGGAGGACTCCGGGCCGATCACACCGCGCACCTCCCCCGAGCCGAATCCTTTTTTGTTGGGAGTTGTCTGGACCGTATGCCCATAGGCAATCCAGTCGACGACGGAACCCCCGAGACCCGGAATCACGCCGACGATCACGCCGATCAGGGAACAGCGGATCGACAGCCAGATATTCTTGAACCAGTCCTGCACTCCCTGCAGCCAGCCGGCACCGAGGGCTGCCCCCCGGGCAATGGCCCGGTCCTGGCGCAGCAGTGACACAATTTCGGGAATCGCAAAAATCCCCATGCCGACAACCACCAGCTTCAAACCGTCGGTCAGGTAGGGGATGTCGTAGGTACTCATCCTGAGAGACCCGCCGGCATCGGCTTCGCCGATCGTGCCGACCATCAATCCCATGCAGGCCGCGGCGACACCCTTTAGCGGAATGCGCCCGGCCAGGATAGCCACCATGCTCAGGCCCAGGGTGGTAATCATCAGCATTTCCGGCAAACCGAAGGCCAGAACAATAGGCCGGGCAATCAAAATGAAGAAGGTCAGAAAACTGGCGCCGAGCAGTCCACCGAACAGCGAGGATGAAAATGCCGCTGCAAGGGCGCGGGCGGCCTCGCCTTTGCGGGCCAGCGGAAAACCGTCCAATACGGTTGCCTGTGAAGCCGACGACCCGGGGATTCCCATCAGGACCGAGGCAAAAGTATCCGACGTCGGAATAACCGCTACCAGCCCAACCATCAGGGACAGGCCGGAAATCGGATCCATCCCATAGATAAACGGGAGGACCAGAGACAGGCCCGCAATGCCGCCAAGGCCGGGGAATACGCCAACCGAAAGACCCAGCAGCACGCCCAGGACCAGGAACATGATCTGCTCGGGACGTAAAATCAAGGAAAAGGCATCACCAAGAGCGGGCAGTGCAGAGGTAAAAAAATCCATCCGGCACTCCTTCGAAGCACAGGAGCGTAGCAACCCCTCCCGGTATTCTCCGGGAGGGGTTGATCAGCTTATTTCAGTTTGACGCCGTAACGTTCTCCCAGCCAGTTCACCACAAAAGCCTTGGCTTCCTCGGGAACACTGGTGGCGCTATTGAGCGCACCGACAGCCATGTCACCGGTCATCTGGGGATATTTTCCGAGACGCACAAGGGAAATTTCGGCAAAGTCGGGCCGGGCATGGACTGCCTGGAATGCCTTGGTATAGGTCGCAATAGCATCTTTGCCGGCGCCCCGGGGCAGGAAGACCATCTTCTGGGCAGGAAAGCCGGCCACAAAGAACGCTTTCCAGGCCTCCCACTTCTCCCCTTTCGGCTCGCAGCCCGATGTTCTCGTGCATACCTCCTTGAAGGTGGGGATGTCCGGGAAGGTGGGATCACGAATAATGTTGCCATCCGCATCCAGGGAACCCCAGGTCATCATCGGCACGGCCTTGCCTTCTTCAACCAGCGGCACGACACCCTTCAGATAACTGGAAGACGTCTGGTAGTCGATGTTGGCCTCACCGCGCTCAAACATCAGGCGGCCGTCACCTCGCCCCTTGATCCCGAAAACCGGCTCAACCTTAAGACCCAGCATCTCCCAGGCCAGAAGCGGGACGAGATCGAGACGGGTCGCACCCTGGGAGCCGTAGATAAAATTGATATCACTCAATCCTTCGGCACTGCCGTCAAATTTCTTGGCCAGATCCGGCGGCAGATAGGCCACTCCGCCGGTACCGGAAGCGAGAACCACGTTCCAGTCCTTGTATTCATACCTGACGCGCGGGTCGCCGAGAAGGTAGGGGAACTGGGTCGATCCCGATGAGCCGAAAATGACGGTCCCATCCTTGTATTTCTGCTTCTGGAACCAGTTGGCACCTTTGGTCGAACCGGCTCCCGGCATGAACTTGACCACCACGGTCGGCTGGCTCGGCAGGGCCTTGCTGAGCAGCGGTGCGTAGAAGTTGGCCCACTTGGCCGAACCACCGGATTCAGAGAACGGGATGACCCATTCGACGGTTTTACCTTTCAGATCAATTCCATGCCCCATCGCAAACACCTGTATAGGAATGGCGATCGCTGCGACGGCCGCACATCCAAACGTTAACCAACGCATGAACTTTGTAATACGCATAGGCACCCCCTTAAAGTCTTGGTTGAGAATTGCTGTTTCAGGTGACGTCACATAGGTTTTAGTGTCCACTTGCGCAAAAACAAATTATTCTCCACCTATGAACCCAAACACTCGAAGTGAATATGAATATGATCAATAGGGTAGCTTATGTCAAGTCGGAAAATCTCTCCAATTATTTAACTTACTTGAATTTTGGAATAAGCAAACCCGTATCGTTGGTATACAGTGCCGCATCGGAGGCCATAGAAACACTATCTCCCGTGGTAGTTAGGCTGTTCAAGCGCCTTGCGATATTGACACTGACAGACGATACCTCGGACCGGAAAGCCTTTGCAAACAAAAGCCGCTGATGCCTTTTTGGGGCAGGAAACCCCCTTTGGAAAATAGTAGCCGCATTTCCAGTGTCGCCCTACCCTTCGCGGATCATCTTGCGCAAAACATAGGGCAGGATGCCGCCGTTGGCGTAGTAGTCAACTTCGATATCCGTATCCAGCCGGGCAATGACCTCGAAGTTGATTTCACTGCCGTCGGATTTGACCGCTCGTACCTGGAGCTGCTGGCGCGGTTGGATATCTTCGATACCGCCGATAAAAAAAGTTTCAGAACCGTCAAGCCCGAGGCTTTCCGCATTGTCACCCGGCATGAACACCAGCGGCAACACGCCCATACCCACCAGGTTGCTGCGATGGATCCTTTCAAAAGACCGGGTGATGACGGCTTTAACTCCCAGCAGGTTGGATCCTTTGGCAGCCCAGTCACGGGAGGAACCGGCACCGTATTCTTTGCCCCCCAGCACCACCAGGGGTGTCTGCTCACTGCCGTAGGCCATGGCTGCATCGTAAATATACATTTCTTTGCTCTCGGGATATTTAACAGTATAGCTGCCCTCTTTTTGGCCCACCATCATGTTTTTCAGACGAATATTGCCGAAAGTGCCGCGCATCATTACTTCATGATTACCGCGCCGCGATCCGTAAGAGTTAAATTCAGCCGGTTTTACATCCTGGGCGATAAGGTAACGGCCGGCCGGGTATTCTTCAGGAATGGCACCGGCCGGGGAAATATGATCCGTGGTAATGGTATCACCCACCAGCACCAGGGCCCGGGCCTCGGCGACATCGGTCGTCTTTTCCAGATCGAGGCTGAAGCCTTCAAAGTACGGCGGATTTTTTATGTAGGTCGACTTTTCATCCCAGGCATAGGTGATGCTCTCCACATCGGGCAATTCCCGCCAGAATTCGTCACCATCAAAAATTCGGCCGTACTCCAGTTCATAGAAGTCTTTTTTAACGTGCCGTGCGACCAGTTCTTCAATTTCTTCGTTCTGGGGCCAGATGTCGTCCAGATATACCGGCTGGCCGTTGGGGTCCAGTCCTACCGGTTCGTATGTTAAATCGATATCGATGTGACCGGCCAGGGCAAATGTGACCACCAGCATGGGGGACGCCAGAAAATTTGATTTTACCTGCTGGTGAATGCGGGCTTCAAAATTGCGGTTGCCGGAAAGCACGGCGGCAACATTCAGATCGTTTTCGATAATGGCCTTTTGAATAGCCGGGTGGAGGGGGCCGCTGTTGCCAATGCAGGTTGTGCAGCCGAATCCGGCCAGGTGGAATCCCAGGGCTTCGAAATACGGCATCAAACCGGCATCTTCCAGATACTGGATGACGACTTTGGAGCCCGGCGCCAGGGAGGTTTTCACAAATGGCTGCACTTTGAGCCCGCGCTGAACGGCGTTTCTGGCCAGCAGACCGGCACCGAGCAGCACAAAGGGATTGGAAGTGTTGGTGCAGGATGTAATGGCGGCGATAACGATACTGCCGTTACCCAGCCTGACGGGGATGCCGTTCAGATCCACGTTGCAATCGTATTCGGTCAGCGGCAAACATTTGCCGGGCCGGGTGGTCCGGGTCCCGGATTCCTCATGAAACTGGCTAATCCGCTGCAGTTCTTCATCCCTTTTGTATTCGCACCCCAGAATGTCGGCAAACTTCTTCTTCAAGTCTGTTAGAACAATGCGATCCTGGGGCCGGGCCGGGCCGGAAACACACGGCTCAACCGTTGATAGATCCAGTTCCAGAACATCGGTATATTCGGCATTCTGTTGACCGGTGTAAAACAGGCCGTTTTCCCGGGTGTAGGCTTCCACGATTTTGGCCTGTTTTTCCCGGTTGGTCATTTTTAAATATTCGATGGTTTTTTCATCCACCGGGAAAAACCCGAGGGTAGCACCATATTCGGGTGTCATGTTGGAGATAGTGGCCCGGTCGGGTACGGTCAGATTCTTCAATCCCGGCCCGAAATACTCCACAAACTTTTCGACCACATTATAATTTCTGAGCATTTCGGTCACCTGCAATACCAGATCGGTCGCGGTCACTCCCGGCTGCAGCTGCCCGGTCAGCTTCACGCCGATAACCTCGGGAATCGACATATAATAGGGCTGTCCGAGCATCACCGCCTCGGCCTCTATCCCGCCGACACCCCAGCCCATAACCCCGATGCCGTCAATCATGGTCGTGTGAGAATCCAGCCCCACAAGGGTATCCGGATAAGCGATGATCCGCCCGTCGATTTCTTCGGCGATCACCACCCGTCCCAGGTATTCCAGATTCACCTGGTGGCATATACCGGATCTGGGCGGGACCACCTTGAAATTGTCAAAACTTTGCTGGGCCCATTTTAACAGGGCATAGCGTTCGCCGTTTCTTTCATATTCTTTTTTTACATTATGGTAAACGGCAGTGTCGGTTCCGTAATAATCCACCTGCACCGAATGATCCACAATCAGCTCCACCGGCACCAGGGGATTGACCTTTTGCGGATCGCCTCCCAGGGTCTTGATCGCATCACGCATGGCCGCAAGGTCCACCACCGCCGGCACCCCCGTAAAATCCTGCATCAACACCCGGGCCGGATGATAGGGTATCTCCACCGGTTCGTCGTAACTTTTCTGCCAGCCGGCGATATTGCGCAGGTCTTGCTCAGTGACGATCCGGTCGTCCATTTTGCGCAACAGGTTTTCGACCAGGATGCGAATAGAAAAAGGCAGTCGTGCTATGTCGGCAATGCCGTTTTGTTCCAAAAGCAGAATGTTGTAATAATCAAAGCGTCTGTTATTGACGTTTAGTTGCCCTATATAAGCATTTATTTCCATAGTTCGCTCCCTCATTATGTTTTATCTTCGTCGTCAGTAATACGATCCCGACTGAAGGTTAGATTTTCGGTTTAGGGGCAATAACTGTCGTGCCAAAATATCGAGATCAGTTGTGAAGATCTCCTCTATACCGGCTTCGGGGTATTGAAAGCACGTCGCACTATTGGAATCAGAGACGTGAAAATATTGCAAGGGAATTTGAATACCCGGGGCATCATTTCAGTAATTCGGCCATCTATCAAATTCTTTACAATCTGGATTTTTCGTCCGACTGCTCGGTTGCATTTCGTACCAGGGCGGCATAGCGATAGACAGCGTGTACGAATTTACCGTACGGCAGCGTGATGAACAAACCGAATACCACCCCCAGGTGCACGCCCAGCAGGATCCCCATGGCCGGCGTCTCCCTCAGAATAAGCAACAGCAAGCCTGTGAGACTTGTAAAAAACAGCAGTGTTAAGAATCCGATGTCCATACCGAAGGTGCGCTGAGTGGCAGGCGCTCTATCCATTTTCCGTTTTAGATAAAGCAGTCCGCCCGTTCCGACCAGCAGGGCCAGTCCGCCGACGGTTCCCAGCATTACAGGCCAGCTCCAGAAAGCGTATGGTGCACTGAGGTGTAATAAGTGATCGTAAATCGCGGCAATCGTCGTAGAGGCCAAACAGAGTGTGAATCCGTAAAATACGAAGTGGTGGAACCAGCGTCTCACCATGCTGAAACGATCGTCCGGATAGTTGCAACCGTGACCGCCCCCATCCAGATATTTCAGAAGCAAAACGTCCATAACCGCCTGCAAGTTTGCGCGGAAGTCAATCAACTCTTTTAGGCTGCCGCCGGTGTCGTGCCAAAAACTTAGGATCCCAATCAGAAAGTTAATGACAAAATAAATCGCCAGGGCCGAAAAAGGTATGACGATAAGCATGTAGGGAACGACACGGTAGAAGGCATTTTCACCGATGTGGGTTGAGAAAATCACCTCTGGTGCCTGGAAAAGAAATAGCAGCAGCAGGAAAATAGCAATACTCAGGATCGAAATCAGTGCAACCCACCATCCGTTGCGCCGAAATATGCCCGCCAGAAATCCGGGTCGTGCAAACTCCTGGTATACTTCCATCCTCAGTTCAGCGAAGGTCTTGGGAACATTTAAGGCGAACTCGTGCGGCGGTGCATACTGGCAGGCGTAATAGCATCCCCGGCAATTGTGGCAGAGGTTGGCCAGATACTTCAGGTCCTGCTCCGAAAACGTTCGACGCAATTCCATGGCCGGGTAAACCGCACAGAATCCCTCGCAATAGCGGCAGGCATTGCAGATCCCCATCACCCGTTCGGCCTCTTTAAGTACATCACTTGATGGCATATCGCGCCGCCTCCTTTCCCGCGATGCGGCCAAAAACAGTGCCGATCGTCATTCCGAATCCGGCCAGGTAACCTTTGCCCAGGATATTGCCGGCCATGATCTCGCCTGCCGCAAAAATGTTCGCCAGCGGTTGACCGTTTTCCAGGATCACCTGGGCGTTTTCATTTACGGTTACCCCGAGGTAGGTGAAAGTAATCCCGGGTCTCAGCGGGTATCCATAATATGGTGCGGTATCCAGCGTTCGCGCCCAGTGACTCTTGGGCGGCTTTAAATCCTGGGTCTGGCAATCGTCCAGGACTGATGGGTCGAACGTGCCGGAGCGAACGGACTGGTTGAACCCGGTCACGGTCTCTTTGAGCACTATAGGATCGAGCTGCAGCTTGCCAGCCAGCTCGTCGATCGAATCGGCTTCGATCGATGGAAAGACCGACGGCATGAACAGTTCAATCGATTTTGAGTCGATAATCGAATAGGCAATCTGATCCGGCTGCTGAGCAACCAGCCGGCCCCAGATGGCATACCGTTTGGGCCAGAAATCTTCTCCTTCGTCGTAGAAACGCCTGGCGTGCTTGTTGACCACGATACCGAAGGAAATGCAATCCAGCCGGGTAACAATCCCACCGTCGAATTTGGGTGCCCGGGCATCCACCGCTACCGCATGACACTGTCGCGGGTCGCCGACAGGCTTGGCGCCATTGTCGAGCAGCACCCGCAGCAGGCGTCCTTTGTCGTAGGGGGAGCCGCGGATGATAAAGTTGTCGGCCGCCTCACCCCAATACTGTTTGAGCCAGGCAAGGTTGGCCTCAAATCCCCCTGAAGCCACGACGACGGTTTTGGCCCGCACCTTTTGGAAAGCGCCTTGTGACACAAAACCCGCCGCACAGAACTTGCCGTCCTGGATCTCCAGATCACGGACTTCCGCCTCGTACATTATCTCGACACCCAATTTGCCGGCGGTGGCATAATACGCGTTCATCAAGGCTTTACCACCTCCGAGGAAAAAGGCGTTGGTTCTTGCCAGATGGAGGGTGCCGCGCATTGCCGGCTGAAAATGACAGCCATGCATCTCCATCCATTGCCCCGCGTCCTTTGATTTACGAATAGTAAAGCGCGCAAGTTGTTCGGTTGTCTGCCCCTTGGTTACACGCATCAGATCGTCCCAGAACTCTTCCTCGTCGTAGGGCCCGGTCAAATAATCGTTGCCGCGTTCGTGCAGGTAGCGCAGATTGCGCGTGTGACGGCTGTTGCCGCCCCGAAAATCTTTAGGCGCGCATTCGAGCAGCAACACGCCGGCACCGGCTTCGCGCGCCGTCATGGCAGCACACAGTGCGGCGTTGCCGCCACCAATGACCAGAACGTCAAAAGTCTGCGACAAATCAACATGGGATCGGCTACCATAATTCATAGCAATAACCCTTAATCCGCTTACTTGTTTGACATTCTGCTTTAAGTGTGAAACGAACAACTCATTTTCACTTTGTCACTTATGTATTTGCAGGTCAAAACTTCCGAAGTAAAATAAACAACCATATAATTGAGGAATAAACAACACAATGAACAAAAAAAATTTACACGAATCGATTCGTATCTATCTTTAAAGAAGTTTGAATTCAAACTTTAAGTCACGCATTATTTCAATTGTTGTGTCAAATAAAAGAATTTCACACGGGAGGCACTACCATGCAAAAGCGAATACCGACAGTATTTATGCGGGGCGGCACCAGCAAGGCACTTTTCTTTCATGCCGAACATCTGCCCCCGGATGCGAATGTTCGCGATGCCGTGCTGCTGGCAGCTTACGGCAGCCCGGATCCAAACCGGCGCCAGATCGACGGTATCGGCGGCGCCGTGTCCACCACCAGCAAAGTCGCCATTATCAGCCCGTCGGAATCACCGGATTACGACGTCGTTTACAATTTCGGCCAGGTGTCGATCGACCGTCCCATCGTGGATTACAAAGGCAATTGCGGCAACATTTCTTCTGCCGTCGGACCCTTTGCCGTGGATGAGGGTTTGATCCCGCCGACCGAACCCGTGACCCGGGTGCGGATCCACCAAAAAAATACCGACAAACTCATCATCGCCGAAGTACCGGTTAAAGAAGGCCGCTTCGATGAAGAAGGTGACTACGCGATTTCCGGCGTACCGACTACCGGCAACCGGATCACCCTGCGGTTCGCCGATCCGGGCGGCTCTCTCACCGGAAAACTTTTTCCCACGGGAAATACCAGAGACGTTCTTGATGTTCCAGGCATGGGTAGTGTCGAACTGACGATTATCGATGCCGCCAATCCCGTTGTCCTGGTCCCGGCTGCTGTGCTTGGCCTCAAAGGAACTGAAATCGAGGAAATCGACGGCAGTGATGCTGTCAAAGCGCAACTTGAAAAAATCCGCTGCAAAGCAGCGGTTGAAATCGGACTGGCCAAAACAATGGAAGAAGCCACTGAGCGCAGTCAGGCCGTACCCAAAATTGCCTTTGTCACGGCAGCCAGCTCCTACCGAACCTTGGGCGGAACCGAGATCGATGCCGGACAGATCGATCTGGTTGCTCGAATTATGTCCATGGGAACCTTGCACAAATCATTTGCTGTCAGCGGTGCCATATCGACGGTCGGTGCCGCCAAAATTCCCGGCACGGTCGTCAATGACCTGCTGAAACCGGAAACTCTGAAAAATGAAATGCTCAAAGTCGGACATCCCGGTGGTATTATTGAAGTCGGCGCAGTGGTGGAAGATAAAGATGACGGATTTTATTATAAGGAAGCAGCGCTGGGTCGCACTGCCCGCCGACTTATGGAAGGCTCGGTGCTGGTTCCGGAAAAGTACTTTGCTCGATAGTGAACCGTTATAAAATCGTCGTACTTCCGGGAGACCGAATCGGTACTGGAGAAGATACCCTAACATTGCATAAAATCTTGTCATCTAACATTGCCGATATGCGTGAGACAGTTACGTTTGTTTTCAGAGCAGATGCTGAATACAAGATTCAAGATGCAGGATTCAGGATACAAGGTGCAGGATGCAGTGCCGTTTACCTGGCGGTGTCCCTCACAGGGATCTTCATTGTACAAATCTTAAATCGGCAAACATCCCAACGGGCAAACGGGCAAACGGGCTCAACCGGCTCAACCGGCCCAACGGGCCATGATACTTGATGCTGGATATCTATCAATAAAATTAAGATATACAAAAAGTACAACCACAGAAAAGGAGATTAAATGAGTTCCAGCCTGGGTCTGCTTGCGTATTTGGGTCTTGGACTTCTGGGAGGATTCCTGGGATCCAAGTTGAAAATTCCGGCCGGCGCCCTCATCGGTGCAATGCTGACAATCATTGTTTTCAAAATGATTACCAAGGTCCACTGGGAGATTCCAAAGAGCTTTACGTTTGCCCTGCAGGTCTTTCTGGGCATAATGGTGGGGGCAACTTTTCAACCGGAACTGTTGCAGACCATGAAAAAAATCGCGATCCCGGTGATCATCTCATGCGTGATTCTCGTAGGTGCGGGTGTGTTGATGGCCGTTGTTTTTACCAGGCTGGGCCTGCTGGATATCGGTACCGCATACCTGGGCACCAGTCCCGGTGCCATGAGCGCCCTAATCGTCCTGGCACTGGAAAGTGAGGCGCAACCCATGCTGGTGGTCTGCTTTCATTTCTTCCGGGTCATTTTTGTCATACTAACCGCGCCACTTGTTTTCAAATGGATATCCGGCTGACGCGGCCGAAAATATCTTCTTTGAAAATCCGATTGTTTTATTGACTATCATTATTTCCAGTGGTACTAATAAAGACGGCGTGAGGAATCGGTCAACCGTAAGGCACCGCAAGGATTGATGGCGTTCAACCTCTTGGAATTTCCTTACGCTTTTCTGCGCCCCACCCAAGGCACACCTTCCGAACTTGCCTGAAGTAACTGAAATGCTTAATCCGCGGCCTGAATGCCGCGCTCCAAGTCCGGCCATGTATCTTCCTGTCATATGCATGATTAGATTTGTTAGTTGACCAAACCTTCTGAAAACGTTAAATATTGCTTTCTTACCCGCAAACAGGGTTTGCAACAAGCTCCTTGATATATTCGCGGTTGCGAATAGAAGCAATCATCGACAATGGAGACTGAACATGAAGCTATCAATTCGCTGGGCGCTGATCATCGGCTTCCTGGGTCTGATCTGGGGTACTTACACGATCACGACGACGTCGACTTTTTTATCATCCCAAAACAGTAGTGTCCGGTTAACAATCGAATAATTTCAACTGGATATGGCCACTAGTAATTTGATTTTTGTAATCAACCTCTGTCAACGCTTGATAAATGGGCATTTTCTCAAAAAGCGATATACT
>Ga0126332_10000624_pt1 | contig 12240 bp, 10 predicted proteins | sample InaspJWI42metaG_FD_94482 | JGI IMG/M metagenome (GOLD analysis project Ga0126332, IMG submission 94482) | Marine gutless worms symbiont microbial communities from Oahu, Hawaii - Inanidrilus sp. 2 OAHU.JWI-42 metaG | ecosystem: Host-associated > Annelida > Digestive system > Unclassified...
ACCCTATCGCAGTTGGCCATCTTCTTTGAAGGCCGGCTTGATGCTGCACTCGATCTGTGATCTGATGGATCGAGTGTTTTTACGTTGACACAAAATTCTGAACAGTCTCAAAAAGCTTGACCATGTCAGTCTACTATTCATGGGTAACCTGGGCTCATAACGCCCACAGCCATTAAAACTTTCAGTCTCTGACCAGTGAGCAGGCTTTTAGGGGCATTGGTCCTGGTAGCATTGCGCGCCATTGTGCCGAGTATTCACACCGCCTAAGCTTTGCTCATAACGCCATCAGTCATTAAATCTTTCAATTTTTGACCGGTCATCAGGTTTTTACGGGCATTAGTCCTGGTAGCATTGTGCGCCGGTGCGCCAATATATTGCCTTTGCACCGTTCACGATGCCGATACCTTGCGGACTGGGCGCGATTCTTTCTATTGCTGCGTCATCCCCGACCGCATGCCGCTTTAGGCCCAAAGGGTCCCATCTGGCTGGGATCCCGTAACGACGTCTGCACAGCAGGGTCCGGGATGAGCCGCAAGTTGTGTGGTAGCATTGTGCGCCATGGAAGGGTCACAGATTACGCGCAACTTGAAACCGATTTACCTGCTTGCCAGCGCCGAGCCGCTGCTCTTGCGGGACTGGCTGGATCAGGCCCGTCGCGCATTGCGTGAGGCCGGTTTCGAAGATGTCCAAAATTTGCAGAGCGACAGCGGTTTCGACTGGCGCGAACTGCTCGATGAAGGCGACATGATGTCGCTGTTTTCCACGACCAAGTGCCGCATAATTACTATGCCTGGCGGCAAGCCCGGTCAGCAAGGCGGCAAGGTGATCCAGAGCTTGTGCGAAACCGCGGACACCGCCAGCGTTTATATTTTCGTTGTGCCGGCGCTCGATCGACAGGCCCGCAATGCCGCCTGGTGCAAGGCGATACAGGCGGTGGGCGAAGTCATAGAACTCAAACCGATCTACGATAATCAACTGGTCGACTGGCTGCTGCGACGAGCTCGGGACAAGGGCTTGCATATCGAATCCCAATCCGCCCAGTTTTTGGCGGAACGCACCGAAGGCAACCTGCTGGCGGCTGATCAGGAGCTGGAAAAACTGTCGATTCGATTTGGTGAGCGTGAAACCATCGATTTTGCCACCATTGAAGATTCGGTCGCGCAGTCGGCGCGCTACAGCCATTTCCTGCTGATCGACGCCTGTCTGGCTGGTAAGACCCGGCGGGCATTGAAAATTCTCAAGAGCCTGGAGTCAGAAGGTTACGCCACCGCGCAGTTGCGCTGGGCGCTACAAAACTCGCTGCAGCAGCTGGATCAACTAAAGCAGGCCGAGTCCCGCGGTTCGCTGAGTGATCGCACTTGGCAACAGTTGCGAATCTGGCGTAACAAGCAGCGCCTATACCAGTCGGCCATGGCGCGCATGGGCACCCTGGAGATTGAGCGTTTGCTGCAAAGCTGTGCTACATTAGACCGTCTCGGCAAAGGGCAGCAGGATAGCGAGTTTCCGGATCAGGACTGGTTTGAAATCAAGTCGCTGGTAACGGCATTTAGCGGTGAAAACGGTGGCAGGCATGAGCGTAGCGTTACAGCAAGAATCTAGTTCCGAATTGGGACAATATATGTCTCAACTCGGGCAGGCTGCGCGGACGGCCGCGGCCGCGCTGGCCCAGGCCGAACCGCAACAGAAAAATGCCGCTTTGCTGCAGATTGCAACGGTGCTCGATCAGCGGCGGGATTTTATCCAGGAGCAAAATACCAGGGATATGACGGCTGCCCGCGAAGCTCAGCTCAGCTCGGCTATGTTGGAACGGCTGGAACTCAACCCGGCGCGCATCGATGCGATGATCGAAGGTTTGCGGCAGGTAGCGAGCCTCGCCGACCCGGTCGGTGAGATCAGCGAGTTACGCTACCGCCCCTCGGGTATCCAGGTCGGTAAGATGCGCGTACCTTTAGGCGTTATCGGTATCATTTACGAATCGCGCCCCAACGTCACCGTCGACGCCGCTGCGCTGTGCCTGAAATCGGGCAACGCCAGTATACTGCGGGGCGGTAAGGAAGCCTTGCACTCCAACCAGGCCATCTACCAATGTATTCAGCAAGGACTGCAGCAAGCGCAGTTGACTACGGCCGCGGTGCAGGTCGTCAAAACCGCCGAGCGCGCCGCGGTGGCACATATGTTGAAGCTGAATGACTGTATCGATGTCATTATTCCGCGTGGCGGAAAATCCCTGATCGAACGCATTGCCCGGGATTCGGGTATCCCGGTGATCAAACATCTCGATGGCGTGTGCCACGTTTACATCGATGAGCATGCCGATCCGCAAAAGGCGCTCGCAATCGCGGTTAACGCCAAGACCCGGCGTTATGGCGTTTGCAATGCAATGGAAACGCTGCTGGTGGCGCAGGCAATCGCACCCCGGATCATGCCGGAAGTCGCTCGGCTGATGTCTGCCCAGGGGGTCGAATTGCGCGGCTGTGAGCGCGCGCGCGAATACGAGGCGACCGGTATTAAACCAGCCAGCGAAGCGGACTGGTACGCCGAGTACCTGGCACCGATCCTGGCGATTCGGATTGTCGACGGGCTGGAACAGGCGATCGGGCATATCAATCAATACGGCTCGCAACATACCGACGCGATCGTCAGCGAGGACTACAGCCATACCCGGGAATTTCTGCGGCGCGTCGATTCGAGTTCGGTCATGGTCAATGCGTCGACCGGATTTGCCGATGGTTTCGAGTATGGCTTGGGTGCGGAAATCGGTATCAGCACGGACAAACTTCATGCCCGCGGTCCGGTCGGCCTGGAGGGTTTGACTTCACAAAAATACGTCGTATTCGGGGACGGCAATATCCGCGAATGAAATGATCGGAATTCTTGGAGGTACCTTCGATCCGATTCATAACGGGCATCTGCAAATTGCGATTCAGACCCTTGCGCGCCTGCAGCTGCAACAGGTTCAATTTATCCCCTGTGCCTTGCCGGTTCATCGCGATCAGCCCCAGGCTACGGCACAGCAGCGCTGCGACATGATCGAATCGGTGCTGGCCGAGCATCCGCAGTTTATCCTCAATACCCTTGAAATCGAGCGCGACGGGCCGTCGTATATGATCGATAGCTTGCGGGAAATCCGTCGTCGCAGCGCCGCGACACTGCTATTGTTGCTGGGTAGCGACGCATTTAACGGTTTCGCCGACTGGAAACAGCCGCGGGAAATTCTCGAGCTGGCGCACCTGGTGGTTTGTCTGCGACCCGGCGTCAGCGTCGATCCGACGCTGTTTCCCGAATATCGGAACGAGTCCGCCGCGCAACTGTCGCGGCAGTCGGCCGGCGCAATCCTGCCGCTCGAGGTCGACGCTATCGATTGTTCCTCTAGCGCGGTGCGCGCGGCGCTGCTGACTGGTACCATGCCGCGTCACTGGCTACCCTCGGCTGTGGCGGACTATATTGAAACATATCATTTATATCGGAGATCCGGTGACTGAGAAAACAACAGATTTACAGGTCGAGGCGACCAAAAAAATGGCGCTGCAGGCGCTGGAGGCGCTCAAGGCCGACAATATCGTTTTGCTGAACGTAAGCGGGATTGCCAGTTTCACCGATTACATGATTTTCGCCAGTGGTAATTCGAGGCGCCATGTCGGCGCCATTGCCGAGTCGGTTATCACCGCGGCCAAGTCGGCCGGCAAGCCGGCGCAGGGGGTCGAAGGCGAGGAGGTCGGAGAGTGGATTCTGGTAGATCTCGGGGATGCGATCGTACATATCATGTTGCCCGATGTGCGGCAGTACTACGAGCTCGAAAAGTTATGGGGCGAGGAGCTCGCGGCGGGTTAGGTATGCACATCCAGCTCATAAACGTGGCGCAGAAACTGCCCGTCTGGGCCGACCTGGCCTGTGATGACTTTGTTAAACGCTTGCCGCGGGAGTTGACCCCGAAGCTGGTTACCCTGCCGTTGGCGGCACGCAAAGCTAAGCAGCCGCCGCACAAGCTGCAGCAGTTGGAATCGGCGTTAATCATGGATCAGCTGAGACCCGGCAGCCTGAACCTTGCGCTCGACCAAGGCGGCGAGCAATGGTCCAGTATCGATTGGTCGCGGAATCTACAGCGCTGGATGTTTGAATATCCCCACGTCAATTTGATTATCGGGGGCCCCGATGGACTTTCTGCGCAATGCCTCGAATCCTGCCATCACCGGGTTTCGATGGGCCGCATGACAATGCCGCATGCACTTGTGAAAGTGGTGTTGCTGGAACAGTTATATCGCGCCTGGACTATACTCCAGGGTCATCCCTACCACCGCGAATAGGCGACCGGGATTAGCTTACAGGCTATTATGCAGCGATGATTTATCTTGCCTCAAACTCTCCGCGGCGTGCCGAATTATTAGACCAGATCGGGGTCAAATTCAGGGTGCATGTGATTGAAATCGATGAAAGCAGGATAAGCGGGGAAGCGCCCGCCGAATATGTATGCCGGATGGCAACCGAAAAGGCGCAATTGGCCGCGCGGCAGCTCGTCCCGCCGCAGCCGGACTATTGTGTGCTGGCCGCGGACACCGCAATTGCGCTCGATGGTGATATTATCGGCAAACCCGCCGATCGAGGCCAGTGCCGCCGTATACTTGGGAAACTGTCCGCTAGGCAACACCTGGTTTTAACTGCAGTCGCGTTAGCGACGCCGGGCGGCATCGCAAGTCGGCTGGTGCAGAGCCGAGTCAGTTTCAGGGCTTTGTCAGTAGCGGAAATCGAATCCTATTGCGCTACTGAGGAACCCATGGACAAGGCGGGGGCTTACGCGATACAGGGCAAGGCCGCGGTGTTTATAAAACATCTTGAAGGCAGCTATTCGGCGGTTATGGGGTTACCACTTTATGAAACCGCCGAATTGCTGCAAAGCGCCGAAACAGCAATAGTATAATTATGTCGATAAGCGAAGAAATTCTGTTAAATATCACGCCCCAGGAAACCCGGGTAGCGATCGTCGAAAATGGAGCGCTGCAGGAAGTCTCCATCGAGCGACAGCGCAGCCGCGGTATCGTCGGCAATATTTACAAGGGGAAGGTCAACCGGGTTTTGCCGGGCATGGAAGCCGCCTTTATCGACATCGGGCTGGAAAAGGCGGGATTCCTGCACGTTTCGGACATCGATATCGGCGTGGAAGGCAATGGCGATGCCGAAACGGCCTCCCGCCCTGTCATTAACGACTTGTTACGCGAAGGACAATCCCTGCTGGTGCAGGTTGTCAAGGACCCGATGGGAACCAAGGGCGCGCGGCTGACTACCAGTATATCGGTGCCCTCGCGCTACCTCGTTTACATGCCGAATTCTTCGGTCGTCGGAATTTCGGTCAAAATCGAAGACGAGACCGAGCGCGAACGTTTGAAAGTCTTGCTCGAGGATTGCCGCTCCGAAAACCGTACCGGGGGCTGTATTGTGCGCACCGCCGCGGAAGGCGTCGACGAAGCGGAATTGAAACGTGACAGCGCTTTTTTATCGAAACTCTGGGGGTCTTTGCTCGAATTCGCGGATTCGGCTGCGCCGGGTAGTGTGATTCACGAGGATTTGCCGTTATCGATTCGCACCCTGCGCGATATGGTGGGCACAGGTACCACGGTGGTAAAAGTCGATTCACGCGAAACTTACCAGAAGATGACCAATTTTGCGGCGCGTTACATTCCCGACTTGCCGTCGCGCATCGAACACTATCCGGGTGAACGCCCCTTATTCGATTTGTACAACATAGACGACGAACTGCAGCGCGCGCTGGCACGTCAGGTCAGCCTGAAATCGGGTGGTTATCTGATTATCGACCAAACCGAGGCAATGACCACCATCGATATCAATACCGGCGCCTTTGTCGGGCATCAGAATCTGGAAGAAACTATTTTCAAAACCAACATGGAGGCATCGCAGGCGATCGCACGCCAGCTCAGGTTGCGTAATCTCGGCGGCATTATCATTATCGATTTCATCGATATGGAGCATGACGACCACAAACGCCAAGTGTTGAAATCTCTGGAAAAATATCTCGATAAAGACCACGCCAAAACCCAGGTGTGCGAGGTGTCACCGCTGGGTCTGGTCGAAATGACGCGTAAGCGTACGCGTGAAAGTCTCGAGCACGTGCTGTGCGAACCCTGCACGACCTGCCATGGTCGAGGATCGATTAAAACCACCGAAACCGTGTGTTATGAAATTTTTCGCGAAATTCTGCGTGAAGCGCGCCTCTACGACGAAGCCCAGCAGCTGCTGGTGATGGCTAACCAGGATGTCGTCGATCGCTTGCTCGACGAAGAGGCGGCCAGCCTCGCGGAACTGGAAACTTTTATCAATATTCCAGTCAAACTGCAGGTAGAGGCGCATTTATCCCAGGAATCTTACGACGTGGTGCCCGTTTAGTAAGCAGGGCGTCGAGATGATACTTTTAAAACGATTATGCATTAGTTTCTTCGTGGTAGCGGTGTTGATATTGGCGATCGTCATGGGTGGCCTGCGGCTCGCGATCATGAACATCGAGTATTTCAAAGCCGAAATCGAGTATCTATTCGAACGCGACCTGGCCCCCGGGTTTGAATTCACCGGCTTGAGCGGTGATTTGAATCGCTTTAACCCGATTCTGCGCATCGAAAACGTATCCATGACCCTGCCGGATCAATCGCAACCCCTGTTTATCGATCGACTCGAAATGGAGTTTGATTTTTGGGCGAGCTGGCGCGCAAATGCACCTGTATTGCTGGCGATTAACGGCCGGTTGGAAAAGCTAGAAGTGATCAAGGATGCGACCGGCAACTGGTCGACCAACGATTTCTCGCTGATGATTGATCCCGACCTCGGACCGGCACCCGAATTCAGGCAAATCCTCGAGCTGGTGCCGCGTTACATGAATTTGACCCTCAACCGGCTAATCGTGCACGATCGCAAAGCCGGAGTCACGCATCAACTGGATCGTATCGACGCCAAGATTGACCATCGTAAGAACCAATTTTTTGTGAAACTAAGCGCGGCCTTGCCCGAGCAGTTGGGCCAGGGGGTTTTACTCAAGTCTATCGTCAGTCCGGAAAGCAGCGTGATTTATCTCAATTCCTCGAACCTGCGATTGGCCCCGGTGGCCGGGCTATTCGACCTCGATACCTGGGGTTTGCAGCAGGGGGCACTCGACGGCGAAGTCTGGATCAATATGTCCGGTTATAAACTGCTCGCGGTAAATGGTGATCTAACGCTTAAGAATGGGCTGGTGCAAACCGTGGCCGATAAAGCGCCGCTGGCGGTTTCATACCGCTCGCGCTTTAGCGCGCTTGCCCTGGAGCCTGGCTGGCGCATCGGTAATTGGCTGCAACGCCTCAATATCAATAACCAAAATTTTGCCGGATTTCACACGCAGCTGGATATAACCGGCGGGCCGGACAACCGGGTTATTTCTGCATGGATCGATCACTTGCCGCTTTCGAGTCTACCGCTTGTCGCCCGCCCGTGGTTGTCGGAAAAGGTCGGCCTGCAGGTCGAGCAAGGCAGCTTGGAGGGGAGACTGCAGGATATTCTATTGCGCGTGGAACTCGAACGCCCGCAAGCTTTTGCTTTTACCGGCCGGGCGTTTGGCGTTCGCACGCTGGCCTCCGGCGGCTACCCCGGCATCAAAAATGTCAACGCCGATATCCTGATGGGCAACAAGTGGATGGAATTTCGGCTTTACGGCGCTCGGATCGAGCTCGATTTCGGCGATCATTTCGATGCGCCCCTGGAACTCGATGATTTGGAGTTGACGGCTAATGCAAAACGGGTCGACGATGGATTGATACTGGCCGTCGACGAGCTCGAGCTTGGTAATCAGGACGTCAAGGCCGCCGGCCGCGCGTGGCTGGAATTCGACCGGGACGAACCGCCGTTCGCCTACATTCGCGCCGGCTTTGCCGATGCCGCCGGCCGCAGCGTGAGCAAGTATATTCCCCGCAACTATATGCCGTTGGCGGCTCAAGCTTGGCTCGACCGGGGCATCAGGAATGGTTACGTGCCCGAGGGTGAGCTGCAGTTTCACGGTCGATTGCGCGATATCAGGGACTTGAACCGGGAACAGGCCGGTGAGTTTTTCGTCGACTTCGAACTCGAACGCGGCGACGTGTTTTTTTCACCGGGCTGGCTGCATGCCATAAACGGCGCCGGTCGCATGCTGTTTCACAATGTCGGCATGTACCTCGATCTCGACCGTGTCGGTTACGATCAAGTAGATAATGCGCGCGCTACCGCCTCGATCGCGAATTTCGACAAGCCGCGGCTCGATATCAAAGTCGAGACCGAAAGCACGAGCGCGCTTGCCGTCAGTACCTGGCTGGATACGCCGGTCGGTAAACAGTATCGGCGCGTAATGAGCAATCTGCAAGATATCGGCGGCGACGTCAGTTCCGAGATCAATCTGAGTTTGCCGCTCGATCAGGACGATCCGCACCCCGAAGTGCGGGTGCTGGTGAATTTCGACAATGCATCGGCGCGCTCGGAATCCTGGGGTATCGAATTGAGCGAGGCCCGGGGCCGACTTGAGGTTACCCAGTCGACGTTCAAGGCGCGCTCGATCAAGGCAAATTACTTCGGCGATCCGATCACCATAGATATCGATACCCTTCAGCCCAGCGGTAATACCTTGATGGCTGTGCGTGGTAAGGTCGAAACCCGCAATTTACTTAACAAGCTACCGCCGTATCTGAGTTCGAACATCGACGGCAAAAGCGATTGGCGTATCGACCTGAATTTCGCCGGTGTATCGACCCCGCAAACGAAACCGTTCCTGCGTGTATATGGGGCCAGCGAGCTAAAACACACCGCGGTCGCATTGCCGCCGCCGCTCGCCAAAGCCGCCGCGGATTCGACCCCGGTCACGGCTACGGTGGAATACTTTCCGGAGCAGATCCGGTTCATGGCCGATATGGGGGATGATGTTCGCTGGCGCGGACAATTGATTCCGGACCAGGACCGCAGTTTCAGGCTGAATATGCTCGATATCGCTTTCGCGGCGGAACTGAAACCGGAACCCCGTCCAGGATTGCATCTCTACGGTTCGATTGCGCATGCCTCGGTTGACGATTGGGTCGGGTTTGTCCAGCGTTCGGGCGAGACCGATCCGGCGTTTACGCAAACCGCCCAACTGCGTTTCGATCGGCTGCAATTCTTCAATCAGGAGATCGATAACCTGCGTCTAGATTTAACCCAGGTCGGCGAGAGTTTTGCGGTTGACCTGGAGTCCGCTAAAGTCACCGGTAAATTTGTCGCACCCTGGCAGTCGTCGGCCTCGAATCCAATAGTCATCGATCTGGATTACCTGCAGATTGACAGAATCGACGATGAAACCGCCGCCGCCGAATTGCAACCGCTCGATTTGTTCGATTTTAATCTCAACAGCAAGGTTATTCTGTTTCGCGACATGCTGTTCAGTAACCTGCAGGTAGCAGCACGGGCAACCGCCGATAACCTCGTTGTCGACAGCCTCCAATTGCAGAAAGATGATTTAACGTTGACGGGTCAGGCGCAGTGGGACTACGATGCCGCTAGCCAATCGCATGTCTCCAGTGTAACCATGTACATCAAGGGCGATAACATGGGTACTGCGATTGCCGGCCTGGGTTTCGGTGACACCATGCAACAGGGAACCCTTAATTTTAGCGGCGGTTTTACCTGGCCGGCGCCATTGGTTGAGTTTTCGGTTGAAAATCTCCAGGGTGATGCCCGGTTTCGGGTCGAGGACGGCGTGTTGAATAATGTCGAGCCCGGCGGTGGCGGCAAGTTCGTCGGATTGTTTAGCTTGGGTGCCCTGCCGCGGCGTCTGGCGCTGGATTTCTCCGATATACTAATCAAGGGAATGGAATTCGATCAGATAATCGGTACCTATCACATCGAGCAGGGTATACTTTACACCGATAACACCAAGATGGATGGCACCGCGGCCAGTATTGAAATTTCAGGGAAAACGGATATCGCCAAACGCGAATATGACCAGAATATCAAGGTAATCCCCAAAATTCGCCAGACATTGCCCGTGCTCGGCGCGATATCGGCGGGCAGTGCCGTGGGCTGGGGGTTGCTGTTGTTGCAAAACCTGTTCAAAAAAGCCATAGATGATGCGGTTGAAGTGGAGTATCAGGTCTCGGGCAGCTGGGACGACCCAAAAATAGAGTTGATAAAGGCAGTCGATGAAAATCAGCAAGAACTTCCGCAAATCGATCGTTAGTCTCGGCCTGGTCGGCTTGCTGTTAACAGTCGGCGGCGCGACGGCGAATTCGATTCGCCTGTTTACACTCAGTGCGGATGAATGGGCGCGACCCCGCAGCGGCGCGGTGATTCCCGAGTTGGCGGCCGTGCGCGCCGCGGTAGGCTACTGGGGCAGAGCCGCCGAGTCGGTGGTGGTGATTCGCTATCCAGGCGAGGATAGCGGCGAAATCTGGGCCGCGGAATTGCGCGACTGGTTGATTTCCCTGGGCGTGCCCTCAGATTATATCCAATTGACACCCGGAACCCAGGAAGCCGACGAGATTACCCTCGTGGTGGGTAATCGTGACGAACTGGAGCAATAGAAACATGGCATCTACGCTTGAAACTGTCAGTAAAAATATTCTCGAACCGAGCGAGCTGCAGCTTGACCATCTAGATGGTTTTCTAAGTGGCTTGCAGGGTAAGCATATCGATGCCGGCGATCTCTATTTCCAGACCAGTCAGCAGGAATCCTGGGTCATGGACGACGGGATCTTGCGCGAGGGTAGCTTCAGTATCGAAAAAGGCGTCGGCATTCGCGCCATGTCGGAGGAAAAAACCGGCTTCGCCTATTGCGATGATTTGCACAGCAACGCGATAACCCAGGCCGTCGGCAATGCCCGCGCAATCGTAAAGCAGGGGCAGTCGGGCAGCACAAAAATTGTGCTTGCCAACCAACCGACCACAGCGCTTTACACCTCGAACAATCCCATCGATGGCCGCAGCGCGGACGACAAGGTCGAATTATTGAAGCAGCTGGATCAATATACCCGCTCGCTGGATCAACGAATCGAGCAGGTGATTATTTCCTTGTCGGGCGGGATCGATCATGTTCTGGTGGCCGCTACCGATAATACCCTGGCAGCCGATATCAGGCCGCTGGTGCGCCTTAACGTGACCGTGCTGATGCATCAGGGCGAACGTCGCGAGCAGGGCAGCGCGGGAGGCGGTGGCAGGCACGCCTACGATATCTATTTCGACTCCGATCGCGCTTATGAACTGGCACGCGAAGCGGTCAGGCAGGCGGCCACCAACCTCGAATCGGTAGCCACCCCCGCCGGCGCCATGCCGGTGGTGCTGGGGCCGGGCTGGCCGGGCGTGTTGTTACACGAGGCGGTAGGCCATGGCCTCGAAGGTGATTTCAACCGCAAAGGCACGTCGGCGTTCAGCAACCGGATCGGTGAATTGGTTGCTTCACCCTTGTGTACCGTGGTCGACGACGGAACCATCAAAGATCGTCGCGGCTCACTCAGCGTGGACGACGAAGGGGTACCCGCGCAAAACACGATCCTGATCGAAAACGGCGTACTCAAGGGCTATATGCAGGACAAGATGAATGCGCGTTTGATGGGGATGCAATCGACCTCCAACGGCCGGCGCGAATCCTTCGCGCACTTGCCGATGCCGCGCATGACCAACACCTATATGCTGCCGGGCGCAAGCGAACCCGAGGAAATTATCGCTAGCGTGGACAAGGGTTTGTACGCGGTTAATTTTGGCGGCGGCCAGGTTGATATTACTTCGGGGCGTTTCGTGTTTTCCCTGTCCGAGGCTTATCTCATCGAAAACGGCAGGCTCAGCGCTCCGGTCAAAGGCGCGACCCTGATCGGTTCGGGACCGGAAGTCATGGGTAAAATTTCCATGGTCGGCAACGATTTGCAACTGGACCAGGGCGTCGGCGTCTGCGGCAAGGAAGGCCAGGCGGTGCCGGTGGGAGTAGGGCAACCCAGTCTCAAGATCGACGAGATTACCGTGGGCGGTACCGACTAGCCCGCGGCGCGGAGAGGGCAGGATGCCCGATTAAATTCGTTTCCTGCATGCTATAAGCAGGCTAGTGCACCGACACCGCGGTAATTTCCATGCCGCTGTCACCGCTTTGCAGGGTTATGACATGGTCCAATAGATTGATACCACCCAGTTAAGAGATAATGAAACTTAACTGAGGTAACGATTAATGACAACGAGAAAGAAATATTCGAAAGAATTCAAACTGGACGCACAGTCTGGTAA
>Ga0126332_10000626_pt1 | contig 12223 bp, 12 predicted proteins | sample InaspJWI42metaG_FD_94482 | JGI IMG/M metagenome (GOLD analysis project Ga0126332, IMG submission 94482) | Marine gutless worms symbiont microbial communities from Oahu, Hawaii - Inanidrilus sp. 2 OAHU.JWI-42 metaG | ecosystem: Host-associated > Annelida > Digestive system > Unclassified...
ATCAGAAGGTTAATATAACCAACGGTCGTCCTGTGAAGTCAAAAAAAATCAGGCTTCACAGTATAGGATAATTATGTCTTGACTTCACTTTTCATGTGTGCGTCTTTGCGTGAGATTTAATAGAAAAAAACTATTGAGCATCCAAAATTTGGAATAAAGGCCTCAACAAACCTATCCAATATCACTAACCGGCTAACCGTTTAGATCCACATCAAATGGATAACGGAACACTATTCTGACAACCGCTATAGATAGCGGTGAGATACTTCCCCTATCTGTGGGTCACTTTAGATCACCTAATACTTTTAACTTTAGTCACTATTCAGTTTAGCTCCCATAGCTCAAAACTCAGCCCATCGCCAAAAACCGCCGCGGATTTTCGAACAGGATGGTATCTATTTCTTTTTGGCGGAAGCCCCTGGATTGCATCATGGGCACAACGTTTCGAAATATGTGGCCGTAGCCCTCGCCGCCGTAGCGCCTAAGCCGGGCCAGATGGCAAATGTCTTGTGAGATGAGAATTTGTTCCAAATGACCCCGATTGATAAGTTCCCGGATGATAGCCAAGCGGCCGGCGTCATTGGGCAGGTCAACCGGTGCAAAAGGATAAAATCCTGACTCCAGGCCGAAAAAGTCGAGTTCCAGAAAACAGCCAGTCTGTGCCAGTGCCAGATAATCCCCAACGCTGGGCAGGGTTCTCTCCAGGTGGGCGATGGCAGTTTTTTCAACCTGTCCGCCATTGTCCTTGATCAGCGCCACCATCTGGCGTGATGCGCCTGGGTCCCGCGGTGGATGAATGCAAATCCCTGCATCTGTTTGGTTCTGGGTTTGGGCTGCGGCTTTGAGCGCTTTAATTTCATTGGGATGGGGCGGTGTTGAAAGCCCCATCTCGCCAATGAATCCCGCCCGAATATCGGTGTCGCCCATTCCCTGGCGCAGGTCGGTAAATAAGCGCCGGCTGATCTGCTTTTGGCTCAGAGCGGCCAAAAGCTTACCCGCAAACTCGACCGTGTAAAACCCGGAGCCGGCCACTATGGCCACATTGCTTTCGCGGCTGATTTTTGCAAGTCCCACCGGGTCAGGCTTTAAGCCCCTGGCGGTTTGCTCCACCAGGCAATTCCCCCCGTCTTCTTTGAGTTTTATCAGCTCAGCGGTCATAAGCTCGGGATCATCCAGTATCTGGTTGCCGTAATGACCGCACCATTGGTAGCGGATATCCCAGATGTTTTCCAGCGTAACCTCCACACGGGGTGTGTCGGGTGGAAAGGCATCTTTGGGGGTTACATCAGCCAGCAAGTGTTCGTGTGCGAGAAAGGGACCCAGATCCCGGGCCGGAACAGGTCCCAAAAAGGTCTGTATGTAGCCATCACCGTCGCTGTTATGCCGGTCCATTTCTGCTAACGTCTTCTTTATGGTGCTAAATTTCGGTCATAATCCTCTGGCTTTTCAGGCCCAGGATTTTCGATAATCACTTGGGGGCATGCGATCAACGTGAATATTGATTGCTCCGCGACGCAATTCTTCTTCAACGCCCGCACTTGGCAAGGTCCGCTGCATCGCATTTCATTACTGAGAATCGGTATTCTCGAGCAGGGCGTGATATCGCTCCCAGCTAATATTGCGTCCGGTAAGAACCAGGACAACCTTACGGTTGCGTACGTCTATTTTGTGTTCAAGGATGGCCGCCAACCCGACAGCGGCCGCACCTTCAACAATCAGCTGCTCCTGTTCCTGCAGCATGCGCATGGCGTCTACGATCTGCTCATCATCTACCACGGCGATCTCTTCGACGCGTTTGTAGGTCAAGGCAAACGTCAACGGAGTCAGCGTTCCCATTAACCCATCTGCTATCGAAGACTTAATGGATATCCGTTCGTGGCAATACCCGTCGCGGAAGGACATATGTGCACCCGGTGCTGCAGAGGATTCCACGCCGAACACGCCGATTCGATCGTTGGCGTTTTTCACCGCAGTTACGATCCCGGAGAGAAGCCCGCCGCCGCCGACTGGAACAACGACGGCCTCGACCTCCGGCAGATCCTCAACAATCTCCAGGCCGATAGTACCCTGGCCGGCAATAACCAAAGGGTGACCGTGTGAATGCACGAATACGCCCCCGCTGTCGCGTGTATACCCGACAGCGTGATCGAAGGCTTCCAAGAAATCCTTCCCGTGATGCACCACTTGCGCCCCATACATTTCAATCTTGCTTGTTTTCGCCTGCTCGGCATTCTCCGGGACGAATACTTTCGTTGCGACTGGGCCAAGACGGCTGGCGGCAAACGCAACGGCGGCGCCGTGGTTTCCGCTGGAACAGGTCACCAGTCCACGTTCTCGTTCCTCCTCGGTGAGCGCAGCAATCATATTGATTGCGCCGCGGACCTTGAAGCAGCCGCAAAGCTGCCAACACTCCATTTTCAGATAGATATCGCAGCCGATTTTTCTACTCAAGCCGGGGGAAAACAGCAGGGGGGTGCGATAAACATGAGACGTGATTCGTCTCCTTGCTTTCCGGATATCCTCAGAAGAGAAAGCCAGATCGCTTTCATTCACGCTGACAGGTCCTCCCATACTTCCTTTACATGCGATAGCACCAGCGGCGCTTCTCTTTCGAGGTTCATAAAATTGCGGTCCAGATCCTCGATGCTCAGCCTGTGATCGTAGCCAATATTGTGCAGAGATCGTAAAAACTCCCCGGTAGGATAATCGGGCAGGATCGTGTTGATGGCCCGAGGTTCGTTAAGACCCGGAATCTCCGGAACCGGCATGTGGACGTGAAACAGGGAATCTCCGGCTTGCTCCACGGCCTGGGGCGGTTCATCGTTGCCCGTCATGTGGAACAGATCCGCCAGAACCTTGATCTGGGGCCTTGCTACTTCGCGGGCCAGAGAAAGGGCTTGGGCTACAGTATTCAACACGTTGCAATTTCGGCGGATAATCGGCTCGATCACGATCACCAGATCGTGCGACCTTGCTATCTCCCCGCTGGTTTGCAGGAAACTCACTAGTTGTTCATGCGCCCTGTCTCTGGAAAAACCATCTGGAATTTTTCGGGACAGGGGGCTTCCAAAGACCACAACCTCCCCTCCCAATTCGCGAATTCTGCCCAGGGTGATTTTCAAAAACTCCGTAATTGCGGGGATATCCACATCGGGGCCCGCCACGGGAAGGTTTGGAGGAACGAACCGCCTCCACGCCTCCGGTCTGATTCTGAGGGTATTCAGCTGCTCTTTCAGCTTTTTAAATTCGCTGTTCTCGACCTCGGGCAGGACATTCGTGACGGTGAGTTCTACATAGTCGTATCCGGCCCGCTCCGCTGCCGGGATATCGTCTTTGTACACGCAAATCCCGAACCTCATTTTCTTCCCCTTCAACCTGGTCGGTTTGCCGGTCCATTTCTGCTAAGTATTCTCAATGGTGCAAAATTTTGGCCATGAACTCCCGGGCCCGGTCGGTGCTGGGATTTTCCATGACCACCCGGGGTTCGCCTATCTCGAGAATACATCCGGCGTCCATGAAGGCAACCTTGCTGGAGACCTCCCGCACGAAGCTCATCTCGTGTGAGACAATGATCATGGTGCGGTTCTCCTGGGCCAAAAGACGGATGGTATCTAAAACCTCGTTAATCAACTCCGGGTCCAAGGCTGACGTCACCTCGTCCAAGAGAAGTATTTCGGGCTTCAGGGCAAGCGCCCGGGCGATGGCCACCCGTTGCTGCTGCCCTCCTGATAGTTCGTCAGGGTATGATTTGAGCTTTTCTCCCAGCCCCACCTTTTCGAGAATCTCTATCGCCTCGGCATCCACCTCCTTTTTAGGGCGACCCTGGATCTTGACCGGCGCAATGGTGACGTTCTTCAGGGTGGTCATGTTCTGAAAAAGGTTGTACTGCTGGAAGACGATGGCAAAGCGGTCTCGGGCTTTTTTCAGCGAGCGCTTGCTATGGTAGTCGATTTCTTCACCCTCGAGCAGTATACGCCCGGCCACAGGTTTATTGAGACCAACGAGAACCCTGAGCAGAGTGCTCTTTCCCGACCCCGATGGTCCGATCAGGGAGACCACATCGCCTTTTTCAACATCCAGGCTGACACAGTCCAATACTTTTAGTTTACCATAGCAGGCGTCACATTGATCGATACTTAGATATTTCAAGTTTTCTCTCCATCCAGGCCCCGAACTTGGCCAAGGGATAGGATAATAGATAGTAAAGTATAAACACGACCCCGAAAGACAGGGCGGCGGAAAAACCTTTATTATTTAGAACCTTGGCCGAGTAAGTCAACTCCACCACCCCGATCTGACTGGCCAGGGCGGTGTCTTTAATAAAAAGTACGAAAAAGGAAAAGGCCGGCGGCAAGATCACCTTCCAGGCCTGGGGCAAGATCACCGTGCCCAGGGTCTGCAGCAGGTTGAAATTCATCACTTCAGCCGCTTCCCACTGGGTGGTCGCGACCGCTTCCAGGCCCGAGCGCACGATTTCGGCGATAAAGGCGGTGGCGATGACCCACACCGAGACCAGGGCTACGGTAAAAACACTCACTTCCAGCCCGAAAGCCTGGAAAAAGAAAAAGATCAGCAGCAATGTGACCAAAAAAGGAATGCGTCTGAAAAACTCCACATACACCAAAGCTACTGCCCGAAGGGGCCACAAAAGCTTGCTTTTGGTGATCTTGATAACGGCCAGCACGCCCCCCAAAACCGAACCGAGCACACAACCGATCAGGGACAAAAGAAAGGTGGTGAACATGGCTTTGAGAAAAAACACCACGTTATAGTAAGTGAAAAAACTGGGCAATTCTTCAGCAATCCGGTCCCACATCAGAACACCTTGCCTTTCACCCGGAAAAACACCCGTCCGACGAACAGAAGCGTAAGGCTGGCCGCAACGGTCACAAAGAAGTACATAACCGCGGTAAGGGAAAAGACCTCGATGCTTCTGAATGTTTCTGCATTAATGTTTAAAGCCCGGCCGGTCAATTCCTCCAGTCCGAAGATGGCCGCCATGGAAGTGCCGAGGGTCATCAAAATGTAAAGGTTGCTGAGCGGCGGGAACAACACTTTCATGATGTGGGGCAGGATCACGTAGCGTACCTGTTGCATCAGGTTCATACCCAGGGACTCGGCCGCCTCCAGTTCGGATTGCCTGACCGAGAGAAAACCGGCCCTTTGAATCTCGGTCAGATAACCGCCTGCGTTTAAGGTCATGCCCAGAAGCACAGCTTCATACGAATCCAGCACGATGCCGGCCTCGGGCAGAGCGAAATACAAAAAGTAAATCTGCACCAACTGAGGTGTGTTGGTGATAAAGGAGACATAGGCATTCACCACCCGGCGGATAATTGCGCCGCCGAAAGTCTTGGCCATGGCGCCGAACAGCCCGATGACCATTCCCCCGCAAAAGGCCAAAAAGGCCACCTGCAGGCTGATCCAGGCGCCACCGATCAGGTAGGGAATGTACTCCACTACCTGGGAGAAGTGAATGGTGTAGTTCATAAAGTTTCCTTGCTCACAAATTGGAGAGTGGGGGCCATGCGGCCCCCTTCAGCTCCAATGCCTTCGGTCTAAAACCAAGCGCTTGCCGGCACCTTGAAGACCATGGGGCCACCGAACCATTTTTCCCAGAATCCGTCGATCACGCCGTTTCTGTGCAGTTCGAACAGTTCAACGTTCAGCCAGTCGCGCAGAGAGTAATTGCCCTTGGCAACACCCAGGCAGCAGAAGTAAACATTCACCGGTGTTTTCACGACCTCCCAATTCACGTTCTTGTGGGTTGCTGTGTGACCCCACATAAAGTCGACCACGTCCAGCATGGCCTGGCCGCGGCCCTGGGCGATGGCCCGGATCACGTCCGGGTAGTTGTCCAGCAAAAGAACCTTGGCCTTGGGTAGATTCTTCTTGATGAAGGGCACCGGGGTGGTACCGCGTACCTGCACCAGTGTGATGCCGGAATCGTTGTATTCTTTCCAGTGACGTCTTTTGTTCTTGTCAGTGGTCAATACGCCGAAGACCTCGGTGTGAACCGGGAGTGTAAAGTCAATGATCTTGGCCCGCTTAGGATTGCGAGTCATCGCGCCCATCACGAAGTCAATCTTGTCAGAGGCCACGAAGGGGATGCGATCCGGCGATCCGACCTTCACTATTTTGAGCTTCACTCCCAAAACGTCGGCAATGGCCTGGGCCACATCTTTGTCAAAACCGTCAATTTCGTTTTTGGCGTTGAACACACCCAAGGGCGGCAGCGTCGGATTTATACCCACCCGGATTTCGCCGGCTTTGAGTATTTCGTCCAGGGACTTGGCCTGCGCCAAGCCTGCGGTCATGGCTATCGCCACCACCAGACTAATCGACAATAAAATCGTTCTAAACCGTCTCATATGGACCTCCTTTTTACCAATTGTTAACGATTATGGCCGATTGAATCGGCACTCCTGCCTCGCCCCGTCCGTGCGGAGCGTTTTTACGACTTAGGGCTCGCTTAAAAATAACTTCACATTTTAGTGAGCCGATGCATCTCCTCTATGCATTTTATACGCTGATGCATCCCGCCTGGCCTTCTGTGTTGCTCGTCGGTTAAATAGCTTGCTATTCGCCCTCCTCGCGCCTTGCCACGCGGGCGCCTCGACCCCCTAAGATGTAAATTTATTTTTTCGCGAACCCTCAATCAGAGGGACTCTCGATACCCAAAAGCCTGGCCGGGTTGCAAGCCGTCATCGTACGTAGGTCATCGGCCGGTACGCCCAAATCCAGCATACAGGCGATGAATTCCCTGAAGCCTTCCACCGGTGCGGGCAGGGTGTAGACGCCGAAGTCCGTGCTCAAAATGAAATTTTCAGCCCCTACCTCGAGAATCTCCTCGGCAACCTGTTTTACCCCCCCGTGGGGTTCGCCTTCCATGCCCTCGTCGATGCTGATGTATTCCCGCTCAACGTAATAGTGAGTTTTGGGAATGGGAGTGGTGTGGGTGAATGCAGCCAGGGTTTGCTCCAGGCAGGCGCCGCTTTCGGCCACCTGCTTCTGCTCGTCCACCGACAGGTTCTTGGTGACGGTGCTGGCCACCAGCACTTTTTTAATGCCATACTTCTGGCTGAGTTCGATCAGTCTGAAAGCTTCCTGGTTCGATACATGACCGGTGTTTAAAAACACGTGGGGATGGTCTGCGATCATACCCAATATCTCGTCCAATTCCTTGGAGGGCTGCCCCTCGGGGATGCGGATGCAGCGGGACAGCTCCTGCTCCTTGAACTTGGGGTATATATCAGCCAGGGATTTGAATTTTCCGTCCACCAGATGACCTTCCCGGCTGGCCTGGTAGTAGGTTGAATGCGCCCCGAAGCTCACGTATTTCGCTCCGGCGCCATAATACAGGGCCGTTAGTACGGCCCGAGGATTCATGCCCCCGAAAACGGTGTTTAAAATAATTCCACCAAAGACGTCAATGCCTTCGACCATGCGGTTTACGAGCCAGGCGGTTCCGTTGGACCAGTTGAATACGTCCATGTAGACGATGGCCCGCATGCCGGCATCGCGGGCCTGAATGGCGGCTTCAAAGGGATCCACCCGTCTGGGCGAGCTGGGCAGATGGGGACCTGCGTGTACATGGATGTCGATGGCACCTTTCAAAAGCTCGGTACTGAGCTCATAGCTGCGGCCTTCGGGTAGCAACATGATTTTTCTCCTTCCGGCGGGAAATGCCCCGCTCATCTACAAATATGATGGTACATCCAGGCGAATGCGATCTTCAACCCACCCGCTCCACCTTAAGTTTCTTTCTGCCCTCGCTCTGGCAGCGGGCTGCCATTGCTGCGAATTCTTCGAGATTTTCCTCGATATGTCCGAAAAGGGTGCTGGGACGCCATCCAACCGGCAGGAGCAACCGCGCATCGCGGCCGTAGAAGATGCCGAAGTCGTATACAGGATTGGGCACCGCTTGCCATTGGTAGGGGTGATAGGCGTTCCAGACCAGATCGCCGGGTATGGGGAAGACGATCTGGTTTTCAGGCGGCAGATTCAAAGATATTTCTGGATCCAGCCGGGTGTGTTCCACCGGAAATGACAGTTCCCGACCGGTAAACATTGCGTGAATACACATCCCCTCGAAGGGGCTCTCGCCCAACGCCTCCCACAGCATCTGGCAGGTCCTGGGTGCTTTATCCGGCCAGAAATCGGCCTGGCAGCTCACTCCCTCGTCGACAAAGCTGATCTCTACTTTCATGATCCTTTCCTCACCTTCCCGGAGCGACGGTCATCACCGCGCTCCTGTTGAATCGACCGACTGCCTGACCGGTCACGATGGTTGTTTCAACGCCTCTCGCCCCTTGATGCCAATTGTTCAAACATAGAAAACCTGGTTCTTTGGGCCAGGTCAGAGGCAATCCGCCCAGGCGGATGCCGCAGAAAAATGCCGTGGGATGATAGAATACTGGAATGTTGTAATTATGGGTTCTTGAGGATAAGGTCTTTTTTGGATTCAATTTCTAAATCAGAGATTAATCCGCCTGCGGCGGACCGTTTTTATACCCAATATTCCATTATTCCACCATTCCATTCGACGTCTAAAGGTAAACGCTACCCCTCCGGAGTCAAATCAAAGTCGGGCCTGCCGCGGTGTAGCCTAGCGAAGCCGGGTGCTCCGGGCCCAGCTTCTTTACGTTGTTTTTGATGATCGCTTGGCGATGCTTCTGATCGTTATCCACGCTCATTGCTAACGTGAGCGTATGGTTCTACCGGGACGCTCGCCGGAGTGTTTCCCGTCTTTCACCACCACACAGCCATTGACCAGAACCCAATCGATGCCCGAAGGATATTGCCGGGGATCTTCGTATGTCGATTGATCCATTACCGTTTCGGGATCGAATATCACCACATCGGCATCATAATGCTCGGCCAGAATTCCCTTGGTTTTCAATCTCAGTTTTTGGGCCGGCAGAGATGTCATTTTCCGCACCGCATCCTCCCAGGACATCACCTGCTGCTCGCGAACATATTGGCCCAATATCCGCGGAAAGGTCCCATACGTTCGGGGATGCGGCATTTTACCACCCAAAAGTCCGTCGGTAATAAAACTGACGGTGGGCGATTGCATGATCTCCACAACATCCGGTTCGCTCAGACCGAAATTGATCATACCCACAGCCAGGTTCTCTTCCACCAGCAGATCAAGTGCGGCATCCGCCGGATCGTCAGTTTCGCGCAAGGCGGCAATATTCGCGATGCTCTTCCCTTCAAACGGTAAATTCGCCTCGCTGACTACCGATGATACCTTGATATTCTCCCACCCGACAATGGCTGCGAAATTCTCCCAATCCATCCGCTCCCGGATATCTTTTTTGACGGCGTCTCGATTCTCACGCAGGGTTTGAACCAGATGATCCGGTCCTTTGGTGTGGTACCAGGGTGGGATGACCGCATGCAAAACCGTGCTGCCGGCAGTATACGGATACTGGGCCACGGTCACCTCCACGCCTTCTTGGCGCGCCTTCGCCAGAAGTTGCAAAAGCTCGGCAGCTCTGCCCCAATTGTTTTTGCCCCTGATTTTAAAGTGGGTGATCAATACGGGGATTTCGGATTGCCTTCCGATTTCCAGAACTTCTTCGATCGCCTCCGCAATGCCGTCGGATTCGCTGCGCATATGCACGTCGAAGATACCGTCATGTTTGCGCACCACTTTGGCGATTTCCACGATTTCGGAAAGGCTCTGGTACTGGCTAGGCGGATAGATCAATCCGGCGGATATTCCGCGCGCTCCCTGCGCCATGGCTGCGGCGGCTATTTCTTTCATCTCTTCGATTTCACCGGCTTCCGCAGCCCTTCCATCCATCCCCATCACCATCAGGCGAATCGTGCCCAAACCCACGTAAGAGCATATATTGATGGCAACCTTGCGGGCATCCACGGTATCGAGATAATCCGCAAAGCTGCGCCAGCTCCATTCCACCTGCGGGTCTCCCGCCAGGCCTGCCAGGTGTCTTCTCCAACCGGGAATATCTTTCTCCAGAATCGGCGCCACACTCATCCCGTCCATGCCCAGATTCTCGGTGGTGATCCCCTGCATCACTTTCTGCCGGGCTTCGGGCTCCGCCAGTATGAAAAGTTCCGAATGACTGTGCTCGTCCACAAAACCCGGGCAGACAAATTTACCCCGGGCATCGATGGTCTGCCGCGCTTCGGCCTTTCCGATCGGGCCGACTTTGGCAATTTTACCTTCCGCCATCCCCACATCTGCTGCAATCCAGGGATTGCCGGTGCCGTCGATGATTTTTCCATTTAATATTAGCGTATCAAACATTATCAATCATCCTTACTATAATTCAGAACTCGACATTTCGTTAAAAAATACACTATTGTTTTGGGCCATATACATGTTGATAGTGAAACATCAAGATTCTCGTTACTGGTTTCTGGTTACTGGTTGAAACAAGGTATAATATCAATTTTATTTTAAAAAATAGAGCGAAGCGATTGCTTTTGCCAGCATCGAGTGACCAGCATCCAGCATCATTATGTCCAATTCTCGTGCAATCTACCTATATTTGACCGTTTATAGCCATTTTTCGGAAATAAATTCCGAGGTCTAAGGGTTATTGGAAATATTTTGAAACATCCGGATTCACAAACCGCTGAACCTCAAAAGCATATCCGCCGGGACCCTGGAAGAAAAAGCATTCAACATTGGCTTTTGCATGCAGTTTCGGCGGGGCATCGATCCGAACGCCACGGGATTTCAAGTGCGCATACCATTGGTGAACGTCCTCGGTGACTAGGGTTATCAGTGTGTTCTGCTCGCCGGCCGCCTTACAATATCCCTGTGAGACATCCACGATACCGAGAAAAGCCCCGCCTGAAATCCGGTAAATTTTTGCGAAGCCCTGGTCGTCGACCTTCTCGAGCTCCAGGGTTTCTTCAAAAAACAGGGCCGGTTCTTTCAAATCTTCAAAGTAGAGAAAAGTGATTTGAGAAGAAAACTGCATTATCGGAACTCCTTTTCCGGCGGCGGCGCAAACAAACCGACTTTACTGTGCGACAGCCCCAGGTCTGCCATGGCTTCGGCCGTTTTCAAGGCAACTGCTGCAGGGTCCAGCATCTTGATGTTCAGCGCCTTTTCTATTTCCTCGGCATACCCCGCCATACCGGCGCACCCCATGATGATGACTTCGGCGCCGTCGGTTTCCACCGCAGTCTTGGCCTCATCCATCAGCCGCTGTTTGGTCCTGGCGGGGTTGGCATCGGTTTCCGCCACGGAGAGGTCCAGACTGCGCACCGAGGCCAGGAAATGGGATAGTCCCCGCATGTGCACATGCTCACTCTTGGAGGCAATGCGCTGCTTGCGCGGCGTCATGATGGAAAACTTCGCCCCGAGCATGGCGGCCATATGCAGGGTGGCTTCTTCGATCCCCACGACCGGAATGGCCGAAACTTCCTTGGCCGCTTCCAGACCGGGATCCGAAAAACAGGCCAGTATCACCGCATCGTAACCCTCTTCATTGGCCTTTTTGACCAGTTCCAGGGTCGGGGGAATGGCATAGGCTTCATCATATGCCGACTCGATGGTATTCGGGCCTTTGGAGGGGCATATCACCGTCAATTCGGTGTCCGATCTTTTAACCGACTCCAGGGCCTCACGAATATGATCGGTCATGCTCTCAGAGGTGTTCGGGTTGATCACCAAGATTTTCATGGGCTAAATCCCTTTCTGTGAAAGCGTTCACAGGTTTTTCAGTTTACCCGTTAGATATTTCGATGGGATACCTATTACTTTGTATGATGCGCAATGGCTTCGGCCAGGCGCTGAATCCCGATTTCGATCTCCTCCTGCGTGATACCGCAAAACGGCAGACGCACGAAATTGTCGCCCTTGCCGTCGGTAAAGAAACCGCTGCCGTCGGAGAGCACGATGCCGAATTGTTCGGCGTTGTTTTGCATGACGCGCCCGTCCACAGTTTCCGGGAGGGTAATGGATAGAAAAAAGCCTCCGTCCGGTTTGATGTATTGCGCATCCGGCATATGCAGTTCCAGCATTTGGAGCATGCAGTCCATCCGCGGATGATAAAGGGCCTTTAATTTTTCGATGTTGGGCGCCAGCAGACCCCTGCGGCAGTATTCATAAACGATGCCTTCCGTCACGAGCGCCGGATGGATGTAGGTATTTTCGCTCCACTTATGCAGTTTGGGCATAATGTCCCGGGGACCGATCAATAATCCCACTCGAACCCCCGGGCTCACGATCTTG
>Ga0126332_10000627_pt1 | contig 12214 bp, 6 predicted proteins | sample InaspJWI42metaG_FD_94482 | JGI IMG/M metagenome (GOLD analysis project Ga0126332, IMG submission 94482) | Marine gutless worms symbiont microbial communities from Oahu, Hawaii - Inanidrilus sp. 2 OAHU.JWI-42 metaG | ecosystem: Host-associated > Annelida > Digestive system > Unclassified | place...
GCCGCCGCCCACGTCGACCACCACGTCGGCGTCCTCCGCGTCGAAACCGCCCGCCACTTCCGGTCCAAATTCAGCTTCCGGTCCGCCGTCGACAACGGTCGTGCTCGGCTCTGGTGTCGAGACGTCGCCTCTATGATAATAGTCTATTAACTGCTATTAATAACGATCACTGTCAGGCCGCATCGCATTCATCGCGTATAGATGCGGCTCATTGTTATATAGTGGCGTAACAGAGGGGAGCAGAGGGGCAGTTGCTCCAGAGCACAGCAAGCGAGGGAGCGCAAAACAGCTTCACCGAAAATATTGTATCACTAAAATAGGTAAAGGCAGCTCATACTCGATTACCGAGCGTATGGTTGCGGAGCTGATCCCGGTTCTTGGCAGTCAGCCTCCAGGTGACGTGAGTCATAAACCCGGCGGTAGGCTGCCATTACTTTCCGTCAGGCCTGCAGTCACCACCATTAAGAGGGCTGCTACCAATTTCGCTGCTTGGTGAACAGAGGCGCGATGGGTGTGAACAGTTTGCTTAAGATAGTTACCCGACCGCGTCGCGGCTGCAATTTGAACCAGGGCCTTCTGCGCCTGATTCCAGCACGCTAACCACTCGGCTACCGAGCCACCCTAGTGATCACAAAAATGAATATGTTAAATTTGACGAATGAGTCAAAAAGTAAGTTATCGCTAATTGCTTTTTTCGTTGCGAATTTGTCCGGGCAACTTGTACTCACTGCTTAGCATTTTACTTTAGCGTCCGTCCCAAGCATTTCGGGGGCACTTTATTGCTGCTGCCTCCGGGCATCAAGAACCCCGGTAAGGCCACTGTATTGCTACACGTGTTGCGCGTTCCGCGGTCCGTGTGTGTGTCTGCGTCTTGGGCTCATCGTTGAACCTTGCAGAAACGGTTGAACCGATCGCGATGCCACTTCGATGATGGAGAGGGAGGGAGAGTCGTGCGAGGGGTGCACGTCAGCACAGCCTGGCGAAATACGTTGGAACGATCCGTGTGCGGCGGCGATGCGGCCTTATATCAAATTACTTTGGCCGTTTGCTATAAAACAAATGCAAACATTCCGTCTGATGAATAATGTGTCAACAGGCATAATTTCCACCAACAGTCTCAAGAGTCTTTGTAACTGATGTCTTATCCTGTAATTATCCTGTAATTAGGCCAAGCTATAGACTACCTGGCGCTAGTAACTGCGCAGTGACGACCAAAATGTCGCTATAATAACTATTATGATTATCATTTACTACAGTTGGAGTTTTATTTTACATTTTACATGGCGCACAATTTAGGCCTACGTCGATCGCCGATTTCGTATAGGTGCTTTTGCTGCTTTTTTGCAAACAGTGAAAACAAGAGCACCGTGAGTTATAAAAAATACCCTCTCTCCGGCAAACAGATCATACGTCAGTGTAACGGCTAGGCGGAAGCGCCTGTTGTATTAGGCTATGATAAATCATAGCACGATAATATTCGTCATTTAAATTCAACAGATATATTCTTTCTATATAGGCCGGGTCAATGATGACTCCCTTTGCCTCGTAGGTAGCTGTTGCTGCAAGTAGCGCGTTCCGCTATCGATGCGTGATTCGGAAATACAGTAGAACGAAATGGAACTGTAAATACATGTAGAACCTGCTGGATGCAGGTTGATGCGGATACTGTCAGAAAAGAGTCCAACCAACTGAAGTGCATCCGCTGCGTATTTGGTGTAAGACTATTATTACTATTCTTTAGTAGGCCAGATAAAGGCAGCACACAAATACAATTAACACAAACAGCTAAAATACAAAACATCAATACAAATCTAAAATCTAACAACACCGTGCTGAAGTAAGATAACCAAACACAATGATCTGTAGGCCAAAAACGCTATGAACAAGGCTACAAGAAGTCGTCGTACGCCAAGGCGCGTGTACTTTCACGCATGTACATACATGTACGCTCGCACACACGGACGGACAACCTAAAACGATAATCCCCACGGTCCTATCTATTTCATGGGCAAAAGCATGAAATCTCTTATCCCTGCGATGTAAAAAAAACATGATGTAACTTTATAATCAGTCGGTAGAATGCAATACCAGCATGTGACACGCGGAAAGGCGTACGGACAGAAAGCAAATAAAGCCTCTAGCTTGGCTGCCTTACTCGCTCGCGATAAACAGTTTTATACTGGATGAATTCTTAGCAACGACGACTGACATTATTTTATTTCGTCAGGTAAGATTGTCGCATTTCTCTAACCCTTTAAAGAATTTTGAGAAATAGAATTAAAATTATGTTTTGTTTTCAAAGTGGACAAATGCTGTTTGTACTTGTTTCATGGTCGTCTCCCTTTTCGGTCCTATCACTACTGTGGTGTCTGGAGTAGAATCTCGCTACATTCCACTGTAGAGAACGGTTACCGGCAACACTGTCAGAAAACACTTGCATTTACATCTTTGCCCACTTATTCGTGTTCACTGAACCGCACTGTTGTCGTGAGTCGTGCTTGCGACAGTAGTCAGTAATTAACAGAGTTGGGACAAATAGTCCTATGAGACTATTTAGAATAGTAAATAGCTTACACAAAAAAAACTGTAAATAGTACCGTACCGTGGTTACGGTGCGGTCGCCATCGACAGACTTCAACGGCGCCCCTTGCGGTTGATGTTTAAATAAATAAATAAAGATGTTCTGCAGGCAGGCTCTTGTATGCTCAAGGTTCCAATAAACCATGTATTAGATGGAGATGCCCATTGGTGCCACCTAGCGAACACCATTGAATGATCCATGCGCGAATGCGATGTGCGTTTTTGTCAAATAATTTTGACCACTTAGTTTTCTCTTGCTCGACGCTGTCACCGAGCGGTAAAGCCGTGTCTCTGTCTATGTCTGTCACAGTTTGTCTATCAGAGTATTTGTCAAAATGGATGGACGGGTCGAGCTTTTCTTTGGCCTGGAGGAAGGCTTTCTTCGACGTATCCTACTGTAGGGCCTACACTATGTTGTAAGAAAATTCGGATATTGCCAAAAATTCGGACACTTTTCTTTGGAACTTCGTCCCAAACTCTGCACCAGAAAATTCGCCACGCAGGTGACTTGACACACGTCAATCGGCGAAATGCGTTGTCAACTGATCTCAACAACGGTGGACGTTATTAGTCTGACAAACTGACCGTCGTCGGTCGATCTATGTTGACAGTACTTCACATAATTATGCGACCGCTCATGGCCAGTTTATCCGGAGGGCTGGTAAAAACCTAGGTTTCTAAGAGAAATATTTAGGTTTTTAGGTTTCTAAAAGATTTTTTAGGGTTGTAAAAGCTTATTTTAGGTTTTTAATTTTTATATTTTGTAAAGCGCGTTTAGGTGTAGCCTAAATGTAGCCTGCGGTGCAGACAGTAGGCAAAGCTATTAAATATTCGGACCCTATATTTAATAGATTTGCAGTAGGCTATGTTAGAAATTCAGTTGCGGCATTAGCTTTGATAAAATTTGCTGATTTAGTCGAACTAACTTGAAAAACAACTTTGTGAGAACAAATCGTGAAAATGTAAAACCATAAAAACCTAAATTTTGGACTTTTTCACATTTTAGGTTTGTTTGAAAACTGTTTCAAACCTACAAACAAAAAAAACCTACTTTGCCATCTCTGGTATGTCCATCACTGTCAACAGCATAATGCGCGTGGCACGTCCCGCGGGTTCGTCTGCGACTGCTTATATGGTTCCAAAAACATTTAGCCATTTCTTGCACAAATTTACCGTCGAAATGTTGGAACCGAGAAGTCAGCAGCATCAGTCAGAAGTTTGCTGTCGCAATAGGCCTAAATTGGCCGACTACATTGCTCTAGCAAAAGACTAGGGTGTGGCGCATCAATGACAACATTCTCTCGACGAAGCTCCAACTACCGCATAGACGCGATTTATGCGAGATTGCATCTTGCATGCCGTAAAATGACAAAATACAATAATCTTGCTCAGGACTGACTCCACGAATTCCCCGGACTGTTTAGCGATACTTCTGGGATTATCGTTTTTACTTTTTTGTTTTTCTTTTTTCCCACTTTTTCCTTGTTGGTTCTGTGCGGTATATTAAGATGACTTATATTAGCTTTAGAGCGCGCGTCTTGATCTTGTATCGTATCGGATGTAAAATATTGACCATTTATTCTGTTTATAGTATAGGCATTCCCCTGTAACACTGCATTAACAAAAGATTTAGCGATAAACAAGTCTGTTCAGCTTCCTACGTATGCCGACAACGTGGCACTGCCCACATTTGCTGCTGCGCTCCGTGCTGCGGCTCCGTGCTGCGGCAGCGCCGGCTGTGCAGCAATCAGTCAATATCTCCTGCTTACCATGAGGTGGCTCGGTAGCCGAGTGGTTAGCGTGCTGGACTCAGACGCTGAAGGGCCCGGGTTCAAATCGCAGTCGGGACGCTGTCTGGTAACAGTTTTAGGCAAACTGTTCACACCCGTTGTGCCTCTGTTCACCAAGCAGCAAAATTGGTAGCAACCCTCGAATGGGGCGTTAAACTCTACTCCAACCAACCAACCGACTTAAGGGTTGCGGGGGTAACTGCAGGCCCGGCGGAAAGTAATGGCAGCCTACCGCCGGGTTTATGACTCACGTCACCTGCAGGCCGACTTCCAAGAACCGGGATCAGCTCCGTAATCCTACGCTCGGTAATCGAGTATGGGCTGCGAGTTCACCATGCTCGCAGCAGCAAACCCGCCGCACGCTGCTGCAGCGGACGAATGAGACAGACAGACAGACGGACGGACACCGTACCGTTACATAGACCCTGCACCGCATGCTATGCGGGCAGTGCCAGTAATGGCTGGTACTGGGATTGTTTTGGCCGGCGCGATGTCAGATTTTGATGCAGCCGATCAACGAGACCGAGCAAAGCTTGTGATAATTCGTCCACTGCTGTCACGTAGATTCCTGAGCTGTTACATGTCACGCGAGTCATTAGTGGTCGGCTGGCAGACTTCGTAATGGCTTGAGTCGGTCTGTGCGTTGGACTCGTCTAATCGGATTTCGGTAATATTTTTCTCTGGAATAGTAATTCAGAAATCTAGAAGTCCATACTTCTTACAGAAATTTATCAGGGATGGTCATTTTCCTTCCTCGTGCCATTGGGCGCTTTGGTGATACACCCAGAGTCTGTGACGCGTGGCCTGCGTGATCTATACGCTGTACGACCTACGTGTGTGATCTACCTACTATGACCTACCTACCTACGGTTACCTTCCCGGCCTCAGGGAACTGGGTAGGTCAGTACCTATTTCTTGCCACGCCGAGGTAAAGGGTGAGTTGGCCTGAGTGTTCTTCAGTGAATGAGATCCTAAAATGGCTAAAAATTAATATATATATTGCCATGAGATTGATGTCTTTTTGGAGCACAGTATACTACGTAGTTTTCATTGCCCTCGTGTGTTTAATGCTATTTTTCTATATAGGCTCAGTTCCCATACCACGTGTATCCTGTACGTGTGATTTCTAGATAACAAGTAGCTATAGTAATGGTAGAAACAGGTGCAATGCCGCCGCCACACAGAACAATCAATCGTATTCGCCACGTGGCGTCGATGTGCACCCCATCGAATATTTTTTATTGTCCAGTTTCGTACATTTAAATGCTCTCTGGATCACGCTAAGCGTTCATTGTATCGTATTGTAAACGGAATCTTTGGGAGAATAGGCAGAATGGCGTCCCTAGAAGTTATTTTAGAAGTAATTAAAACTAAATGTCTTCCGGACTTGCTGTATGGTCTAGAAGTCTGTCCTTTAAGTAAGACCAATCTTAGATCACTGGATTTCCCAATTAATCTATATGCAGATTGTTACGGAATGCCAATCGATATTCAACTTTAGATTGCCTAGTGTGATAATTCCGGATAGGTGTGATACATTTCGCGTTCAGTACGAGTCTTGCAATAACTCGTTATACAAGCTTGCCTTGTCCCGCTGTAACATTTGCTGCTTTTGTAATCTTAATGCATTATTTACAGTTTATTTTGTAAGCTACACACAAGTGACCGCTTGATAATCTTGCATATCGATTGCATTTTGGTGTTTGTTATATATTGTTTTTGTTTTTTTTCTCTATCACTCGCTGATGAATAAAGTTGCTCAAATATGTGGTTTCTTGACGTGGCGACTGGGTCTTGTTCGAGATTACGACTCGCTGAGAGTTTCAACTGAAGTCAGTCGATGTCGTCGTATACGATTGCATCACAATATTACTTTGTTTTGTAGCCTGTCGTTTTTGAGAGCGAAAAAAAATAGAAGGTGTGTTCATCTGTTGGTAGAAAGTAGGCCTCAATTTGAATAGTTTCGAAATAACGCCGTTGTGCGACAGACACATGGAAACAGAATTGAGATATTACTGGAGAGCGTTGTTCAGTCGAGGTCGCGACGACCGCTTTAGCCCACTTTAGCACAAACAACTCGACAAGCAACTTTTGTCTTTCGTTGACGATGAAGTTCGACCTACGACGTTGAATTATTCGTGACATGTGAACCAACTTATTCAATTCAAACGTTATAATGTCCGGACACGGACACACACGCCGGACCGATTCCTATACATAGTGTGATAGCGACCTAATTTCATTCCATATCTATGCCAGGTGGTTTTCGCCGCCATCTTGTGGGTAAAACTCTTAGAAATGTTAGTTACTCTGTTGTCGCTTAAGTACGCTGCTTTTTCGATCATGTGGACATTTTCTTAAGCTAAAGGGTTAAATTTTATTTGAACATCATGGTAAATCTTTACCCATTAACTCCACACATTACGCCAAGTTATACCTACAAAATGGCGAACGTATCGTGACCATAGATTCCGTGACGTCATATCACCATATGTATATAAGTCTAGGTGCATAGACGGTGGACCACTAAAATAGCGCGCGGTAGAAACGGCTGTAAGTGCACTGGATTTTGCGCATATTAGTTCATGTACACTTTCTGTCGGGCCTAAATAGCAAGGACTTTAAATGCAGGAGTAAACAAAAGCCATTTGTTGTTACTCCGCCTATAGAACTACGCGCATACAAACAATTCACCCAAATGCTGAACGTATTTTGACAGCTTTTGTTTTTATTTCTCTAAAATAGTTTAGTCTGTATTATATCTTTTTGTATCTTTTTGTGTGTTTTATCATGTATTTTATTGTTTATGCAGCATTCGTGAGTATTAAACTGATGATGACGATGACGATTTCCGTTTACTAATTTTCACGATATTTGTACATTCTAGACCGACAGTCGTTCGATTAATTACGTCTGATGACGCGGCGCTGTTTCCGTGCTTGTAAGACTGCGGAAGCACTCAGCCCAGCAGTAGCAGCGTCGCGGTTCGTTTCGGTTACGGCGAATTCCGCCGTCGAGCGCAATTTTCTGAATGACGTCATTGCGAGCGAAGATCAATACTTCGAAGGCGGCGGGCGATGGTCTATGGACCGACGGAGCGCTGTGATTGGTCGGCGGCGCGGCGGCCCAGCGACCCGCCGCCGCCGCCGACTGTCTGCCGTTCTCGCGAACGACAGCGGCGACCCACGCCGACGAACGGAAGACTGACCGTCGTCGATCGAGACCGCGGTACGGACCCGACGCGGCGTCGACGTGATACCGGGCGGTCGTGACGTCCATGCCGCACGACAGCAGTCCGTCGCGCGCGCTCCAAGCAATATCGTCGTCGTCGTCGTCGTTGTTGTCGCCGACGAGTGAACGAGAAGTCGTCGTGCCGGCACGTTTGGTCGTTGTTCGGTGGACGTCGCGGACAGACTGGCAGCCGGTGCTCGCCGAGTTCGGCCGCCGATCCTTGCGGCAGCGCTGCCTCGGCGGCGGCGCCACTTCGCGCACCACGTCGAACAGTTGACGATGACTTGTACGTCGACTGCTCGTTTTCCGGATCTGTTGCTGCCGTACACAAACCGTGAACGACAAGCGATCGATATACTCTAAGGTAACGTAAGCCGTGACGACTGATTGGAATTTTCGTCTCCGTGTATGATTTTCGCGGCTGTTATCCAGTCACAGCAGCATCTAGGGGTGTAGTGGGGCGGGGACGCGGGGGGACGGCGTCCCCCACTTTTTCGACAGGCGGACGCGTCCCCACTCCCCCATTTTTTGGACTGAAATTCGTGCAAAAGTTAGTCCACTGTTGCAACAAGTAACTTACTGAAACACAGTGTCAGATAATTTCAGTACAGCAGAATTAATATCGATCTGCTACAGACACTCAAACACGAGTCGCTGTATCGCAGGACAAGACCAAAGATCCGTTGTGGCAATTTTTCTGACGTGTATGAGTGTACGTGTATGTAGGCATAAATTGGTTTAAAATCTTTGTCTAAGTCTTGTTTCCGGCGTCCCCCACTTCTTTTTTGGGACTACACCCCTGGCAGCATCGTTGAGCGCATTGAATGCACTCATCGCGTATAGATGCGGCATTTGCCTACACATGTCACGCACAGCGTGGGTCGTATGTCTGTGTGCAGGTACAAGAATGAGCTGTGCAAAACGGATTAAGCGATCGAGATGCTGTTTGGGGCAGACTCTTGTGGGCCCTGCGTTTCTTAAAGTGGGATCCAGATCCCCAACGGGAGGCGACGATTATATGGGTGTTTGCCTGGGATAAAATCCGGATGAGTGCAGAGGTGGATGCTATTAAAAAGGCGGGTTTGCAGCATCGATGCGGCCCTTTGCAAATTACTTTGGACATTTTTGTTGTTTTTCACAGTGTTTGAACGTTACAGCTTACACTGTTGTAACGCGTTACCACAAGTTAATGGAAAAGGGCATTTCGACCATCTGAGTATGCTCCGAAATCCGTGAACTGATTGAGTTCAAAGTTTGTATGATTGAATGCGATTCCTTTAGTCGCCAATCAGCTACAGTGCATCCGAAAATAGACGTATAGCCAGCTTAATCTACCTATGAGTACATGGCTATACGGTAATAAAAAAACTTAGCCTAATCCTTAGAATTTTTCTTTACACATTTTGTCACGAATTGTGTATAGACATGTGATTTAGCTTGTCTTAAGCATTAACTTGCATTGACTTGAGGTATTGCCTTACATCAGTGTAAGCTTTTGGTACATTTGACGTTTTTGACCTTCTGTGTTGATAATAATTTCTTACAATTTTATGCTTGATGCTTTTAGCGTCATGTTTCATTTTAAAAATTTCGATGTCGGAGTTGACAAATAAGTTTACATGTAGTAGAAAACGAACCGCGCTACAGTATGAATCATCTTTTCTGTTGTGTACTTTTTACGAAACATTTCTTACAGAAATTATTGAATTTCAACAACGCTTGCTCGAGTTGCAGCTAAACAACGTCGGGGATGTTTCAGGAAATTAACTACTTAACTTTTACTATGATCTCATTGTCTGCTATTTACTGGCACATAATATGAAATATACTAATAACTACTGATAATTAATAATAGTTAGAAAGGTAACAATGCAAACTAATCCCGGAATTTCAAAAAATTAACCATTTACATGTACTAAGTGTTACTTTCGATTGACTGAAACCAGGTTGGGTTGTTATACATACAGACAAATACCGTGTGTCCACAAAAAACGTCCACCTTTTTATTTTTTGAATAACTCTGTCCAAAATTAACCCATTTTAATAATTTTTGGTATGCTAAATCCTGAGAAAATTTGACATGAACATCTTACAGATTTGTCCACCTTACCTGTCAGATGTAGCCACTTTACCTTGGGAAATCCAAAAAAAGTTATTTTCAACATCATTATTCATATATTTTAGATTATTTACGTTATCTCAGAAGAAAACAAATAACAACTGTTGTACTGCAGCTTTAGCTGTTTACTTATTGTTCTTTTATGTTCCCTATTATCTGCATAGTCCTAGTACTGCGTCTGGTGGCACGCTACAAGAGGAACGCGTGTATTGACATGGACGTGTTGAGGCTTTCAGCAGCGACTTGTTGCGACATGGGCTGAATTTCAGCACAGTGTAATGTACTATGCGACCGATCAGTGTCGGAAGCATGTATCCAAGTAGAAGGCGGTAACTCTGAACACTTGCTGTGACATTGCTTGCCTGACATTCCAGTTGCCACACATCACAACCGGTTATTTTCAGAGACACCGACGACAACTCACAACTGGCTCTTTTCGGAGCTTCCAACATTTGAAAGAACGCAACAAACCTTCAGTCACGTGAAAAAGGTTTGCAGTTCACAGGTTAGTGTGGTGACATTTTCAAGTGGGGTGGGCAAGTGGATTGCAGTTTGTTTTCTTCTGAGATAACATAAATAATCAGAAGTATGTATGAATAATACTGTTGAAAATGACTTTTTTTGGATTTCCCAAGCTAAAGTAGCTACATCTGACAGGTGAGGCGGACAAACCTGTAAGATTTTCATGTGAAATTTTCTGAGGATTTAACACGCCAAAAATAATTAAAATCGGTTAGTTTTTGACAAAGTTATTCAAAAAATAAAAAGTAGACGTTTTTGGGACAGGGTGTAGGTTTATTGACCTTTGGCAGCCAAGGGCTGGATTACTCATACACAATTCATGCATTCATACATGCATACACAGAAAATAAAATTGAGCTAGGCCTGTTAAAATTGATGAGCATAAATGAAAAAAAGAATTTCTGTAACGAGTAGTCCGCGTGTGGAGTAATGGAAATGTCTTCGCTGATCGCATTCTGTCAGTAAAAAGTGAGTCACGCTTTGTTGGTTAAAGATAATGTAGTACGTGAGACTCGTCACGGACTATTTGTCTAAACAATGTTGTAATGTTACATTAATGTTATATTTGTTATAATGTTATATTTGTTTAATGCAAAATGCTAGCAATTCGTTGTAGTAGATTCAGACTATTGTATGCCCACAAAACAGCTGTTATACATGTACAGCACAAAAAGCAGCACAATTATATTTAGCACATTTATTTCAGGCACAACTGGCCGTGGAAAGCGACGAGTTTATTGTACAGCATCGGCTGGCACCTTCATTCACTTGCGGGGAGTTCATCTCCGACTGTAGTGTATAAGATTTCCGTGAGCCAGTGAAGCCAGTGCAGCAGCAGCAGCAGCAGCAAGATAACGATCATTTACCGCAGAGCGCAGCAGCCGGCGACAGCGGCGTGCGTGCGTACGATTTCTGTCCCTCACCCGCGGCGGCGGTTTGCCTCCTTGGACATAAATTTACTCGTCGGCGATGGCAGTATTAGTCGGCGACGGGCGACGTCTCCCGTTGCCTCGGCAGCGGCAGCATCCAGATCCATACCGAGCGAGCGGGCGCGCGCGGCCGATTCAATTATGCAATGAGGCTGAGCCGCAAAGCTACTACTGCAGCCGAACGACGACGAGCGCCGTCGGACTCCAGTAGTCCAGCCTATTGATTCAGTTCATTCAGAATCTGCAGCAAGCCGCTGGCTCCCGCCATACCGAGGCAACGGGAGACGTCGCCCGTCGCCGACTAATACTGCCATCGACGAACGACGACTGCGACCACCGCCGTCGCAGCGTGCTAGCGATGCCGTCTGCCGCGCAACAGATTTATTTCGACGCTGATTCGGAAATAATGACTAACCTAGGGTCTCTGATTTTTCTGTTAGAGGTCATTATATACTTAAATGATCACAGCGCTTCGTATAATGTTTCGTTATACGGAAATAATGACTGTCTGTCTCACGGAAGTAATGCTCGCCGGCTTTTTATAGCCCACCATTGTAGTCCGTGACGTTAACAGGACCACAATAATTCCATCAAGACCAGTACGACGGCTGACAAGAACAAGGCCAAGATCAAGGTTATCGCTGCCCAACATACTGCCTGGCAGTTATGTGTTTACTTAAACATATTTCTTTTTCTAGTCGTAATTTCTTCGGAAAACAGGTTGGTCGCAGTATGCATGTACAATAATGTTCGAATGTCTTTTCGGTTTCGTACGAACTGATTATCAGCGTTTTTTCTAGGATCGTTTAGGCTGTGCAAAAATGATACATTAATCGGTTTACTTACTGCGGAATATCCAAGCTACATGTATGTATGCTAAGTAGGGACGTAAAAGTTAAAACTAATCGTTTATTTTTTTTAAATTAACGATATACTTTCCGTTACTTTCGATTGAAAGATATTCAGCAAAACAGGTTGGGTTATTATAGTATAAAACTCAGTTTATTTGTTGCTTTACATTCAGAATATTACGAAGACAAAAC
>Ga0126332_10000628_pt1 | contig 12208 bp, 7 predicted proteins | sample InaspJWI42metaG_FD_94482 | JGI IMG/M metagenome (GOLD analysis project Ga0126332, IMG submission 94482) | Marine gutless worms symbiont microbial communities from Oahu, Hawaii - Inanidrilus sp. 2 OAHU.JWI-42 metaG | ecosystem: Host-associated > Annelida > Digestive system > Unclassified | place...
ACAATAACAAGTGCTCTTCAGATCATTTTTGGCAACATACCATACGACGAAGCACGTCGTACATGTAGCAGTCTGTCACTAGCTGAACGTCGACACAAACTTGGCAAAAGATTTTTCCAGAGACTTATCAACGACAAGTCGAACGCGGATGCCCTCGTCTATCTTCTGCCAGCCAAGCACAATGTTCAACTAATGACTCGACTGCGTTGTGCCAGACAATATCCAACAATTTATGCACAGACTAATCATTATAAAAACTCTTTTATTCTATTTGGACTGAATCATTTCCAGTGACGTGATTTTGCGTATGCATGATTTTCCTGTATGTTTGTTTAATCCAGCCTTTCGAGGCTGCCACAATCCAATAAATGGTTTGTGAACATGCAAAACACAGAGGCTGCCTTTTAAACAACACTAACAAGTGCCCAAAGAGCACAGAAATCAACTGAAGTTTATACACGTCAGTCTAGGCCTCGGATTCGGCTTTTGCTGACCACCATGTGGGTTTATAAATTATATTTACTTACTTGCTTAAATACTGCGACACTGTAACTGTTCACGACATGAGCCGGTAACCAGTTCCAGGCATAAATGTTGCGGCAAACAAAGCGTTCAAACGGCAATTAACATTGCAGTGCTCCTTATAAAGTCTAAGATTATGACCATGAGTGTGAACAGACCCACATATGACATGGAAAAGGCTATTAGAACCGACATCAACAAAACCCAAAGTAACAGAAAACATAGTTAAATCAGATTTTAATCGTAGGGCCTAATGAAACTGTCTGCTTAGGTTTTACGTATTTTAAATGTTACTTATGTTTATGTATGCTATCTGATATGCATGTTTATTACTCTGCACTAATCCAGCTGATGCTGCAGTATATTAATGAAGTCAGTTCCGTTCAAAAATCAGTTCAGAAAACCGGTACCACTACCGACAATGGTGATGGTAAACAATAAGTTGCACTAAAAATTGTCCAGGTTGTTTCCACGTATAAATAACAAACTTGGCCTGGTACATACAGCTTTCACTTCACGTTCCTGAAGCTGACTCTCGCAACAGTAGTCATCATTTGCAAACGGACAGTCAACGATGGCACTGGCTGACACGTCAATCTGTCCAAGCAAACACTCCCTACACACACACACACACACACACAAACACACACCCGCTTAACAGCCCTCTGTCTGGGACTACCCGGGTGAGCCGGTATAAGAATGGTAAAACCATCCAGATTTTACTGAAGCAAGAGACAGTGAGTGGCAGTGGCATCAGCTGGGCCATATGCAAGTCTGCACCTCGCTCCAGACAGATAACCATGCAAGCAAGCCACCACTCAGTTCTTTACAGGCCGGATGCTCTTCCTGCCACCGAGCTAACAGCATCAATACACTAAAGGCACACACAAACACACATCAATTTCCTGTCCACCACTTCAGCGATCAGGCAGAAGACCGACGTGTGGACAATTAGTTTTGAACAAAATGACGCATGACCTAGACACTTCACATGCTAGTTCATCCGTATGAATTTTGAAGGTCAAAAAAAGTCTCGTGGCAAAGTTTGCACTCAAACAAAGAAAATGTTGCTAAAATGTTTAGTGCAACCTCTTGTGAGGGCACTCTGGTAGGCTAGGTAAATACAAACAGACCATTTCCCCTCTGAAATCGTATCTTTTTGTGGTGCAGAAGCAGTGGTGAGGCAAGGCTGGAAAATAAATTGCATAGTTTCTAAGCAACATTTCTCGAAGAAATGAAAGGTACGGAGACGGTGCAGGTAACAGCATCGATTAAAACTCTAGCATCTTCTCTCAAATCTGAATGCACTGGCTGCCATCAGCATGGCCGGGCATGCTGGCAATAAAACTATGCTTCAACAAAATCCTCCATTGTTATCTGGGACGTCAGCTATTGCAGGTTGTGCTGGATAACGGCCATAAAATGGCAATAATAGTAGTAGTATTTCTGGCAAAAATCATCAAAATTTGACAATGCCTGCTCAAGTCACAGTTAAAATGTCGCGACCCATTTCTGAGACACAGTGTGCAAATAACGAAGACAATACTAGGTCAACTCAGCCTTGCATCCCTCCTGGGTCGCTTAACTGAGTACCAGCTTTGGCTGGGGTAAAGGCGGGAATGTCACCTCTGTCGGGTGGCAGGTAACACTGAGTGATTCTATGTGACACGTGAGTTCCCGTAGCGGTGTGGCAGGTTAGACTGCGAACTGCTACATCCGTATACTTTACTTTACTTTACTATACAGTACTGACTCGCAAAAAGTGTGCAGGCAGTCGCGAAGCACGATGCCGGCTCCTGGCTGAATGTCATCGAAACAAATAGGACACGTGAATGGTTCCGTGTTCCGTACAAGAGGCTGATCGTGAACGTTCAATATCTGCTGCAAGTTTTCCTGTCGTTGCGTCTCCATTACATGCTGAGCCATCTGTCAATAAAGGCAGGTAATAAGGTAAATAAGCGACATAATAAAACACTACAAGTAAATAACTAGCGAGTATTCAGTGCTTTGCCTTCAGTGCTTTGACACTGTTGGCTGGGCACCAGGAAGAGCATCCGGCCTGTAAATTATGAGATGCCGGTGTGGTTACCTGTCTGCAGAGAGGTGCAGATTGCTTGCACATGGTCCAACTGATGCCACTGCTATCCCAAAATCCCATCATCTCTTGCCTCATTTAAATCCAGACTGGTTTCACCTTTCTGGTACCGGCTTACCCACGTTGTCCCGGAAAAGAGGCCGTTAAATGGGTTCAGTAGTAGTAGTATTCAGTAGAACTCAATCTTCACTATGTCAAACTAAAAATAGCGCATTCACTCGGAACACGAAAGCGGATGCTGTAGCGTAACTAGTTAATTACTCGGGCCACATTGCATGTATAGAGTGCAAAGACGCGGCCTATTGTTACCACTGTAACAACATGGTCTGTGGGTCTATCTCTGGAACTGGCTTACGCACAAGTTCTTCATGAGAACAACCATGAGCTGTGCTAAAACGGCTGAACTGATCAATATGCCATTTGGGGCATGGACTCAGGTAAGCCCGAGAAACCACGTATTAGGTGAAAGGTCCAGATTCCCCAGGAAAAGGGGCAATTTTTGGGGGGTGGGGGGAGGAGCAAATGCGTCCTTTCGTCAAAATTCTTTGACCACCTGTTGCCAATATCTACAGTACCTCCTCAAGCTGTCGTTCACGATCCAATCGGGTCCGTTCAGCTTGCGACGGAAGGTAGTCGGCAGGCACTTCGTAGTCATCAGGCCTATCAGCACAGCAAGCTTCGCAGCCGGGCCGTGTTGGCTCGTTCATAAACGTACATTGAGGACAACTCCAGCCTTCCTGTAACTGTAAACACACATGCGATGCTGGCGTGTATGGTCATAGATTGACAAATGTTTCTTTTACGTTTTCAAAAAATTCTTGTCACATTTCTACATTATGAAAAAATTTTATTACAAAAATGTTATTCAAAATAGTATTTTAACGATATTTTGCATTGACTGCTGTGTTATTTAAAATGCTATTTTACACTGAAAGGCGACAAATGTTTTTATCACATTTTCATGTTTTTTTTAATTTTCACGTTTTAACATCTTAAAACATAAAAAAAATTTCTCCCACGTTTTTACATTCATGCAAACAGTCGTTTAATGGCCATCTTTCAACTGAAATTGAGTCAGATGTTCGCATCACTGATCACAATAAGTCATTGGCAATAATGTCATCAGCTAGAGAAATTACTCACAGCACTGCACACTTTGTTTGATTCCTCCCTGTAGGAAAATTGCTCCCTTTTATCACCTCTCCAATGTGATTAATATCTCGCATATCATTTATCTGCCTGGCATTATTTGAAATAAACTAGACAGCACTTGGCAGAGTACAAATCTCTGCCTCACTGTGGCACAGAGTCGTTTCTGGTAAAAAGCGGGTGCACATGTGTAAGTAAACCACACTGTGTCCCCAAAACGTCCACCATTTTATTTTTTGAATAACTCCGTCAAAAACTGACCGATTTTAATGATTTTTGGTACATTAAAATCCTGAGAAAATTTGACATAAAAATCTTACACTCTAGTAACCCTTATTAACCACTGCCAGAATTTAATAAACTCTTTCTTCTGTGGTCTGCAATCTGCCTATTTTCCAAATTTCACAAAATCCACCCACAGTTTTTTTAACCACTCTGCTAACAAATGCACCAGCAAACAAACAAATCGGACCGACAGAAATAAACACACCACGGCAGAATAATAAAACCCACCTGGATCATGGCATCAGCAGCAGTAGCCTCAACAGAAGATTCCCCTGTCGATGTTTCTGCCAAATCAAACTGCGTCATTGCACCACTGCTGGACCATGATGACCCCGTGACAGATCGCTGTGAATCTGGTGCCAAGCCATTCTGTACTCGGCTGCCACTGGCTGTAAATACAACACAGTGCTGCAGCCTATCATGAGTGTTGAAAGTCTAAATTTTAAACTGGCGTAAATTTCTATGCACATTTTAGATCAAAGCTGCCTTCAGTGCTTTGATGCTGTTTGTTGGGCGGCAGGAAGGGCACCCGGCCTGTAAAACACTGAGTGGTGGGGTGCTGGCATGATTATCGTCTGGAGGGAGGTGCAGACTTGCATATAGCCCAGCTGATGCCCTTTCTCCGGGACTACCCAGGTGAGTGAGATGCCAGCACCCCACTGCTCAGTTTTTACAGGCCGGATGCCCTTCCTGCCGCCCAACCAACAGCATCAATGCACTGAAGCTTAACGAATAAAGTGAATATTCTTATTAACTTACGTATGTACGAAATAAATAACAACTGGACCAACACTGTCGTGGAATACCAAGATAGCCTGCTTGGGTTGATTCTTTTGTGACACCGACATTTCTAGCTGGCACAAGATACAGATACAACTCTTCGTCATTTCTGACGCGTGTGCTCCATATCGTCTCTTTGTCTGATACGAGGCGTTTGCGAACGATCCATCGCTGTACTTCCACTGGAAACTGAAACTTTTCATACATCTGCAAGCCACAACAAGAATGATCAGTATGTTTCTTGCGAAACTTCAGGATCAGTGCATGAGTGGAACAACTACGGGATTAGATAATTATTTTTTTAAAGTTATCATAGTCCACACTATTCTTCTAAATGCAAGTTCAATAGTTCATTAGTGCTGATAACATTTTTGCATGATTCACTTTTCCATAGGCATCATTTATAGAGTCATTAAAAGATAAAAGCTAATTTTGCCAAAGCAAATTATAATTTAGTTACTTACATGATGTGACCAAAGTAGTGTTGCAGTAAAATAAATACAAAAATAGCAAGTTATGTGCTCTGAAATAAGCCTATGAAAGCCACTTCAGGCTGTTTAGGTGGACAATAAGGTCGAATGGCACTGTTCTGATTTCAGAAATGACTCTGAACAGGTTATTAGACAGTGTGACAGTGACACATTAGCTAATGGCAGATAATTATCAATAGTTATAAAAAAATAACTCCCACAATTAAAACTCTGAAACTACTAATTAACTGTTAAGTGATAAAACACCAAATAAAACCTTTCCAAATTATGCACTATAAACCAGTAAACCTATTAAGCAAGCACAGTATAACTCACCATACGCTTCAATTGGCCAAATGTAGTTGATGGTACCAATCTCCAAATTATGAAAATACCTGATATGTGCCTGTCTTCAATATATATTTTGACACTGCATCACAAAGACACAGAAGAATATGTTAACCATTAAGTTTAAGCTTTGCAAGTTGGACCATTTAAAACTATAATAAGTTCCAAACCACGGACGACTGTCGACAAAGTTTATTTTTATTAAATTTGCATGTGTAATACGATCAATACACAAACAGTATGATGTCACTTAAGTGCAATCCATTGCAAAAAGAAATATGACGATAATATGCTACAAGAAAAGTTATGCACTTTCACTTTAGAGTAGATGTTATAGAATAAGATTTAGTGTGGTATTAAGATAAACAATTGAATAAACTCTCTATGGTAGATTAAGCTGTCTGTCCATTTGTCAGCTTCTGGGACATTTTTAATTTGTTATGTAATACAAATTCTCTTTTGGTAACATGGCAGAAAATGACTACACTATAGTGACGGGATTAGCGAAGGAATCATCAGGCTCAAACGAAAACTAGATCGCAATCTTACAGACACCACAAATATATAAATGTCGATTTTTTCCCCTGTTTTCGATATGAGATGCTATTTTAACGTGTGCTCAAATGCTGTCATGAGTCAGTCAACTTAATCTACTGCACGGAACCAACAACTAAATTGGCGTGTCGAGTTCAAGTACATTAGCATATGATGAACTAATGAAAAACTACAGTAAATGACAGTAAAAGGGTGGCTCGGTAGCCGAGTGGCTAGAGTGCTGGACTCAGGCGCAGAAGGGCACGGGTTCAAATCGCAGTCACAACGCTGTCGGGTAACTGTCTTAGGCAAACTGTTCACACCCACTGTGCCTCTGTTCACCAAGCAGCAAAACTGGCAGCAGCCCTCTTAAGGGATGCGGGGGTAACTGCAAGCCTGGTAGAAAGTAAGAAAGTAATGGCAGCCCACCGCCGGGTTTATGACACATCACCTGCAGGCTGACTGCCAAGAACCGGGATCAGCTCCAGAACCCTACGCTCGGCAATCGAGTATGGGCTACCTTTACATTTACAGTAAATGACAACAAACGGATATGATGTGGCATACTTGATAGGTGTTTCCGGTACGCCAAGTGGCAGTTCACTGATTCGAACTGATACGGGGACTTTCTTTTCCGCCAATTTCTTGGCAATGGCAGCGGCGCGAGACGCGTTGCCGTGGCGCGTTGACGCTTCCAGTTCACAATAATCATCGTCTAATATTTCCATATTTTATAGCGACAAAACAAAATACTCTAAATCGAAATCGAAAGCCTATACAATTTCCGGTTCTACTAAACGCCGTGACCGCGACAATAGAGATGTGCAAACGCAAAGCTTCTCTACTGAGTCTAGTCCGCAAACGGTCCGTCCCAACCATTACAGCATTCCAATTCGGGCGTAAAAAATCGATTCGATTCTCGCTATCGAATCGATTTATTTTCGATTCGATTCGGCAACTGATAAATTTGCCGCTTGTGCACTTAAATAGTAAGTTAGGAGTAATTTTTATATGCATTGCGTACTGTTTTTGTCGATGTTCTACACAGTATAGCTTACAATTGCGTGCATTGTGGTGTATTTTAATTAAAAATCACTGTACTTGATGTGTTTGTGTTATTTATTTAGTGCAAAAACAGAATAACAACTAGTGAATCGAAAGGCCGATTTTTTTTACAAAACGAATCGATTCTAATCGATTCGCATAACGAATCGAATCGATTCGAATCGCGAATTGGAATGCTCTACCAACCATCCATTACTCCGCGTCCGCACCTGTCCATGGACCACGTGATGTCGAATTTGAGTTTAGGTCGCATGCATCGTATGCACGCAGATTCGGCCGATTGCTACCGATGTACCGTGAGCTGCGTGGTCTGTTGATCACAACAGTTTGCTGTGCTAAAACGGATGAACGGATCGAGAAGAGGTTTGAGGCGTGGACGCGAATGGCTTCAAGCAACCATATATTAGTTGGGGGACCGGATCTCACTCAGGAGAAGGGGAAATTTTGGGGTAGCATCTCCGGGCCCATTGTAAAGTACCGGTAAGCCTATAGGAAATATCTGGCATGAGCGAGCGACGCGGCCTTTTGCTGTCAGTTATGCAGCAACTTGTTCAAAGTAAATGACGGAGGTCAAAGTCACAGCTAAAGTAACGTGTGTACGTTATTCAGTGCGTCAATAGCAGTCGCCTGTGCTATATGTTCTGACACCCGGTGCGATGCTACGCCAGCGCCAGTTAGGCCTACATTATATGGCCCGGTGTTCGCCTCTGTCACAATCCACTGTTCTATCAACCAGTGGCTGATCCAGAATATAGTGCTAGGGGAAAGGGGGCCTGGGATGCCGTTGATACCAGTCCCAATTGAGGGGGTCAGAATCTCACCAAAACCTTCGATATGGATATTCGACATAACAGGCGGCCGACGCGAACGGAATTATAGAGTTGTCTGTCGCTGGATTGATTTTCACTGGTGTTCAAATGCATGTTTTTTCTTAACCTCTTACTGGGGCTGACTTTTTCTCATGCAACCTTGGTAAAACTCCATAACAGGGCCAACGTAACAGGTCTGCCACGGCATGCTAATCTTCAGCCATGCGAAGATCCAAATGCTAAAACACGCCCAGTAGGACGTTAAACTTTGTACGCGCACCTCCGCGATGTAGCAACGCAAAGTGCATCATCAATATCGATCAAAGGCAGTAACCTTACACAGTATGCAGTTGCCTGAATATTCATCACAATTATCTGATTCTAATTTTCTAACACGCATGTTACATAAGAACACATACTAAGCTCAGTTCTCTGCCTTATTTTTTTCTAGACCTGCTTTTTTTACTACGTGTATTGCCTTTTTGCCTCGAGTTCTTGGCCTGCATTTTGTCATGCAATAATAAACGAATATTGATTGATTGATCATGTCCAGCTGACACTGAAGAACTCAAAGTTTCCAAATGAAGCAGTGGCTGGCCCAGAAAATCGTGCCATGGGGAGGGGGCGAGGGGGGGTCTGGAAGCCGTGTAATGGTAAAAGCATTTTTGTAAATACCAAAATGTAAAAATAAGAGCATACTGTACAACCTTATGTCTTAACTTAAGCACGATCGCCCCCCACTGCCCCCTCCCCCTAAGGACCGCCACTAATGAATATTAGTGTTGATCTGTTGATCACAACCGTTTGCTGTGCTAAAACGGCTGAATGGATCGAGAAGAGGTTTGAGGCGTGGACGCGAATGGCTTCAAGCATAAATAAGGACAAATAAGCTATGAGCTCAGTCTTCTGTTTGGCATTTGGTGCCAACAAGGGGATCCATTATCCAGTCATAAAAATTGCATCAGTCACCCTTACGAGGCAACTGCCAACTGCTTAGCTCACGTTCATCTGGGCCACGGCTGTTGAACATGACATTTTCAACACAGGAAAAAAGTATACTATATAATATCATCACCATCATTATTAAGCTACCTTTTGACAAATAACAGGTCTCCTTAAAGATGAGACTTTTCAGGCAACTGACTGCGTAACCGAACTCAAAAGACAAATGAAAAAAGACGACCAATACAAAATATGCAATAAAAAACAATGACATCAACAGAAGAAATGCTGGTCCTTGTGAAAACAGCACATACAAAAAAACTGAATCATATGTCTAAGAATAAGCCAAAGCCAGAGGAGTTCTCTGTACTGTCTCTGTATCACACCGAGTTCTAAATTCATTTAAATTACAAAACGATATAAACTAAATAAACAAAAATGCACTGGGTAAGCACACTAGTGACTATATATAAACACACATAAAAGTATAGAAGTAAAAGTGAGAAGTAACAAACAGAAGTACAAAAAGTGTTCACGAAAATGCCATAATAACATAATATAGTCACTAAGCCTGTGCAGCATGCATACATCGCAGAAATAAATACACAGTACAAAACATGAAAACAAGAGGAGAACAAAGGTTAACTAGCACCTTATGAGACGTGAAGAAATAGGTAAGCAGTGCAAAAATGACAATATGCATAAAAGCAGGAAGAGAAATGTAAAAAAATTAACAAGCGGCGAAAACTGCACTAACATAAATAGCAAACTAACTCAGATGGTTTAAAAATGCAAAATCGCATTATTTCGTCTTCGAATTTTCCACTCCCGCCATGCTATTCATCCTGTCACATTTTTTATTCACTCCCATTTCACACAATGTGAAATTGTGACCCCACAAGTCTCCGGTCTCCTAGTAATCGTCAAATGCAATAAGTAAAAAAGTAACACAAATGCCAGTACTGGTGCATTCATTCAGCATTAGAAAACGTCAGAATGTCATAAAAGCCATAATTGTTTAACATAAATTCGTGAATAAAAACTAATCACAACATCATTCGTTCATACTGCTGTCACCAGACTAAACATGTGCTATGTGTATGCACAGTTTGGACTCCAAACTACTATAGTCGGCCATATTACGATGTGAATTATTGGCAAAACAGTCAACTACTGTCATACAGTACGATTCAGTTTTGGAAGAAACAACTTTCATTGCTGCAGTCAACAACAGGAAAGGAATAGCAACATGTTCTATACTATGCTGAAACAGCTACATTAACTTAAAAAATATTTTAATACACAGATTCCAAAAGCAGACGGCAAATAGCAGCACAAAATAAACATTTCAACTGGAAAAAACTGCCCTCGGTGGAGGACTGACGACGGACCGACCTTATCCTCCGTGCCTACTCAGAATTCATCACATGCTGGTTCCCAGGGTACTCACGGGCTGCTTGGCTAAGCCACATGCCTTGCCGCATTAGAGCGTAGCTGTTGGCATCACATTTTGTGCATTGGGCTAGAAAATGCCTGGTTGGGATTTAACAGTGCTTTCAACACAGATATGGTTACATCATGCTGCTACAGGACTAACATATACTCAAAATTACGCTCAGTAATGGGCAACACAGCAGAATACAACAGAAATCAATGTAAAAATGGATAGAATACAACTGTACAGGCTAACATGGTCGGTTACAACACCGTTTAACAAACTGACTGCTGCAGATAATGATAAAACACAACGGTTTCCATATACACACATCTCAACTTACAAGCTGACTAATTTGCACCATAGGGAACGGAAGTGCCGAAAATTATAATAAATGACACAATAAATTACTTTTTTTAAACTGTAATCGGCATTTCGGTAATTTCAAACTGCAACAGTATCCGAGTGCTGTTTGATAAAAGTTTATTCCATATATTTTATTTGAAAAATATATTTATATTTCAGCACTGGAAATGACCAGCCTAGGGAACCAGCACTGTGCCAATTGTATTGGCACACTTTTGTTCCCTATGTGCACAAACACAGACTCTGAAAACAAATTCTCTCCCTGTCTTCATCCGCTCATCCAAACAAACTTGCAGGAAGTGTTCCGCAAATGTCATTGACCCATTCTACCACAATCTCTGCTATCTATGGCACCAGGTGTCACAAAAGCAAAAAATGCGGACCGGCTACCTAGAAATCAATGGAAAGCCGGACAGAGAATGTCTCCGATGGGTACGCATGCATGTTGATATGCACATACAGACGGACGGGTCAAAAACATAATGCTGCTGCCGCTGCGCATCCTAATGGGCCACGGAGGCATGAAAATGTAAATAAACTGGACAGCTGTAACGTGATATATGTCAAACTGCGACTGTAATGGTGAACTTAAGCCAACTCATTCAAATCTCATCTAGAAACCCATCTGTTTGCTTTTCATTAATATCCATCGTCCTATTGCCACCTAGCGACCGCCAGCACCTCAGATTAAGCCATGTGCTTGATTACTGTGCGAGTTATCAAGTGTTTGTATGTATGCATGTAAGTAAGCCGTCAACAGCCCATAAACCTGCCAGGCTATGACAATGCTGGGACTTAATGGTCTAGGGCTTCAACTCTACTGCAGAATGTGGGCCCCATAAAGCATCATTATGTCACTAGTTGTCTGAGTAAAAGTCCACTAATGAACCATTGGGCCGAGGATCCTCCAGTGTGGCCTGGTTGTCTAATGGTTAGGGCACTGGGCTTGCAATTCAAAATGTCGTAAAGCCGTTCTGCTTTCGGTAACAACCTTGGGCAAGTTGTTTACACACATGTGCCTCTGTCACCAAGCAGTATGATTTGGTACTGGTCAAGGGGTGGGAAGCTGGGAAGGTAACCGTATGTCTGGCGTCACACTGGCCATGCACCAGAGACTTCAGTGGTTTATGCACATACGGGCACAAGGCCTATGGAAAGCAGATGAGCACTCTCCCCCAAAACTCCTCATGGGATATGGCACACTTTACCTTTAAATATGCGGCAGAAAATATTAACACACACACCCGTTTAACGGCCCTTTGTCCAGGACTACCTGGGTGGGCCAGTACCATAAAGGTAAAACCAATCTGGATTTTACTGAAGCAAGAGACAGTGAGTGGCAGTGGCATCAGCTGGGCCATATGCAAGTCTGCATCTCGCTCCAGACAGATAACCATGCCAGCACCCC
>Ga0126332_10000629_pt1 | contig 12181 bp, 5 predicted proteins | sample InaspJWI42metaG_FD_94482 | JGI IMG/M metagenome (GOLD analysis project Ga0126332, IMG submission 94482) | Marine gutless worms symbiont microbial communities from Oahu, Hawaii - Inanidrilus sp. 2 OAHU.JWI-42 metaG | ecosystem: Host-associated > Annelida > Digestive system > Unclassified | place...
AATCTGGTGTTCTTTCTTGTCGACTCATGCATTCCTGCTCGGCAATGGACAGACATATGCAACACGCGGTGTTCCATACTATCGCGTTTCTCGCATTTTCATGTCTCGCATTTTCCACCCCTGTAACATGGTGCCGCATTTTCATGTCCCGCAATTTCATGTCTCGCATTTTCAGCGTCCCGGTTAGCCCAATCGCAACAAACTTTGGCATGGTGACGCATATTGTCACCAAATGGACTTTGTGCGGCACTGTTTCATGTACTAAAACAGCGAAAATATTTTTAAAATAACTTCAGTTTCTCGCTATTGTAAGCCACTTCTTTAGAACAGCGAATATAAAAATTTCATCTGCAAAGTGTAAACACAGAAGCACCTTTAAATTTTTTTAATAACGCGTGCCTTTGTACAGCGCAAAATAAATAGGGGGGGGGGCTAGTCTTCAGATGCGCTAAACCGGGCGAGAAAACGAGTAAGTCTTTAAGTGTTTGGCAAAGGTGTCAACGGTTAGGCCTACTGGTAAAATTGGACATCTGTCGGTAGAGAGTTCCAGACGACTGCACAGGACAGTGCAAAGTCCCTAGCGCCGAGAACCGAGAAATTTATCACAGGCCGCTGACTGGTATGTGATCAGATGGAGACAGGAACAAAAAATTAAGCCTGTGTGTGTGCGGTGTTCCGCCGTCAGATTGCGCGGTCCCTCACTTCCCCCACACGAAAAAGCTAGATACACTCCTGATTCCTGAATGTGCATTTGTTAGTTAGGCCTATATTAAACATTACTTTTTCAGTCACTTTGGGGTACTAGAAATCATTCCTGAACTATAAACAAACATATTTCTGCGGTTAATAGTTTCGTGCACAGGCGAAGTTTCCAGGGGGAGGAAGGCTTAGATCCCCCAACCCTTGATCATATTGATCATGGACAATATTTTTTTCAAAACGGAATCAGCACATGGCACTTACTATATACCATGATACATAATCAGCTCAAAATTTATTACCTTACACGTTATCCGTCAGGTATGCTAGAAGACTGAATCTATTGAAATGTGCCTACTTCGATCGCCTACAGGCTGCAGTCATACTCATTAAGGGCCTACTGTCAAAATATGGAAAGCTAATTATTTTGAAAACTTTTGCTTTGAACAAAAGAACGCGTGGTCCCGATTTGTCTGTAATACTGTTTAAACTGCACGAAATTTGGTAAGTTGATTCTCGGGAAAATCATTAAAATTGTTGCCACCAGATGTCATATTTTAAAGCTACAATGTACCAAATTCGATTTCGGCTGGGGCTCCACCCGAGACCCTGCTGGGGGAGCTTACAGCGCTCCCCCAGACCCCTTAGCTGGATATAGGGGGGGGGGGCTACTTCTAAGGGAAAGGATGGGAGGAAGGACGGGGGAGAAGGGCAAGGGGGGGGAAAAAAGAGGGAAGGGAACCTACTTGAAAGGGGGGGGGGGGGGAGGGGCAGGAGGAAAGAGAAAGGGGAGGAAAGGGGAGGGGAGGGTAGGCCCCCAAACCTAAAAACCAAACTTCGCCCATGGTTTCGCGAAAACCAACACTTTGCTCAATTAGTTACAATTCTCGAATTACTTTTGCGAACAACAGAGTAGGCTTACATTATGTGCAGCTGTGACAGACCGTCCATAGTTTCAAAACATACATTGTGGCATTGCTATGGGTCAAATCTGCCCAGCTGCTGCAACTGAATACCTGTTGCGACCGCGGGAATCGTGACCGTTGGCACGATTCTGCAATCGTTCTAAGATGATAACAGTGACGTGTTAGAAATATGTGCGAACTATTAACTGAAAGGAGGGCTGAATGGATGCAACTTGATATATCGCAATCGCAAAATGCAACGCTCTGTATGCTATACAAGCCTACTGTATTCTTGTCACAAAGACTGAGTGGTACAACTGGGTGAGCTACTGACTTAATGCCGAGACGCATTTCCGATGTACACATTGAGTGGCCATTCATTTTCAGAAACCGGTCAATACGATATGGAAAACCGCTATACCAGAGCCTGATGATTTTGGCAGAATCACCGACGGCAGAATGTTTCTCGGGCGCTTTGACTGATAGACGTATCAATATTGGACCTCGTTATTACAAGCGACATCGAAAAGTCCGCAACACCCATGCGAAAGATTCTTCCATACTGTTGGCTTTTACTGCGAGTCTGCCATTGTGCAAAATCGACAAAAATCACAGAATTTGCCGTCTGTTTAATATTTTAAGTGTCCAAAAATGCAAGAATTTTTCTGAAATTATATTAAAAATTTATTGTGAAAGTAATTCGCAAATCAAGCGAGGAAAAGTCTATTTGGGAATAGCTGTAAGAACACGCCTTTGAGAGACAAGATAACGGCCTCAATTCTCTAGCTTATTTCGCAGCTCTTTCCGAATTAACATCAAATACTTAGGTTTTCAATTACATCTGAATTGGTTTATATTTACAAACAAACCCTGTTATAAAATAACCAGAAGTCGACGGCAAGCCCGTTGGAAAATGCCTTTGCCCAGGTGCACACGAGGCTATGTACGCACGCACGCACAGATGGGCGAACAACTCGAAAACACAATGCCTCCTGCCCCATCTATTGGGTGGGCGGAGGAATAAAAATGCCATCATTTTATGGCCCACGGTAAGCACGCCTGCTAATATCATACACGATGAAAGGGATTTACAACTCCAATATATCTACTAACAGCCGCGGCGGCTAGCGTGTACTAAAATGGAGATAATGTAGGTGTACGGAAGTTGTAGCTCAGTCAGTGTGCAATGCGAGTTAGTAGGCGTCAATTACGTGTCGCCGGAAACCGCAGCTTGTCACGGCTTGTGGCTTGACTGCATCGAGACACAAGGCTCCCGTGCAGCCGAAATACAGGAAACAATATTATAACTCGGCAAGGGGAAGCCGAAAATGCGGGAAAAACACTGTGGGAAGGAAATGAGGCACAGAACTGCGGGGGTGGAAATGCGGAAAAGGAAAATGCGCGAAAAAAGGCCTGAACTGAAATCAAGATCTGTAGTTACGTGCCGCAGGAAAATGTCAACACAAAACTTCGTAAGTACTCACGATCGCCATTCATTGTCATTAATCAGTGGGCCTGAAAGCCAATCCCCATTTACTGTCCCATGAAGGGCATCAGTTTCAGTCGACTGTAGTACATGCACTAAAACAAAGCCATGAACTGCGTCACGCTGAACAGCGACAGCACGTCTGACAACGACGCTGCCGCCGCCAGCTGGTAAATACGGCTGAATAATCCACGTGCGGCGGCGGCGATGCAACCCGTAGCCACTATTACTGCAACGACTTGTTTATACTATTATGACATGTCGCAACGACTACAGCAGCTTTGTAGACAGCAGCAAATGCACAAGAGCCTACTGACAGGAATGTGATTATTCTCTGGTAAACAAGTCAGAAACAAATCAGTTACGGAAGCGAGTAATTGACAGTTGTAAGTTTCAACAGCAAACGTCGGAAAAGGAAATAAACCTAGCAGTAATTTGGATACACGCAACTTTCAGTGAATTATAACGCCCAATTCACACCGCCCAGCCCGACGCTACGAAAGTGTTTTGTAGCGTCGCGTCGGGCGGTGTGAATTAGTTAAGTTATGTGCGTTAAGTTAACGTGCCTTTTCTTTGCGGAATACAATACAGACATGCCAATCCCGCTATGCGAAAGACGTTTGCGTGGTTGACATTGCAATCGCGGATTAAGCGGTGCCTGTGTCCCCAGCAACAAAGGCGCGAGGATTGTGCTAAATCAGGACAAGTTTACCACCAGGCGTGCGAAATCCGCGCGCCCACCGTTCGGCATGTTGACGGTGATGGATGACCGGACATTTGCCCCCCCCCTCCGATCAATTGCTCCCTCGACACCTGGTCCCCACCCAGAAACCACGATCGCGTGCATCTGCTTCCCTGGTTACGGTTACGGTTAGGAACTGGAGGGGCAGATGTCCGCGATCGCGATATTCCGGGGGCAGGTGTCCGGTGGGGCGCGGCAAATGCTGGGGTGGACAAGTCTGTTACATACCGACAGTGACACTGCATAGCTACTAATATCACCCGCGCATGATAACACTAGAAGACTTCGCAGTCATGGCGTCAACCGCCTTTTTCGGCGTAAAAGCCGATAATTCATAAGCGGATATGCCAGCGACGGCGGTGTTCGACACTCGGTTCTGAACTCCTGATAAATTTGTGTTTGTCTGCAACTCTGCGTTATGCCTCGTGGCGTCGAGACCAAACTTGCTGCGTAGAAACTAAATGAATTTATATAGCGTTGGGTAATACGGTTCGGCTAGCTGAACTGTTTGAAGAGGAAAGTGAATTTACAGAACTATAAGTGTCACGTAACAGAGGAAACGTCGGTTGCAACAGCGATTTCAGAGGTTAACATAGTAATTGATGGACACATTTCGCATAATAAAAAAACAAATTAAATTTGTTCACGACACGTGCAATGTGCATGGTACGTTAGTGATGCGTGAAGTGGTGTTCTAAAGTGACAGTTCGCCGTCAATTATACATAAAACTAGAAGTATGCTTAAGGTCCGTTCACATCTCCGCGACAAAAATAAACTGAATAAGGCAGTTCAGTTCTGTCGCGGCATGTAAGCATGCCTTTAGTCACGAGAAAAGATTCGTAAAGAACATGTTATGTGAATGGTGCTGCAGACTGGTAGAAATTATACATATACGGTAGCTGCAACAGAATACGCGACGTCATAAATTTGACTTGACTAACGGATATCTTTTTTTGCAGATGAGCTACTATTGTTATTTTTTTATTAATTTTTACTTAAATTTTTCATTTTATTGTAAATTTTTACTTTCATGTCTACGTCACTAAGAAAATAAATCATTTATACGACACTGGCTGAGTATAAGAACATGGACGCGTTCACAAGTGTCGAATGCAATATTATAATATTTGTTTACAGCAGCGTACTGGATGAATTTCATCGTCTCTGTCTAGGGAAATACGAACTGTCTGCTACTGCGAAGACCTGGTGTCACTGTAAATTAGTCAACTAAGCCAGTATAGATACACTTGTACCAACGTACGATATTCTACTTGGTGCATTTGGAAGACGCCGTCCTGGCAACCCAACAACAGTGAGTCCCACTTGCACTCCGCACAGTGCGAGATTATGGACAAGGTCGTATATACGACGTTCGTTCCATGAACAAGTTAATAAAGGGCGCCAATCTGTCAGTTTTCAAGATATGAAAAATCCGAAATGTACGTTGTGTAAGGAATTTAATTAGGGAAATATACTCAAATTATGACGTCATTATTATATCGTCACCCGTCTATGTACTTCCTAGAACGCAAATAAGCGTTTCATTTGCAACATATCGTCGAAATTCGTTTCGTTATTTATACCATTTATCAAAAATGTTGTGAAAGCCTGGTATCTGTTGTACCGCTGCTGTCGTTTACTTACTTCTCATGGTGGCTCCAGCGGCTGGCGGTATCGTCAGCATCAGCAGCGACATCACGACAAGCAGCGTCTTACAGCCGAGCAGTGTCATTGCTGCGCGTGACCCGGTCTCTCGCCTTCAACGAACACACACACGAGAGTGCCGATTGCCTCAGTAAACAGTTGTCACTTAATAAGTAAGTACGTAGAGAATCTGATACAATTCCAATGTGTAGTTTCCGAAATATGCGAGCGGATAGACAGACATACAGACACGCTTATTACAATATTTCGCACCCCTGCCTAGCGGTGCAAAGTATTGCAATGAGCGTATCTGTTTGTATGTCTGTCCGGAAGCATATATCGACAACTATATGTCCAAACTTCACCAGCTACTGCGCATGTTGCCTCGGCCCTTCTCTGGCGACAAAGAAGAACGTTGCCGGTAACTATTTATTTCTTGAGGATGACGTAATGTTTTCATATAACGGAACATATGGCGCCATGAGGCGTTGGCAATATCGACTTGGGCGCGGTAAGGCTACTGCAGCAAGTAGTCATCATAAATTTCAAACATATTCGTAAGGCGGCGCCACGCTGTTTGACCTTGTCGTCGTATACAACATCATCAAATTGCACATCGAAGGCGAAGTCTGTAATTCAAATATAGTAGGGCCTAAGTTAAATTTATTGCTCACAGCTAACTACAGCTGTGAGTCAAAAAACAAGACACTTTGCAAACTCTTGACCATAACTTCACCAAATATTAACCGATTTTCAAACTTTTTCACTGACGAACTTAGTAGTAAATTTGCAACAAACGCATGTTTAAATATCCCACCACGCCTTAAACATGTCGCTACACTATTTTGTGAAATATGAATGCCAAAAATGACATCAATCTGACATAGGTATTGTAATTAATGATACATTACATGCTAGTGTAGCCAAGCATATAAGATGTGATGAGTTACATTACTACACATTTATCATTCAATCCACTGGTGAAAGAATTTTTAAAATTGATGAACATTTGGCGAAGTTACAGGTAAAATGGTTGATTGTTTCATGCGCCCCATTCGCCTTGCACTTTTGTCGTCAAAGATGCTGATCTCGCCAGATAAATTGAATAACTTGTGTATTGCGTATTGCATTGTGTATACGGACAGAAACTGTTACTAGTCGTTGTTATGTTAATAGGCAGATTAATGTGAGTTTATTATCAACAAATACCAAACTGCTGTAGACCAGATTTGACTTACTGACAGGACAGACTGATGCCGTCAGTGACTGACTGACTGCTGGTCATGTACGGCATTTTGCTGCAACAGCTTTTCTTGTTGTGGCAGTTGTGTACAGTGGGTCATGGGATTTTAATATGGCCGATGTAAACAACTTTTTGTTAGTAAATTAAATAATGCTTATTTCTCCAGACATTTATTTTAAAACAGTGTTTGAGTGGCTATGTCTTGCATAACAGTTTGCTTCACTTACTCCTTAAGCATCGCGATTTTTTGAACACAGATATTTCACAAGGTAGTGTAGCGACGCGTTTAGGGTTTGGTGGAATATTTAAGTATCACTTTGTTACAAATTTCCTGCTGATTCTAACAGTGAAAGAATTTTGAAAATCGGTTAACATTTGGCGAAGTTACGGACAGGAGTATATTTTCTTGTTTTTTTGACTCACATTGTATTATTTATTAACTATTGTACGCAGACATTTTCCAGTCAGAAACAAGTTTAATTCATCACAATTATTTTCTTAAGTCTTTATTGTCCAAAATGTTCATTAAACTTCATTAATTTTGTAGAATTAGTGCGAAAGCAAAACCAGATAGGTAATAGGTTAATATGCGCGCTGTCAAGTGAATTGGATCAAACTCGGGTTTGCGAAGCAATTATCTTGAACACTGAACAGTACACCGCCAGCACATACTAGCTGATAAAGATTATCAGGAAAACTCTTTGCACGTTGTGACTCATAGCACAGCTGAATGATTGGGTGACAGTTGAGGGATTGTGAAAATAATTAGTTGAGGCGCCGTGCAGACCTCAGAAGCTGCTTATCGTAAAGTTGCCCACGTTGGCCTGGTTCAGATCACAGTAAGCTTCTAAGTGACGGTGCCGTCCCTGCCTTCCACCGAGCAAAGTTAGTAAACGTCTGGAAACCGAACTTATTTGTGGACCACTGTTCATTGTCTACACCACGGCACTCACGAACAAGTTGCTACAGTAATGGACCGCATCGCATCAACACCGAGTACGAATTGTTTAACTGGTTTCGCCAAGTGGCGTGGCGCAAATCGACACGGTTGCTTGGGCTCAGGCGAATCTGCCCTCCAAACCTGCATACTTGAGGTTCAGGCGTTTTTGCAACGTAAACCCGTACGCAAAACACAGAGACATCTGTAGCAATAGGCCGCATCTATGCGATGCGGCCTAAAAGCAAAGTTCGTCGTCAGCGTTCAACGTAGAACGCCCGCTGCAATGAGTAACGCTGACGCACTCTCGTTTCCTACCGCCACCTGCAGTGCTCGGATTATACATAGTCCACATCGCCCGACGCGACGCGACAAAACGATTCTGTCGGGCGGTGTGAATTGGACATTGCATACACATAACCGGACTGGCGCTAGAGAATCGGGCACATTATGCTGCGGCCTATGCAACTGTTACCGTCGCTGCTGCTTAAAGCCTACCGCCCACTGCAACAAATCGCATAAACCTTAGACCTACTGGAGAATCTCCGCCCCAGTGTTACAACACTTAACAAATCAATAATACAAACTATCTTCGCAGCGCTTCCTGTTCTCTCCCGAGCTTGGGCGCTGTACAAACTCGTGTTGTATTGTATTTAATACTAGGCCGCATCGCAGGCATCACAAGTGCTAGATGCGGCCTATTGCGACAGACATAGCGTAGTCTGTGCGTCGGTTTCTGTTGGCCGCAACCATGAGCTGTGCTAAAACGACTGAGCCGATCGAGATGCCGTTTCGGTTGTGGACTGGAGTGGGCTCAAAACATGTATTAGGTTGGGCCAAGATCCCTCCAGGAGAAGAGCAATTGGGAGCATTTGCCGGCCTATTGTGAAGTATAGGGTATATCCAGCGTGAGTCAAAGTTACACTATTCGTTAGGTGGCAGCAGCGATGCGGTCTTGTCTTTCGCTGTCAGTACTGCAGCAACTTGTTATATGATATCGTGGAGGTCGCCGCGCGTTCTGGCTCAGCAATTCAAGCTTATCGATCTCGGCACCTGTCAGTATCTCGGGTAAACACGAAACACCCGACTCTGATAGACAATAAATATGCCATCGACAGTCAGTATCTCTACCCTTAGCTGCGGCTGCAGACAGTGCCTACCGAATACATCGACCGATGGATGCTCTCTTGACCCAGTGTATCTGCCTCGCAACGTTTCGCTGTCTATCTCTCGGGATGATTCCATAATTCAGAATTGCCGCCGCCGAACTGCTCGGCCCTCTATCGTCGCCCACAATCGACGTGGTTCTCCGAAAAATGGCGGTGCTGGACGGTCTGGCCACATACTCGTCTCGGCGGTGTGGATTACTCTAGGACCAACAAGCCACTGAGCAGCCTTCGGAGAATCAGGTCCGAATAAAGAACGAAGCCACTTTGATTTGATGATATTCACCTGCGCAGTCATGAGGTGGTTATGCAGAAAGCGCAACTATAGGCATATCCGCTGACAAACTGAGCAGAGCACCATGTGACCTCCAGCAGTTAATTGGTCGCTTGTTTTCCGCCTGTGACCTTGAACTTTGAGCTATACCTTTGACCTACAAGCTTGACCTAGCTAATGTAAATGCAAACCAGCAAGCCACATCAGACGTTATCTCGTTCAAAAGTTAGCGTCCGGACACACTGACACACATCCAACCAATTGCTCTACATAAACCACTAAGGTAATTATCGGTAATAATTTGTGAACTCAATTACCCTAGCACTAGTTAGTGTATGTGCATCTGAAGTTGCGACCTTATGGCACTATACAAATACGTTTATTATTATTATTATTATTATTATTAAATTGTGCATCGTCAATCGGTTCGGCACAAACGGTGCAGCTAAGCCCTATAGAATTTGGTGTTCTCGCGAGGTCGTGTCGGGCGCGCCTTGATATCGTGGTCGCGTGCGCTACTTAGAATTCACGCTGCGATCGAAAGACAATCAACGACGACAGAGCAATGTCCTCTCTCGCAAATAACTGGAGGTCAATCGGTTCTCTTGGTGTTGTCTGACGCCATTTGTTGACTCATAAATGATGCAAAAACAACCCAATAACAGCGACATAGCCAACAAGGCAATCATAGACCTAGATATGACTCCGCTTCCATTCCAGTGTTGCCCTTGACGAGTTAGTTGTAATAAATACCGCGGTATCAAATCCACGCTGCCTTCTATTGAGTCACTTTGAGACTGAGTATACTACTTTTCCAAACATCCATGTAACCGGAAGTGCATAACATATCGCAACTCCGCCAGATGATAACAGAGCCACGGCCATAGGTAACAGGCGTAAAACTTTGGCGAAGATTGAGTATGTCGTTCCGGAAATATGCTCGCGGACAGACAGACACACAAACACAAGCACACACACACAAACACACACGCTCATCACAATACTCCGCTTGCCTACCGGGCGCGGAGTAATAAACTACGAGCGTATTGATAGCTCAGTGCACAGAGATGTTTACGTTTTCGTATCTAATAACGAAGCCGTAATATTTGACATAATACATCAGGATAAGGTGATCTTTATATCCAGTCCATAACTCCATATATAGTCGACTGTGACGTAAACATTCCGCTAGGTCCGGCCTGAGAAACACTCGCCCTGATTTACTGAAAACGCTCTTCCTCTACAAACCGTAGGCGACTCATGCCAGACAGTCTTACGTATAGAGTGTGTATATTATAGTCTAAGACGCCAGTATCCGCCAATCAATCATTGAAGAAAATGCGAAAAGGTGCTAGTATGGTCACGACTGTGGGCAGACACGCTATGGGCCCTCCCAGTCAGTTATTCCAGCAACACATCACCCACATGCTATACTTCTGCCGAAACTTCATTAAATATTGACCGATTTTCACAACTTTTTTACTGACGGGTACTTAAGTGTACACTTGTAACGAAGCGGTCACTAAAGATTCAATTACACACTGGATATTACTAACCTGTATTGTGTGGAATATTGATTTTGAAAAACTATCAAAAAATCCGAAACATGTAATGTGATTAACGATCAATCAAAGGGTACTGTACAGTCTGTACAAAAGCGTTTATGGCGTAATGAAGACAAGATAATTTAATAAATACTTAACTATAAATTAAACGATGAGTATTCAGTAAAAAAATTTAACTACAGGCCGCAGTAATGGTGGCGATCAAGCCGCATCGCCGCGTGGTTATGTGCAGCAAATGCGGGATAATCCGGCGAGAAAAAAAACAAAAAAACGTTCAAAAGCGCCCCTTCCCGTGAGGATCAGGATCCCCATCCGATCCACTGGGTGTGGTGGAATCTTCAGTGACCGCTTTATTACAATTCTACTGATGGGTCAGTAAATGAAAGAATCGAAAGTCGGCCAATATGAGATAACGCTACAACAAATATCCACACATCTATACAATAAAACAAATTATTTCAGTGTAACAACTGAGCTGCAGTCTTGCGGCCTTCATAAGAAAAGCTAGCAGCGCCATTATGTCTCCGTTAAGCCTACTTGATCTGAATGTCTATGGCAACCGCATTTATTGAGAACATAATAATGCTCTGCGCGTAGCCGACATACAAAGCACTAACGGGAGTTATGACGAAGTGTTCGTTGTTCCAGAATCTGATTTCCCAACGAAAGTTTACTCTGCTGGAAATACATATGTATTAATTGGAATTTATCGTGCTGACAAAAACCTTAAAGTCAATATATATATATATATATATATATGATTTAAAGCATAGATTGGTATAATAATAATAATAAATATCAATTCTTGTGATTTAAGAGTGAATAATTGAGTGTATAGAATTTGCAAGAGGCCGAAAGGCCTTTTGTTGCTTATATGAATAAAATAAAATAAATATTTTCTTAATGGTTGTCGACTTCATTCTAGATGCAGAGCATACAGGAAGTCCGAGAATCCAGGGACTGAGCGAGCAGCTGCGATGGACACGAAGCGTGATTCTGTGCAGGCATGTTGATTCAGTAATGGCAGCGGCAGTGGCGACACATGCATGTGTTCAATGTGCCGTTAGTTGACAGTCTACTCCTGCAGTGCCCGCCTCATCTCAGATGAGATTGCCTAGGCCAGCGTCCTGCCGCAGCAGCAACAGCAGCAGCAGCATCTATGCTCGTCGGCAACGACCGTAGTTCTCAGCACCTGTGGGTGTCAACAGTCATGACGTGCATACTGTAGCCTAGACCCGTCACCATGAGCATCATCACACGGCCGTCTCTGTGCTTCTACAGAGCGGCGACAACAAATCAAATTACAGGAGGAGGAGGAGGTCTTGGCAGTGAGTCAGCTGGAACGATGCGATATAGCTCCGGTAGCTTTGTGGACTTTAGTGTGTGAGAGAAAGAGAAAATTATTAACCACAAGCAAATAAACAATGTGACAATCAAAATAATAAACTCATGTGGCAGGCTGCCAGCGAGGAAAATCCCATCTAGCTGGCCGCCCATGCAAATACAAATTATACTATTC
>Ga0126332_10000631_pt1 | contig 12142 bp, 6 predicted proteins | sample InaspJWI42metaG_FD_94482 | JGI IMG/M metagenome (GOLD analysis project Ga0126332, IMG submission 94482) | Marine gutless worms symbiont microbial communities from Oahu, Hawaii - Inanidrilus sp. 2 OAHU.JWI-42 metaG | ecosystem: Host-associated > Annelida > Digestive system > Unclassified | place...
CCATCGATTTGGTCAGGACTTGTCGTATAAGTAGTTTCTGCACTGTTGCGTGGCAATTGGCAAGATTTCAATTGACACGACGCATCGCGCGGTCCCTCGGCGATAGCTGAGCTTCTTGTACTTTATCACTGACAAACATGTCCGAAGTGTCCGAAGTGTTGTACTTGCAGTTTGCCTAGTCTAATGTGCAAGTCGACAGAGAATGACAAATCTCCTGTTAATTTGACTACTTTTGCTATATTTTTAACAATATATTTATTTCAAGTGCATCTACAAGAATTTTTGTCATGCGGAACTGCAGATACACTTTTTTCACATATAACACACAGTGGTTTGTAGTTAGTTAGTAAACGAAACTGATTAAGGTGGCGTAATGTCAGAACGACTGCAAGGACACCGAACAAAATTGTACGCAAATAAAATGACGTGCGATGGAAGGTAAACATGTATATCGTTTTAATTTCCCATGTAGTATAATATGTATATTCTGGTATTAGAATGCTACCCTCGGTAGAGTATAGAAGTCAGACCGACCGCGTTACCGTGCCCACAGTCGCTGGAATCCACCGTTGCCACTGGCTTTGGCAGCGCCACGCCGCATGCATCGCCGCGTTAGCTCGTAGCTGACGACATGATAATGAAAACGTACTACTACGGCCATCGACCTATAGGCCTACTCAAAGAACGCCGCAGTAAATACTCGTGCAGCACACACATTTTACAGTGACCTTTAAACTTGACCTATGACCGTCATTTTCAGTCCCCGGCGATCTACGGACATACCCATACCCATGCCACACAAGTACAAAATATGAAGCTGAACTGCGACTTGATACAAGAGATATAGTGGAAATGAAGGGACGGATGAAGTCGACCCGATTGCCTTGCCTTCTCACTAGCGTGGACGGTAAAGTACAACAGGTACGTCTGCTCTGACCGCATTTTGCGGCGAATGAAATTCGTGTTTGCGTAACGTGTTTTGCACCGACAGCCATTAGTGTTATCAGTGGACCGACAAGAGGAAGCCAATGAGACGTTGTCCGGCGCATGTAGGCCTACTACGTATTTTGTGAGTCCACCCCCTCCTTGCCTTGCACATGACCGGACATTCGCCCCGCCTCCTTCCGGACACCTGCCCCCGGAAGTCACCACCGCAAACATCTGCTCCCTGGTTAGGGTTAGGATTCAGAGTTGTGATTACTGTTCGTGGTAACGGTTGCGGTTATTATTCCGCCCCCAATAGGGGAGCGGAGTATTGTGATGAGCGTGTCTGTCTGTGTGTGTGTGTTTGTCTGTCCGTGATCATATATTCGGACCAACACGTCCGATCTTCACCAAACTTTTTATGCATGTTACATATGACCGTGGCTCGGTCCTTCTCTGGCGGCGAAGTGATACGTTATGTACTTCCGGTTTTATGGATAACATCATATTTGCTCATAAGCCAAGGTTGCTCGACGTCTCCGCCCAGCTGAAGCGCAGTGCACACGCAGCCTTGGGCTTGGCTATAAAATGTGCGTAGTAGTACCAGTTGCAGGCCAACGGACGCACGAGACGACTTTTCGGGCGCTTAAAGTTATTTCCCGGGTGGCAACACAGGGGGGAGTCTGCGGTCTATGACTGCCTTGTTAGGGTTAGGGATGGGGTCAGGGGCTGGCGTTCGGTTAGGGTTGGGTTATTGAGTACAAAGTTGGCGTTTTTAGGTAGGGTTTATAGTCAGGTTAGGGTTAGGGTCACGTTAGTGTCAGGTGCGAGGGAGCTGTCCTCGATGATGATTTTCCAGAGGCAGATGTCCGGGAGGGGAAAAGTTTTCGGGGGAGGGGGCAAATGTCCTACATTCGCTTCGCCCACCCACGTCGAGCCACGGACCGGAAGTCGACGTACTCAGCGGACGTCAGCAGTTCACTATGGCGTCATTTCCGACGCACCAAAGTCACTCAGTAAGTAGGAAACTTGTGTCCGTAGACCGAAGTAGCTTTCTACACGCTGGCGGAAGCGACTTATGGGGATGGCGTGTTTCTCCAGAATGCGACACGATACGATAAGCTGTTTTAACGTGTGTGCTCAACAGCTGACAAAAAGTCAGCTTAATTTACCGCACGGAACCAAAAAAAACGCGAGGAAAGAAGAACCAAATGAAATAAAACGGATATGTTTGGAAGTAACGGTAGCAGTCCGTTGAGTCCCATGGAGTCGATCGGTCCTATAGAAGAGGAGGAAGGCTACGGTGGGAAGGGTTTGTGGAAAAGGAAGGTTTCAAGGCTGGAGTGGAAAAGTAAGAGCAGTGCGGGGGTAATGGATGATAACAGTGGTGAGTTCGATGGAAGAAGAAGTGCCAGTCATAGGAACAGCTGAGTTAGAAACCTAGAGATTGGAATGAGACGAAGTGATAGTTTTCGTACCGTGCACAGAGTACTGGGGGAGCATTAAGCAATGCTGAGATCCTTCCGTTTGTCTGTCTGTCTGTCTGTCTGTCCCATGCATATAGCTCAAGAACGGTGCATACGATGCTGTGCATTGCGATGCGGCCTAATAAATTTTTGACATTGTAAGTGCTTTTTGGTTTACAGACGCCATCTTGTTCGGCAGCAGCTTGATGTGTTTACTTAGCCCGCCCGGCTGCTGTACGGCAAGCTATATGTTCTGCTGCTGTTTCTTGTTGTTTAACGACTCCCGTCAGACCAACCATCTCGAAATCTAACGGACCGATTTTCGCCAAATTTTTGTGGTTGGTAGAACTATGGCTGTATTAGTTTTTCGATCCCTCAAAGTACGTTGCCGTGGCAACCAGTTTTTGTTGGTTTTATCCACAGAACTGAGTTCCGGTGACATTCTGCAGATGGCGTCAGCGTACGGTAAGAAATGCAACTGATTCGCCGGACGCAGGCGGCTAGTGGCGCAGCCGGGCGGGCTAACGTTGTTCTTTGCTCTGCATCTAGTTCGTTGTGAAAAGGATCTCATGCTGCTACGTACATTTTCAGGCTTGATCAGTGACAGCAGTTGGAAGGCTGCAGTGCCGTTTCTTTAATCGACAAATGAAGCCCTATTCATTGCACAGTTAATCCGATCTGTCCCAAGTTGCTACGGCTCTAATGCGGTCCGTCAATACGACCATCTGATCAATGAACCTCCACTCCAGCCAATTGTTCCATCGTCTGTTACGGTCAAGCATTTTTTTCGCATGCAGCTTCTAGTGCGTTTGCATTATCTGTGACCTAGCGAGCAGTACAGACTGCTTTAGACGCTTACTCAAAACGCACTTGATCGGCGATACTACACCGCGAGTCAAAAAACGACGCTAAACTCTTGCCCATAACTTCCCCAAATGTTAACCGATTTTCAAAATTCTTTCAGCGACAGACTCAGTGGTAAATTTGCAACAAACTCGTATTTAAATATCCCACCACACCTGACATGTCGCTATACTACCTTGTGAAATATGAATGTCAGAAAACTGGCGGTAATCTTAAATGTGTATTGTGATTAATGATAAATCATAGGATAGCACAGCCAAACATTTAAGTTGTGATGAGTTCCTCGTTACAAATTTATTATTCAAATTGCTGGTAATTTTTTTTAAATCGGTGAACATTTGGCGAACTTACAAGCAAAATTGTTAATCGTATTGATCGTGTCGTATGCACTATTCGCCTTAGACTTCTGTCCTTAACGATGCAGAACTCGCCAGATAAGTAAATTAGTTTGTGTAGACGGACAGAAACTGTAACTAATTGTTGTTACGTTATTAGGCAGATTGATGTGAGTTTACTATCAACAAATATCAAACTGCTGTAGACCACTTTTGACTTTCTGACTGACAGACTTATGCCATCTGTGACTGCTGATCATGTACGGCATTTTGCTGGAACATCTTTTTCTTTGTTACAGCAGTTGTGTACAGTCGATAATGGGATTTTTATATGGCAGGTGTGAACATCCTTTTGCTAGTGAATTAAATAATGAATATTTTATTAGACAAATATTTTAAAACAGTTTTTTGAGAGGCTAAGCCTTACATGGCAGTTTGCTTCAATTACTTCTTGAACACTACGATTTTTGAACATGGATATTTCACGAGGTAATGTAAGGACATATTTAAGGTATGGTGGAATATTTAAATATAAATTTGTTGCAAATTTACCATTGAGTCTGTCAGTGAAAGAATTTAGAAAATAGGTTAACATTTGGGGAAGTTATGGGCAAGAGTTTAGTGTCCTGTTTTTTGACTCACAGTGTATAATGCATGCAGCGCAGAGGGGCTCTTGACGACGATGAGTCTATTCACTCGCTCACTCCTTTCCATGTGGTGGATCTCTCTACTCTCAGCAGCTCCATACACGTCGAAAAACCCCGCACTTAAAACTTTTTTACACGTTCGTTTTCTGTCACTTTACTCGCATATTTTTAGCCGCATCGCGTCTAGCAACAGCGGCTCGTGGGATACTTCGCAGCGTTCTTGTTCTTGTTCTTGTTCTTGTTCTTCTTCTTCTTCTTCTTCTTCTTCTTCTTCTTCATGGGAATTACGGTCTGTTGAATTTCGCGCCGTATAACTCGAACAACGGTTCCACATAGACCTAAGGTCACTGCCCACTATGTAACACCAACAGGAAGTCATACCTTGCGAGTCGATTTGTACGGTACGAGATTATACGATACGAAACGAGATGATGTTTTAACGTGTGTTCAAGTCATAAGTCAGCTTAATCTACCGTACGGAACCAAAAACTAAAAAATTGGGGAAAAAAGAAAAACTGAAAAGTAAAAACAGATAGGCCCCTATACTCAAAAGTATCGGTAAACAGTCCGGGGAATCCGTTGAGTCAGGGCAATAAATGTGTGTAGTTTTTTTTATTTTTTATTCTACTGGCATTTTATAGTGTCTTGTATAGCAGTAGCTTTGCTTTAGGCCGTGTCATTCTACTTGTGACTGTTCTACATTGTTGACACGCTACGATATGATATAGTACGATACAGTTCACAATGTGTGCTTAAATGGTGATCGGCATTCGGTGGAAAGCTTAATCTGGGGTATGGAACCAATAGGCGTAGACAACAGAAATAGTGACGAAGAAATAAACACAAAAAACGAATGTCTCAGAACAAAAGCTCCGGTTAAGAGTCCGTAGCAGTGCTGAAGTCCCGATAAGTGGTTGTAACGTTTGGTACAGCAATAAAGGGACTGGCAGTACCACCTGCCCGAATGTACTTAATGTAACCGAGACTTCACGCTCCCGTCATTTCATGCCGTAGACCGTATTTTACCAATCACTGGCCTAATCTCGCGAGCGGAGAAGGAGAGATAAAGATTAGTGGCGTTTGGTGATGGAGGATTAGTGGGTTCAGATTAGAGGATTAGCGATATACCAAGACGTCAGCGGTACAAACGATATCACGAGCGAAACATCCATAAACGGCGTACGTTTAGTACAAGGCCGTGGGTGCGTGCGAGATGAAGAAAGATTGTCTGTCGGCGGCGCGATTAGCATCTAAACAACAGTCTGATGGACATAAAAACTGATGGCTGTAATCGCAGAGGCGATAGATGGCGACGGCGGCCGTGCCGTCGTGTGACGTTTTACACTGTTGCTGCTGCTGGTGGAGGTGGTGGTGGTGGTCAAACAAGGCAATCGTAGATATCAGACTTCGCCCACGCCTCGATGTTGCCCACTGGTGAGTCAGTTTAAGTATTGGCCGCGGTGTCAAATCCTACTGCCCATTGTTCAGTCACTTTGACTGTACGCCATTTTCGCGTCGCCTCCGGCCATTGAGTACAAACATCCACAAGCCAGAGGAACATAACGCACCGCACCGCCGCCAACGGAGGACGGACATGCACACAACAAGGCAATGGTGCATTACAGACTCCGCCCCCGTCACCCCCTGCACGACGGGCTCGCCTAGTCTCGGCGCCCACTATCGTGTAGAATAAGATGCAGCCGATACGACGCAGCAGGGGCGTCAGCCTCCGCACGACAACACAATGACGTTACTCGCTGTAACGGTATCGACGTGCCTCCATATGGCCCATTATGTGCAATTATGGTGCATTCATAAAATCGGAAGTGCATAACGCATCGCAACACCGCCCGACTTAGACCGAGCCACAGCCATAGGTAACACGCACAAAAATTTGGTAAAGAGTGCGCGTGCAGTTCTGGAGATATGCTCGCGGACAGACACGCAGACACATGGACAGACAGTCTGAAATTCCACAAACAACATCTCTTGTGGTTCGTAAACCTTTGCCTCGTTTAAGTGGCATCTCAAAAACATCTGAGCTGTCTTTACGATTACCCCCTAGTGAATCCCTGATAGGTGCCCTGATTCATTTTTGAACTTTTTTTTCCGGGGGTTGCCAAAAATCGGCCCTAATCGCTATACTTAAGACTTCTTCTGGTAGCATCTATTATAATTCTTGGCTACGATGCCACAGCATCGTCTAATTCGGTGCTATACATATGGTGAATTGACGTCACAGAATCTATGGTCAGGATGCGTTCGCCATTTTGTGGGTATAACTTGGCATAATGTGTGGCGTTAATAGGTGAATATTTACCATGTTATTCAAATAAAATTTAACCAGAAAATGTCCACATGGTCACTAACCTGCCGACAAAGCGTATTTAAGTGACAGCAGAGTAACAAACATTTCTGACAGTTTTACCTACAAGATGGCGGCGAAATCCAGCTGGCATAGATATGGAACGAAATTACGTCACTGTCACCATATGTATATAAATCGCTTACTTACTTGCTTACTTACTTATATATATCGCAGTACTGCGCTCTGCTCGGAGTAGCAACTACTGCTGTAGTCACTCGACATGCGAGGCAGGTCCTGCACTCAGCCGGCAACACGTTGACCAATGCTTCTTGTCGCTGTGCCTATAGCTGCTACCCAGATGATTGTAGGGAACGAAAGTGTGCCGATACGGTTGGCACAGTGCTGGTTGTTAACTGACTGGCCATTCCAATGCTAAAATATAAATATAGTTTTTTAATTAATATACGGTAGCAATTTTATCAAACAGCACTCGGAAACTGTCATAGTTTGAAATTACCGAATGCTGATGACTGCAGTTTAAAAAAATAAATTTATTGTGTTATTTGCTATAATTTTCGGCACACTTTCGTTCTCTATAGCTGCTACCCAGATTGTTGTTTCCAACTGTGTCGTGGCGCTGCATTTACCTCTATCCACGCTGTTGTGTGACGATAATAATTACATTGACCCGTGTATGTGGACATACAGGAGTAGCTGCGGCAGACGGCGAACGGCTCTACAGAGAACGGAGAAATCATGGATGTAAAATAACGTTGGAGAAAAATATCACAAATAGTTTTTAAACGTTACAAAATGTTTATTATGTGTAAAAGAAGTAAAAAGCGTAAATTACTGCATAGTTTGTTACTCTCTGTGTTTCCTGTATAATAATTTTACCAAACTACATTGCCCATCGATTTTGAATGTCTTATTAAAGGGCGAAGCAAACGATGATATTTTGAGTTATATCTGCGTTTCTAAAGAAACGTTAAATCTATTTAGGAAGTTAAAAACGTAAAATCGTGACAAAAATAAAAAAAACTTAACAACGTTTTTACATCAATGTGACAAATGGTGTATTTTAATTGTTTTATGGTTGAATTTTTTAAGTGGACAGTATCTTGCGAAAGTAACTTTGAGAGTATCATCATTTTGTCACGATAGTTTCAGAACGTATCTTTAAAAGTATATTGCAACCGCTATGAAATACACGCTTCACCGTGCAGCCGCCTTGCCTTCTCCCTGCCGCTACCCCCCCCCCTGAATCAATACATCGTCACACTCCAGACTGAATAGAGGTCAATATAATGTCACACGATCTTTTCAACGGCAAAGCCGAGAGTCTTAGCATGGGGACCGCAGCACAACACCCACCCACCAGCCGCGCCTGTGCCGACTTATTACGATCGTTCATTTTACCAGCTGCAACTCGGCGGCCGTTTTGTGGCGAGGCCGCTGTGATATATGCACAGTGCGATAAAGCTAGAATGAAAACAAGACAAAATACACAAATAATAATCTGCTACAGCATTTGTTACTGAATGCAACTGTATTAGCAAAACTCAGGCATAAAACATTGATTTTTCCCTCAGATTTTAAATTTGATTATTTTACGGTAGGCCCTATTTTACTTTTGTCGTAGCTCGACGTTAACATGACGTCATATACAATATTTAATCAATGAAACATTTAATATTGGTTTATTATATCTTCGTGTGATAGTACTGTGTTACGTAATTCACGTTCAAATTTGACTAAAACGAGTTTTATTGGCACGCGATTAAACACGATTTGTAGATAGATTAGCGAGGGCATATTGGTGGTTCATCGTGTACAAAAAGTAGCCCTATTTGATTTCGAAATGCATCTGTTTTGTCCTGATGCAGAAATAGCGTAAACAAAGCGAAAAACAATATTGACTTTTTCTTAAATTTATTTTATTTATTTATTTATTTTGCTCAGAACAAGAGGACAGTCAAATTTTAGTGCACCACACAAGCAAGAACAGCAAGGCTAAAAGCACTAGTAGCTCAACTTTAAAACTACAAAAAAAACCTAGGCTACACATAGCAATATCCCTATTCAGTCAAATAGGCTGACAAATCAATACATTTTAAGAAACTTTTGAATGATGTCAGACTTGCGAAGTTAACAGATGCAGGCAAAGAGTTCCACATATTAATGACTCTACTACGAAAAAAATACTACGAATATAATATATCCTTCTATCCTGTATGGTACCGTATTACGTAATTCACGATTAAATTGGACTAAAACGAGTTTCATTGCACGCAATTTAGCACGATTTGTGGCGAAATTAGCGAGGGCTTATTTTTGGTTCACAGTGTATAAAAATAGGCCCATTCGATTTCGAAATGCGCCTGTTTCGTTCCGATGCGGAATTTATAACGTAAACGCAGCGAAAACAATATTGACTTTTTCTTCAATTTCCGATGACGCTTCGGTCACGACTTCGCATCGTAATTCAATCAGTCGCCATTGACGAGTGACCAAAAACATCCGTGCAGCGCTGCGGGCTGTACAAAAAAAGGCGCGCCAGATTAAATTTGTTGTAAATCAACAACAGACAGCTGTAGATTAGAGCACGTTTTTAGACTTACTGTAGAGACGAGTCTTAAAAGTAAAAAACAAACATGTGGTTGCGAGGTCACGCAGCTGACAAGTTGCTCACCGAAACATAGCATATCATACTGAAAATATTCGCTTAATTATTGTCAGATCTCATCACAAATTCACTACATTAGACAGTTTACTTGTTAAACGATAAAAATGACACCTGACAGTATAGTACACGTCACACACAGGCTCGGTCTACGACAACGAGACGTTTCGTACACCTACATTGATGCCCAAAAAAGACGATTCGTATACCGGACGAGGGAAGGTCAGTGGCGGATCCACGCGGGAGGCCGAGGACCTGAACAATATTTTTGAACGTAAGTGAAAATAAATCCAGCGACAGAATACTGGCTAATTCCGTTTGTGTCGTTCGCGTTTTATGTCGAATAGCCATTTCGAAGGTTTAGAGGAGATTCTGACCTCCTAAATAGGGACTGGTATCAACGGCATCCCACAGAAACATCCCCGGAGGCTTGGACGATTTCGCATGCGTCATGCACTGATATTACATTTTACTATTCACGAAAACGTTTTTACTATTACACGGAATGCATTAATACAGTAATACTCCTGCTTCTGGGGGGGGGCTTCGTCCCCAGAACCCCAGAGGGGGCTCTGCCCCCTGCACGCCTGCTGAGAGTGAGAGCACAACCCCCAGACCCCCTTCGCCCCCACCTAGCACGATCTTCTGGATCCGCCACAGGGGAGGGTGGCGGCACTGCAAACGTGTTTGATCCATTTAGCAGTTGAGCTGAAGTTTAACTAGGCGAAAATGACGAGTAAAGTTTCCCATACTCGTTACGAAGCGTTGGGCCCGGAGCGAGTACACGTCAGTACACGGCGTGAATTGTACGCAACTCTGTTGCTGCATAATTTCCGAAATGAAACGAAATGAATTTCCGAGTTCGTCGACATGTTAAACTGATACCCGTTGTTGACAAGGGCGTGGCTCGGTAGCCGAGTGTTTAGCGTGCTGGACTCAGGCGCAGTAAGGCCTGGGTTCAAATCGCAGCCGCGACGCTGTCAGGTAACAGTCTTAGGCAAACTGTTCACACCCGTCGTGCCTCTGTTCACCGAGCAGCAAAACTGGTAGCAGTTCACTTAAGGGTTGCGGGGATAACTGCAGGCCTGGCGGAAAGTAACGGCAGCCTACCGCCGGGTTTATGACTCTCGTCACCTGCAGGCTGACTGCCACGAACCGGGATGAGCTCCGGAACCCTACGCTCGGTAATCGAGTATGGGCTACCTTTACCTTTTACCCGTCGTTGTATACACCAGCTCTGCCCGGCGGCGGCCCATACCCCTCCACAGAAGCTATACGAAGCGTCTCAACCCAGGGAACAACAGAGGTATACGAAACGTCTCACTACTATCATGCAACGAAGCGAAAGTTGATTCCACGGCGACAAATGAAATGTTCAGTAATATGGTAATATCGACCGCGCAACGAGACAAACACGTCGACGGGACGACGGTGGGATTTAGTGATCGAGTCGAACGATAGATGAACTCATTAATCACGATTCACAATACGTACACGGCATAAATAGGCCTACACTAGCATGCATGCACTGAACTGCACGGCTATGAATGGCCGTAGTCATTCTGAACGGACGCGACTGACAGACATATGTACATAAAGTATTACACGATGCAATGCGTAATGTGGACAGGAATGCAACCGCGGGCTGGGGCAAGAGAGAGAGAAAAAAAATATATTCATCAATATTGCAATATTGCCACAGCGTGTAACTCTCGAATTTCGACTGTCGGGTAATCGTCGTGGCAAAGATGGCCGTATACGAAATGTTAAACTTTTCAATATTCCAAGACACCAAAGCCAAGGGCCTATATTTAGGGCTTGTTTTTTGTTTTTGCGGCCTCAAACGTTTTGATCATTTTCAAAAGTTTTGGGACGGACAGACATGTATAGTGCAGTTGTGGCCTCGTGTAGAAAGGACGTCATAAAACTAATACAATCCCCATCAGACTATCAGTAAATCTATGACTACTACATGTGGCGACTAATACGTGAGTATGTACATGTGCAACTGTTCATGGCTGTGATGACATCGTACGAACAAGTTTAGCCTCATCAGCTATAATTTTGCGTTTTCCTCCATCCACCTAACTTACGTATGTCAAAGCAGGCAAAGCAGGCAGTAGGTTTTTTTGGTTTTTGGCGGTTTGGGGGCACTGTATGGCAGTCCATAAGATAGGCAGGTACAGTACAACAATTTGTTCAGCCAGACTGGACAGAGGGTATAGGAAAGCAATTTTGTCCGGCAAGCTGTGCTGGCCAAAGGATACGAAAGGAGTGGACTAGAGAATGAATCTGGCATAGCGAGCTGCAGCCAGGTGCGAGTGACGTAATTTAGTGGGTGTTCAGCGGCAGAAGTGAGCGTTCTTTCTCACTGTGTCTGTAGGGCGTGTGGACAATTCTTTCCCCGACTTGATCTGTCCAGGAGACGATGCGTAACTCGAGGGCGGAAGTAGTAGCGGCAGTGGACGTGCCAGGAGCAATGGGGGCGGGTGAGCGTCGGAACGAACGCCAGGGACATGCAAACCAGAGATGACAATGAATCAGCGGGTCAGGGGTTACGGGTCAAGTGGGTCAACAAATATGAGTGGGTCACGTAGGTGACGGGTCAGTACTCGTGACCCGTTGACACATGATCAAGTTAATATTCCAAGAACAGGTTAGCATTTCTAGCATTTGCACAGCAAATGATCACGCTGAGTGATAGCACATTGAGAACACTACTGAGTACTCATCTAAGGCGTTTTAGATTTCGTTTTTTTCAGACATTGTAGACTTACGGCACAGCTTAAGCCACAACGTCAGTTTAATTCAGTTGTTTCTACGGAGTATTTTGTGGCAGTGATGATGTTTGATTTTGCGAGCACTTCCACTTAGTGGTCCTGACTGGAAACTGCAATAGTCTGGAGTCATGACTC
>Ga0126332_10000632_pt1 | contig 12117 bp, 8 predicted proteins | sample InaspJWI42metaG_FD_94482 | JGI IMG/M metagenome (GOLD analysis project Ga0126332, IMG submission 94482) | Marine gutless worms symbiont microbial communities from Oahu, Hawaii - Inanidrilus sp. 2 OAHU.JWI-42 metaG | ecosystem: Host-associated > Annelida > Digestive system > Unclassified | place...
GCTTCTAAAAAACGCCGGGTCCGGTTACCTCAATCGGGCTCGGTTAATCAAATCTGAAAATGGCTCCTACTGATAAAAATAATCAGAATTTTATTGTTAATTTATTCCGGAAATCAACAATAGTCGGTCGACTCGTGATGCCCATGACAAAAAGGCAGCCCAGCAAACCAAGTATTGGAACAAGAGGGTACGCAGGGGTTTTAAAACTGGGCTTGTACCAGCTTTGTTCTGCATGCCGCATGACCATACAGGCCAGAGAAATGAAGGCATAGAGTAACAGGCTTAAAAAAGCGCCAACTTCTGCGATAAGCTCCAGATGCGATCCTAAAATTACCAGCAAAATCATGGTCAGTCCACCGGTCACCAGGATGGATCGATAAGGCGTCCTGAATCGATGGTGGATTTGATTGAACCAGTCGGGCATAAGGCCGTCGCGACCCATGGCGAAGCTGATCCTGGAGGCGGCCATGATGCTGGCATTGGCCGAGGAAACGGTGGCAAAAATGCCGCCCAGCAATATAAGAGAATAGCCCGTTCGACCCATCAACATGTACGCCAGTTCCATAAGTACTGTTTCGCTGAGCATGGTTGGGTCGTTGTAACGGCGCAGTCCTACGACACAAATCTCAACCGCGCAGTACACCACCGTTACCACGACAACCGAACCGACGACCGCCAGCGGTAGGTTGCGATCCGGATTTTTTATCTCCTCGGAAACGGCGGCAATTTCAGCAAAACCCATGAACGTTACAAAAAGTACCGGTGTAACCACAAAGAAACCGGAAATCCCAATCTCAGGCGGAATCAGGGGTCGCAGGTTATCAATGTCAACGGAAAACACCGCACGCAAGAAAAAGACGGTAAGAATAATGAGAAGCGCTGCTACGATGACATTCTGGGTACCGCCTGTCTCTTTGGCGCCGATGTAGTTGAGCCCGGTCAGCAAGCCTGTCATGGTCAGAGCCAGTGCTACGTGCGGTATAGGCAAAAGATCCGCCACATAGTATCCAAACCCCACCATATAGAAAGCCGATGCAAATATGAGGCTCAACCACAGACATCCTCCCATCACTGAGCCCATCATTGGGCCGAAGGACCTTACAACGAACAGGTAGCCGCCCCCGGCCAAAGGCATGCCGGTGGACAGCTCGGACATGCATATAGTGCGATCAGGACGGCCACAAGGCCGCAAAGGGCAAATGCGAGCACTACAATGGGTCCGGCTTTAGCTGCAGCAATGCCTGGTAACACAAAAATACCCGCACAGACCATCGTGCCGATTCCAATCGACATAGCCGCGCCAAGACCCAACTCACGCGCCAATTCCGTATCCGTATCGGAGTTCGACATATTTTCATTCAAAATTTCAGCCATTCGCAAACCCCTCCCTGAGATAAATTAGAACTGACATACCCTTTCAACAGCTGAGATATAAGTCAGTTTGCAATTTTTGTGTCCCCAAATAAGAAAGCCCCTGAGGAGTATTTAAACTCCCAGAGGCTTTATCATTAACATCACTTGGCAGAATCCTTTCATTGTTAATTCCAGAATGTGCAGGGTCTGTTGTTATTTTTAGAGGCTTGAAACTGAGGCTATTGGGTCTATAAAATTATACCTATACCGATTATCAGGATATTGTCAATTAAGACTGGCTTGTCAATGGATTTTTGATCTGGAAAGTGACTTAACACAATAAGGGACGCTCCAGGATGCATCGATTTCCATTCAATACTATTATCTGTAATTTGTCGAATTTTAAGATATTTTTTACATATAACAAGGTTTTTAGGATTTCAAGAGTACTGATACATAAGTATCTGAACGCAGAGTTAAGCTGCGTGGCGCAGCTTGCCGAGACGGAATTAAACTAAAGAAGAAGCACATTGGTTTTCCCTCCTTCTTTCTTTTTCTAGTCTATACCATTCTCTTAATTTATTTAATCCTTCTTGTCCGAGTACATCGTCACGATCAAAATAAAAAGTGATTACATTACCAAGATAATCAATCAAACTCTCCCAACGTTCAAAATAAACATAAGAAAGCCGTTGAAAATAAGCTCTAAAAAAACTTTCTAATAATTCTAACCTGTTCCCGTTCCATTCTCTTTTATTTTTATATAAAAATTTTATGACACCTACAGCTGAAATCATATCCCTTATCCCGATATGAGTCTCTTTTATTATCTCAAAAAATGGATCAACATATTTAATTTCATTCTTTTTGAAATAGTCTTCAAAGGTGTACATTTCTTCACGATCACAAATCTGGCCTCCCATATTCACATCTTGTTCATGGAAAGTAACATGGAACAGTTCGTGGTTTTGTTTCCGGGCTGTACCTATCCCTATCTCTTCGGCTATAAACAGCAAATAATCTTCCAAGGGTATAACTTCTTCCCCCGAATTAAAAAACCTTTCTAGAACTGGCATAAGTTTTCTCCCTGAACGTTGCCTTTTTATTGCCAGATCACTTAATAACGGAGAAATCCTTTTTCGCAACCTAAATAGTCCTGGATCATCTAGCTGCGAAATTTTTGATATCCTATGTGGACTGATTGCACAATTAACAATTAAATATGGTAGCGCTTTTTTCCCATCATTACCGTATTCAGCTTCTTCAAAATTACCCTTTCCATCAGGTAGACTATACAAAGGTTGATATGCCAAGAAATCAATAAACCCCTCACTGTAAGGTCCTAATTTTTCAAATGATGTTAAAGCGTTATTTTTTTCTATCTTACCTCCAACTCCAGTAAATTTTGTTGAATTCTTATTATAGGGTTTAGAAACCGGATCATGAAATAAACCGGATGATTTGAATGATAATAATCTTCTATCAGGTAAAGGAATATAACATTGACGTAGATTAGCAACCGAATACTGCACCTTGTCATAATGTCTATCCGTCGTGGCAACAATAATTTTTCCCCCTCTCGTCAATATTTCATTTGCAACCTTAGGCTTACCACAGAGAAAAATTCCTTTGTGTTCCATGATATAATCGGCAAGGGTCTTATCCCCTTTTATTTTTTCTGCAGCTAATTTTTTATTGCAAATTTCCATCTTTCCTGTTTTCTCCTCAGGCAATACCTGCATAAACACGGGTCTTAATACTCGATCATTTAACAACGCCTTTTTAACTAACTTAATCGCTTCTGATTCAGAATCGAATAATTTCACAATCTCCGTATATTTATCCAATCCTTCCTCTTGCAAATACTTATTCCATACCATTTCTTTAATCATGCTTTTTGTTTCTCCGCATTCATTTTTTCTACATTTCCGAGTACATTGGCTATTTGTACCAACTGTCATTTGTTCGTTATCCAAATCCTCTGTCAAAGTAAATTTCACGGAGATATACAACGACAGCGCTTTCAACCCATGCAAAGGTAATGGCAAAAACCATCACCCAAACCCAATTTCTAAAGGCGCTTTTAGATTTTTTTTCGAATTTGGCATTGAAGTTGTTATTTTTTATAACCATGGCTTATCTTAAGGCAAAAATATAATTGATCCTCTAACTGTACCTGTTGAGGTGAGAAGAAACCCAACTCTCTTCCAAGCCCCCAGTACACTCACAAGGTATCAACCAAGAGCAAGTCCATTGTGTTATTTTCTATGCTCTCGCTATAAGTTGACCAGCCGCAAACGACGTGAAACTTTTAAAGACACACATGGCCATCATATCTTCGTGCCCTCAATCCAGAGCCACACCTTTCCCGCGACGATTCGCCAACCCGATAGCCGAGAGCAGGTCGCCATTTGCGTAGCTTCATGCGGGGTGTACGCCGCGTCTCGACTGCTTAGCGGTTCTCTTATGCGCCTTAACGCACGAGGCGCCATGAAATGGGTGATGGTCCAGAGGAGGAGGTAGAACGGTAGCACCATATCCCTGCGAAAATCGAAAATCAAGAACGATCCACCGGGGACTAGAACTCGCTCGATCTCATCCAATACGACAATGGGATCCCGCCAGTGATGCAAGGATAGCGTACTAACGACAAAATCCAGCGATGAATCCTCAAAGGGTATTTGTCGTACATCCCCAAATCTGAACGAAACCCGGTCCTCCACCCCTGACCGCCTCGCTTCGGCCTGTGCTAACGCCAGCATGTCCTCCGATAGATCCACACCGATCACATGCATTGCCGGGATTCCTTTCGCTATCGCAACGGCAAGATAACCGGGTCCGCATCCTAAATCAGCGGCTTCCCCTGCATTCACCATCGCCGCCGCGCGTTTAACAATCATCCTGCGCATCAATCTCCACGGCGGTATTTTGCTTACCCGAACGAACGCATCGACAACCCGGCGATCTTCCATACCCTCCATGCCCGGAACACGCATTCGTGTTCGACGATGGCACACCCACCAGCCAAAGGCCCCTGCAATAGCAAGAACGACGCCAAGAAAAAGATAAGGCATAGCTTCTTCAGTGCGAATCAAGCGAAAAGTTCAAATTGTGTATCGGCATCATCTTCCGTCTTTGCTTGAGCTACGCCGAGACACGTCCGACTTCGCTTAACGAGCTTGGGGCTTCGCCTTAGGGCTACGACCCCACAAGACAACGGGACAAGGCAGCTCAACATATTGAGGCATCAATTCAACGAAACCAATGCCGATTCAGAACATCGACTAACTACCGATAGTATTGAAACTATCCCAGTTCAGGTAAAACTTGTAATATCTATATATGAAATCTAAGGATTAAATTCAGCTGTCGATATGAGCGCAACGGAATAGCGGTGAGTTGAAGCGCCTTAGGCTTTTTTTGGAATGAAAAGGACATCAGTCGTCTCTAACAGATTGTCAATATCCATTGGCAATCCATCTAGATCACAAATGTTGTACCCAATCCGATCAAAATTTTCTTTACGACGCTCAAACCACTTCATAGCCGCCTTGTGGCTGACGGTAATTGCAGAATGTTTTTTCACAAAAGGGCGGGTAGCGCGTTCTGCCAGTCGTTTTACAAGACCATTGGGTCCTTCCTTGCGCAAAATTCCTATTGTTTTTCCTATAAGCATTTGTGTCTCCCTCAGAAAGCCGAACGGGGCGCAGCAAAGCGGCAGCCTTATCAAGATATTGTACAGATCTGGATATCATCACTGCTGTAATAATACCTAATATGTGAGTTTGAGTCGAGCTACAGATAATTGAGAATATCCCATTACACTGGGACTTGTCAAAATCTTTGATTTCTTGTCACAATTTGAGTCATATTTGAAATATGTTATGGATCACAATCAATTCAGAAGCTTAAAAGTCTAGCATATTTAGCGGAGAATGGAGGACGCTGAACTACGTTATCTTTCCGGTGCGATCCGAATAAGACGTTTGCCGAAATTTTCGCCACGGTAGAGGCCGGCGATTGAGCCGGGTGCTTGCTCGATGCCATCAAGAATGTCCTCTCGGTATCGGATCAGGTCCTGCCGTACCCATTGCGTGAGTTCCTGTAAGGCCTCGGCAAAGCGCTCAGCGTAATCTAATACGAGAAAACCCTGCATGCGTGCTCTTTTTACCAGGAGATGGCGCTCAACCCGCGGGCCCATTGGAATTGGCTCCCAGTTGGCTATCGAAGCGGTGCCGCAGATCACCACCCGAGCGCCGAGTTTGAGGTGCTTTAATACTTCGTCGCTGATCGTTCCGGCCACGTTGTCGTAATAAACATCGATACCTTCGGGGCAGGCCGCGGCCAGCGCAGAGTCGAGACCACCCGCTTTGTAGTCGATGGCCGCGTCGTAGCCAAATTCGTCACGGCATATCTGAACCTTCTCAGGCCCGCCCGTGATACCTACGGTACGGCAAGCTTTAATCTTGGCAATTTGACCGACGCACGAGCCGACCGCACCCGCGGCAGTGGACACCACCACTGTTTCGCCGGTTTTGGGCTGACCGATTTCATGAAGCCCGAAATAGGCGGTCAGACCGTTCAACCCAAGGACACCGAGTGATGTCGAGATAGGCGCGTCGGTTGGGGTGACCTTTCTTTGAATCACCTTCGCCTCAACCGCCGCATAGTCCTGCCAACCGAACATGCCGGTTACGAATTCACCCGGTCGGAAACCGGAATGTCGGGACGCGGCCACACGACCGACCGCAAGCGCGCGCATCACCTCACCGAGCGGAACCGGATCGGAATAGTTGGCGACCTCGCTGACCCAGCCGCGCATCGCCGGCTCGACGGAAAGGTAAATGTTGCGCACCAGGATCTCGTTGTCACCGATTTCCGGTACGGGCAGGTTGACAATTTCAAAGTTTTCAGCTTCGGGGATGCCTGTCGGTCTGGACTTGAGCAGGACCTGGCGATTGATGTCTTGTTCCATAATTTTGCTCCTTAACGCAAAACGCTATATTCCCATGATTTATGTAATGATTATTTTAACGTTCTATGAACCTCTCCGTTGCATGCTGCGGGGTGTCAAGGGGGAGGGTATCTATTAAAATCCCCCTCACCCTAACCCTCTGTGCACCCGCTGCGGGGAGAGGGAACCAAATGTTACCCTGCAGCGAGCTACTAGAAAATATCAAGTTAAAGTTCTATATAAAACAGGGCGGATTATTGAAAATTTCTGCAGATATCAAATTCTGTTATTTCGCTACTTTGCCACGACCTTCGTCCTCACGGTTTTTTCCTCTCCTTCACGCCGGAAGGTGATGGAGATCGTTTCTCCTGGATTTAAGGTCTTGAGAATGTCGGATAGATCTTTAAGGTTATCAACCGCATGGGAATCTAGCCTGACAATTACATCGCCTTTTTTAAGCCCTGATAATTCTGCCGGCGAGCCCGGTACAACATCGGAAATTCGGGATCCATCGCCGTTATAAGCAAAGTCCGGTATCGTACCCAGGCTGACCCTGCGCGTTCTTTGGTGGGTGGTCACAACTTTTTTGCCCGGTGCCAAAGTCGCCGTCAGGTGCGCATCACGTCCGGCAAGGTACGCAACGATCTCTTTGGTCACTGCGGCCACTTTCAAAAGTCCTTCCGCATCTACTTTGTCAACAGTGTCGGAAGGCCGGTGATAATCCAGATGAGGTCCGGAAAAAAGCTGCACCGCCGGGACGCCGAGCGTATGAAAACTTTTATGATCGCTTGCATCCAACTCCTCGTTTACGGTCTCAACTTCGACCCCGGTGACATAGCCAGCACCCCTTAAAATATGGATCCATTCTCTGGCCGTTCCGGCACCGAGTACCAACAGCTTCTGTGTATAGAGGCGCCCGACCGTATCCAGATTGATCATTCCAATGCATTGCGAGAGAGGATAGCGTTTGTGGTTGGTCACGTAATGCTGCGATCCTTTTTTTCCGGCTTCTTCTCCGGTGAAAGCAACAAACACCACGCTGCGGTCGGGATTCAGGCTTTTGGCGAGCACGTGGGCCAGCTCGATGAGAACCGCCACGCCGCTGGCATTGTCATCGGCGCCGTGATGGATTTTTCCGCGGTTGTTTTCCCTCACATCCGGCCAACCCAGCCCCAGATGGTCATAGTGGGCGCCTAAAACGACACTCTGGGCTCCATACGCGGTATTTTTACCCGGAATAACCCCCACAATATTGCGCAATGTCACTTTTCGTTCAGAGCTACCGCCCCGGTCCTCCCAGGTCTGGGAAAAACTTCCCACTGAATCCCCGGCCGGCTTGAGGCCGGCTTCTTTAAATTTTGCGGCGATAAATTCTGCCGCCCGTTCAAGCCCTTGGGTGCCGAACCCCCTTCCGCCAAGCGCGTCGCTCGAGAGAAAGCGTATGGTGTCCATCATCCGCTTTTTCGAGAAAACCGGCGGAAGGCTTGCCAGAGGTACCCGCTGCGACAGCTTTCCCATCTCGACAATAGAAATTGCATCGTCTCTACCGGGTAGAAAAACCGTCATCGGTGAATCGAGGATCCGCCATCGACCTTTGACGACATTGGTAGGCTCCGGCCCTGTAAACCCCAGATAGCTGTATTTGTGGTAATGCGGCAGTTTCCGACCGAGACCGGGAAGCGCTTCGGGCAGATCGGATGCCACCCATGTCAAAGATAAATCCCTGCTTTTTGGGTGCCTTGCGGTAAGTACCACCGAATGATTCTTGCGCGGGATCACGGTTCGCCCGATGCGAACATTTTCCTGATCTGCGTTCACATCAAATCCAGACAGTGCGGAGAATATTTCAGCGTTGTAAAGATTTTTCCATCCTAAAATTATAACTGCCCGATCCGCGGGAAGTGTTGCCGTCTCCGAATCAAGCCTTATCACAATCCGGCCCGAACCGGCACGACGTATGGCTTGGGAAAACTTGCGGTAGGCCGATAGAAGATCATCACTGGCAGCCGACGGCAGCAGGATCAGCATTTTTTGGGCCCCGAAAGTCTGGGTCAACGCCGGCGGTATCTCGTCACGATCGAGTCGGCGAAACAGATCAAACTCAGGGTCCACATCAAGTCTTAAAGGCCTGGCGGTCAGATGGGCTTGCCATTCAAGACGCTTTTTATCCATGAGCGTCACAGTTTGGAAGGCCAGGCCTCGACCTTCCATGGTCACAGCGACTGCAACCCGCAACCGGTAGGCAGGGCCAGGCTGGATCTGCTCGATAAGGGCCTTCAGGACATAACCGTCTGCGTTAGCTTCGACTTTCGCACGGCTGATCCTAATCTCGGGTGCGCCGGTCCGGGTGATCCACTGCTCGAATTCGCTGCTCAAGTTTTTTCCGGTAACTGTTTCAAAGCTTCTGCGCAGTTCGTCAAAAGAAGCAACTTGAAACTTGTTGGCTTGATAGAAATTCTGCAATCCTTTAGCAAAAACTTTGTCTCCCAACCCCATGCGCAGCATGTGAAAAAACATCAATGCCTTGCCGTAGCCGATCGCCTCGGAGGAAGAACTGTGGCGGGAGTGAAACTGGGTGAGCGGAAAATCCCGCCCACTCAACACATAATCGGTGTACTTCTGAAGCGTCGCCTGGCGGTAATCCGTGGCTGTGTCTCTTTGCTCTTTCATTAAGTGATCTGAGAGATAGGCCGTTAGTCCTTCCGACCAGTTTCCTTTGGTATAATCCGCAAAAACACCATTGCCCCACCAGTTGTGAAGAATTTCGTGAGGGTATGATGAGTACAGGATGAAAGGAAACCGGATGACTCTCGGTCCGAGCAGGGTAAAAGAAGGCATGCCGAACCCTGTTTCCCAAAAGTTTTCGACCATTGCGAACTTGCTGTATGGATAGCGGCCGATGAGTTTCTCATACATCGCCACATACCTGCCGGTGGCTTCAAGGTATTTGTTAGCCAGATCTTCATCCGCTGTGCGCAAAAAGACCATGGATAAAAGCCGGCTGGACGGCTGCGTATATTCGGTAAACCGGGCAGCCACCAAATAGATTTCTTCCTGAAGCTGCCCGGACTCCCATCTTACGGAGGTCGTATCCTCCCCGCTGTCAAGCAGCGTTCGTTTTCCCTGGCTGACTGCATTCCAGCCTGCCGGCAATTCCACCTGGAGGTTAAACGTTACCATCCTCTCTCCAAAAACCGGATACCACAGGGAACTGCCGGCAAGGTATACACCCTCTGCGGATATTATGCCCGGCGTTTGCCGAATGCCTCGCGCATAGTCTTTGCCGTATGCCTCCGGCGGATGGTGGATCACTCCACTGTATTCAAGGGTGAATTTGGAAAGACCGGGCGGCAGGGTTGCCCTGAATGATTCTAGATAATTATTTTGCGCTTTTTTACTTTCCAGAACAATACGTGCACCTGACGTTGGTGATGAAGGTTTTAATCCTGCATGCAAGCTGAATCTAAGATCCGTTTCCAGATCCTCAGGTACAGTCACGGTGTCTATGGCTGTAAAGCGGTTTTCCTGCGGGTAAAAAGTCACCTTAAGATCGTGGTGCACCGGTTCATGGGCGTTCAAGTCAACCGGTGTGAAGGACAGCGCAAGCAGGATAAAAATTGCAGAGAACAGGCGTTTCACGTTTCACCTTGGAGTTAAATGATTATGAGTTAAAATGTCGTTCCATGTATCGATGATGCTTTAGGCTGGAAGGCTGGAAAGCTTTATTATATTCTCACCACAGAGGCACGAAGGCACAGAGAAATAATTATTTTGTTTACCGGTAGCCGAACGTTAATTTTTAAATTATCGATCCTTCCGTCTTGGTGGGATGGTCAAAAAGAAAAATTATCTTTGTGTCCTTCGTGTCTTTGTGGTGAAAAACTATACTCGAAAATAAGTTACTGTAATTACTAAATAGAACACTAGCAGCTCACCGTGCTTCAACCCAATCTGCGATAAAGATATCCGTCGCCCGGGGTTTTTGGGGATTGCGATTTGATGCCCATACCAGCTTTTTTCCGTCAGTCGAAAACATGGCAAAGCTGTCGAAAACTTTGTTGAAGGTAATTCTTTCAAGGCCACTACCGTCAAGGTTTATTAAGTAAAGCTCGAAGTTGTGACCGAACTTTTTTATGTCTTCGTGCCAGTCGTCCATGTTGCTCGCAAAAATGATCCGTTTCCCATCCGGGTGCCAGGAAGGCGACCAGTTTACCGCGCCGTTGTGGGTGAGTCGCACCTTGTTGGAGCCATCCGTGTCCATGACCCAGATGTCCAGAGGAACCGGGACGATGTAGTTGTTTTCCATGCAGTCGCGCCATTTGGCAAAATCCTTTTTTGTTTCAGGATACCAGGCCCGCCACACAATCATTTTGCCGTCCGGTGAAAACCACGGACCCCCGTCGTAGCCCACTCTGTCGGTCAACCGCCTTATATTGGTGCCGTCGGCGTTCATGATGTAAATGTCGAAATCCCCGTAGCGTTGGGAGCCAAATACAATCCGGTTTCCGTCGGCCGAGATAATGGGTTCCGCATCGTACTTCGGATTGTCCGTTATCTTCTTTAAGTCTGTCCCGTTTACATTGGCAATGAAGATATCATATGGGAAAAGGGGCCACATAAAATGGATACCCGGAATTGGCGGCGGCCTCAGGGGACACTCCTTGGACAGATGACTGGTTGAAGAAAAGAGTATCCTGCGGCCGTCAGGGAAGAAAAATGAGCACGTGTGGGCGCCGTAGGCGGGACTGACTCTGCGTTTATCCGTTCCATCTATGTTCATTACCCAGATTTTGTCACAAGCCTCGCCGCCGCGGTTTGACTGGTAGATCAGCCGGCGACCATCCGGGCTAAAATAGGCTTCACCGTTGTCCCCATCGAACGTGATCTGAGTGACGTTCTGCATATGGCGGTCAACCGATGGGCTCAAATCAGAACCCATCACTGTTTTAGGTACGACTTGCAGGGAAAGCAAGAGAATCGGCAATATAATTAAAGTAGCTTTGTTCATTAGAGATTGATCCTTCAGCACATGCAGTTATTCTCCAATTTAGTGGGTATACATGGCGCTATGAAACAGGGGGTTGGATTCACACCGGTGTCGGTTTGAATTCGCCACCCGGTCCCCTTCGGCTTCGCTCAGGCTCGCTCGACGCACACAGTCCCCGCCATGGCGGGATTGGCTCCGCGACCAGACCAAAAGGTTTTTTTGTCTGTGTATGTCTATGTGTGTCTGTGGCTAACCTAAGGATTCATCGACAGTTTTTCAACGGCCGGGTGTTCATCTTGCGCCAGAGCGTATTGACACTAATTCCCAGACGACGGGCGGTCTCTTTTTTATTATAATGGCACGACCGCAAGGTGGTTTCGATCACCCGGTGTTCATAACCTTCCAGTGTTGCCTTCAAACTCCCGGTCGGTGTTTTCAAAGAGGGTAGGGTGAGCTCCGTATCGAGTCGGCACTCCGGGGCCGGCGTCTCGACAATTGCCGGCTCGTCCATCTGTTCGTTGAGCAACATAAAGAACAGCTCCTGGCTGCGTGCCGGTTTGTCAAGCAATATCAAATAGCTTTCAATAAAGGAAATCAACTCGCGGATGTTGCCCGGCCAGTGGTAACATTTCATGGCCGCGATCATTTCTGCGTTTACGCTTTTGCTACTTTTTCCGAGATTGGCCAGGACATGTCGCAGAATGGGTTCGATATCATCCAATCTTTCACGCAAGGGCGGAAGCTTTAAACGCAGAACCGCCAGACGATAATAAAGGTCGGCTCTGAAGTTGCCCCGGCCGACCTCCCGGCGCAGGTCTTTATA
>Ga0126332_10000633_pt1 | contig 12111 bp, 5 predicted proteins | sample InaspJWI42metaG_FD_94482 | JGI IMG/M metagenome (GOLD analysis project Ga0126332, IMG submission 94482) | Marine gutless worms symbiont microbial communities from Oahu, Hawaii - Inanidrilus sp. 2 OAHU.JWI-42 metaG | ecosystem: Host-associated > Annelida > Digestive system > Unclassified | place...
CCGAAGAAAAATATCCCGGAACAGATTTGCGACTGGTCTACGAACTCGGGGGATATACATCCCCCAATTAAGCCAAAGGTGTCAGTTATTCTTCCCAGAGGTAAGGTGTCCTGAATTTATTAAAGAAAACGGCGGGGAATTTAACCCTGCCTCTTATTTAATAATGACAGTTTAAAGGCTGGGCTTAAGATCGGTTCCACACTTCTTGTTAACCTCATCCCAAATGGGATTTAGGACATTACGATTTAACAATTTCAGAAAACACTTCGGATAATCAATCTATCAAATGGTTATTAATAGATTTTTAGGGGGATAAGGAGTATTGATAACGATTCGTTACCTTTAATCTCGAACGGATTATTCGGATCTCATGCAGGTCCGACTGTAGTCACATAGCTCCAGAAATGAAACGCATGAGGATTCTTGTACCAAGCTTCCATTTCATGATTGGCTTTTTCAAGATACTTTTAGTTGAGAAAATCCTCTGTCAGCATATCTTCGTACAACTCCGACTGACTCCCTCCAACTGGGTATAGCAAGGGCAAGAAGTCTAAGGAGATATAGCCTCTAGTATGTTGGACGGATTGACTAAAAGATGAATGAAGAAAACAAAATTCTTAATCAATCCAATCAAAGAAAACAATAACGACCCGAGGACCTATCACTAAAAGGGTATTATGCCATAGCGATAATCTCTATTATCATTGGTATTGTCATCGTTGGCATATTGAACCTGGCGACACCTCAGATTCGATGAGCGCCGGAACTTGATCATCGCTGCCGGCTTTTTTTCGTAATCCACGCGATTTATTTGAGTAGAAGCACCGCCAAGGCGGATAAACTCCATAGCGAACCATCTGTTCGCCTTTAGTGGGAATGTGGGTTACCAGCTGGGCGAGCCAATCCAGCGCACCAAAAGTTTTGGTTGCCTTTCTATCTTTAGATTCGTATAAGACTTTGGCCGTGCCGTCAGCTGAATCATCAGCCGCAATATATGTCATGCGCTCTTGAGAAAAGGAGGCTCGGATGATCCTCCTACGGCGGACAAGTTCCGCGCGCCAGATTTTCCAAGCCCTCTTCATTGCGCGGCCAGATGGCGTTGCCGCAATACACGTTGAATCCGCTATGCAATATATCGATACGAAAGTCAGATTTTGAACCAAATTATTCCGTTCGCCCAGAATTTTCAATCAGTTTTCGCCACAACTGCATGAAAGTGTTACCTGACCGATACTCGGTTTTATTTTTGCTTTCTGATTGAAATCTTTGCACTCAAAAGAAAAGCAGGGCCATTTCTGACCCCGCTTCTTCTAATCAATTTGATGGTTGCGGCAACTATATTCTTATTTTAATCGTCGTCACTGTCGTCATCATCATCATCGTCGTCACTGTCATCATCATCATCGTCGTCGTCACATTCGTCACAAGGAGCAGTCACATCGAATACCAAATTCTCTTGTGATGGACCGAATGACGGATAGGTCACCACGTCTGTTTGGTTGACACCCGGGAGGGACCATTCGCACACTCCGTTCGGAAAGATCGCCTGCAGGAGAGCCCATTCTTCGTCTGAGAACGAGACGGCGTAGGCCTTCCGATCCAGCGACTCCAACTCGCACTTCAAAACGTTTCCGGACAACGGGCCACCAGCCTCCAGTCGTGGCGCCGACCAAGATGGCCAGAGTTCGTTGCAATCGGTATCCGGTTCACTACTCACGGTCTGCGGCTCCTCGATGAACTGAGGTTCTAGCGACTTGGTGAAACAGCCGTCAGTAGCCATCGCCGGTTTGTTTGAAACCACCTTTTCCCACTGGGTTGTGGATGAACTATCAGCCGTATATGCCTCCATCCACTCGATGAAGGTGGCCCAGCTTTGGGTGGCTACAGCCGCGGCCACCGGAAATTCATATGGTTGCGGGAATCCAAGCCACGCCCAAATCGATAACCCGCCCCGCCACATCACGTGGTTGGATGCGTCTCCGAACGCTTCCTTGAGGCGCTCACGAACAGCGAAATGAAACCATTGGTAGTGATAGATAAAGTCCTCGTCATAAAGCCCCGACGTATCGAAGATCGGGATGGAACCAAGACCTCCACTGGCTCCGAGTGTCAGACCACTTTGGTAGGTTCGTCGGACTGCACCCAAGTCGGCGGATGACCGAGCTGCCGTGAAGTTCGAATCGTGGTCATAGCCGCCTATTTTCTCGTTCAGATCGAGAAATTGTTGGACTGTAATGATTCCGTCGTTCAGCTGCCTCAATCCGTACTGCACGCCTACGTTGTCGAACGGTCGCAGGGCGAAGCCGTTCTCGTCGACGCCATAGGCGTTACGCGCCGTGTCGAAAATCGTTGGCCGAGCACCGGTGGGATTTTCCGTAGGGTGATACCTCAGGTTGGCGGGAACCACCTCTTTCCACACAGCAGAGTTATAAGCCCCGAAGAGTCCCTCAGGGAGCGGGTCTACCCGGTCTGGCACTGGGTCGGTCCGACCCGACTGCATTGCCAGGTCATACCATGCCCGTGCGTTCTTGTGCCCGGAAACGGCGACAATCTGATCTTCGGTGAAGTTCCCCGGATTACCGTTCAGGTAGTAATTGCTTAGCAGATGCGAGTCCAGTCCCGACAACGCGATCGAAAGTGCGTCGGGGAAGGTGGAACTGATGAGCACACCATCGATCAGGCCCGGGAATGCATCGGCAATCTGCAAACTCGTGTATGCGCCGCCTGACCCGCCCGTGCTGACGGTGTAGTAAGGGACTCCAAAGGTTTCGATGAAGTGCTCTTTCCCCATCATCGCGGCCTCGCCAGCGAGAAGGGCATTGCAACTGTTAGACGGGTGATTAAGTGAGTTGGTGAAGATGGCGTAGCCCTCGCCGAGGCGGGTTAGTTGGTCCCCAGTAAGCAGGTTGACTCCCAAAGCAGCTCCCTGGATATACCAGCCGCCGGGGCAACCGGAGCCATGCACTGCAACGAGCCGCTTGTTCCAGCCGTTGGGCGGATTCAGGGGTGAAGGCTCACCATCGGTCGTCGGATCGTGTAGGATGACGTTCTGGTAAATGCCTCGATCCATCGTGCCGGTTTCGACACGCACGACGAATGGAACCGTCTTCCCTTCCGTCGTGGTGGTGGTAGCAAAGTCGCCGGGCAAGCTGTCGGTGCTGGGCAGCGGGATGAGATCCTCACCCGCTGTAGAACGGTATACATATTGGACAACCGTTGGCGCCGAGCAATTCTCATCCGAGGTGCCAAGGAACGTGCCGTCCGGAAGTTCAAAGTCCTCCGTCTGGCAAATGAACGGCTGCAAGTGCGGTCCCGATAAAATCGTCCCAGTGATCGGGTAGTTTGTCAGCGTTTGCTGCGCGAATGGCCAACTATGTTGGAACAATTTCGCCTTGGCAACTAGGGTATTGTTCCCGAGGACCAGGCCCTCCACCAGACCCAGCAGGGAATGGTTCTCTGGAACGTCCTGGAAGGCATCAGTAACGTCCTCGCCATTTAGCTCAACAATTACCTTGTGTAGTGGCACAATCGGTGGCACATCGATTTGCACGAGCACATCGCCCCCACTTACATACTCAGGGCCTGTCGAGAGGACGATAATTCCAAAATCGCTGGAGCCTACAGACTGGGCAGTTCCGATCAAAGCTGGAAAGATTAAAAGCAAAGAAATAACGGTAATCAGCCCTTTTTGGATCTTCATAAAAACCTCCTTCCTCTTTTGAGAGCATAAGCAGTATTTGTACTTTAGTCTTTGTCAGAGAGTTTTCCGGACAGTATCACCCCCCTTCTTTTTTCAATGACGAGTGGTTCTATTTTTGCGGAACATACCGGATAGAGTTAACGATCAGATGCGAAGTCCGCCAGAATGACAAATTCGCCGAAAACTATCTTGATATGTCATTTCACTGATTTCCTTTTTGTAGGATCTACATAGGCTCTACAATAGCGTAACAATAACGTTTGAGTTTTAGACAATATCAAGAGTGAGGATCAGAAGGATAACCGCATGGAGAGAGCTAATTCAATAGATGATGTTGATTTGGATAAGTAGCTCCAGATCAAAATTGTCATTTAAAAAGATAGGACATTGCTTTTTCGGTGCATATCAAAGGAAAATGGTGAATTGTGTATCGGCTTCAGCTTCCGACTTCGCTCTCCGAGCTACGACGGGACATGCCAGCACAACATATTGAAGCACCCGTTAACACAAACAATAACCTTCCTGATAGCTGAAGCGGGCTTTACTGTCAACGTTGTTTTTTTTATGTGGAATTGAGCATTTAGGCAAATTCGGTCCGCGGATTTGCCCGCGGCTGGTTTTTTTAAGGATAGGTTTCCGTCTTCGTTCTTTAGGCTTCGCTATCAACTTCCGACTTCGCTCTTCGAGCTACGCCGGGACAAGACAACCCAACAGGTCGAACTACGCCGCGACAAGTCAATTGGATAACCTGTCGAGAGCCTCAAGGTCGAACGATCAGCATCGATTATGTAACCTGTCCGGCGAAGCATCAGGAGAGAAATAGCACTTGTACCGAGGGATCAGAAGCGAAGCCGGATCATCCCGCGCTGGGCGATAAGGACTCATCATAGATGATGAAGGATTCAGTCGGCGGGCTCCTCCAAAGGCGGATGTACCACATGGGCCTTTGGCGGCACTTTGCGCTTGACATCCCACAAGCCCAGGTGTTTGAGGATCTTTTTCGGCTTTAAGCATTTTGAAGACTTCATGGCGAAACAGCTCTTCAAGGTCCTTGGCTTGCGGCGTGGGACAATAGGAAAGAGCTTTCCCCGGAACATCAGAAGGGGCTCAGTGTAGCTGCAAAAGTGGCTGAGACGGCATCCATTACGCTCGCTTCTGCCGCCACTACCCATGCCTTTCATGTCATGGAAGATCGAGGCATGCAGATGCACCGACTAACCTTGAAGGAACTGGAGGTATGGAAAGACGCTTTTCAGCCTCCTATGATTGAAGCAGTCCTTGAGAAAAGCTCTCCGGAAGCAAAGGAGATGTTGGAACAGATCGTTGCGCTTTAATGAAATATAATGAACATGGGGAGGCTCCCCTCAATCGGTGGGTGTCCTAATGATTTCAAAATTTAAATTACCATACTTGATCTAATCTCGTTCTACTTTTTTTATAACTACTTTATTATCCGAGTTGTTGCAGATCTTTATGTATTTAAAAGGCCCCCCTTCAATTATTCTATAGCCTTCTGCATCTTGATGCATATATTTCCAATCCGCTTGAATATCCGTTGGATCACCTGACGCAAGTCCACTGACTGAGAGTGTCTGATTTGCTGGCTCGGTTATCACGTCGATATCATCACCCACCGTATCTTCAATAGGAGGATCAAATGTCAAAATAATACAGTAGCTAGGATTGATGCTTACGCCTGTTCTGTCACCAAATACTAAGTCACCAAATACTCCGATGACATTTTCTATTACGGTCTCGTCAATTTCTTCGGTAGCACCGCCAATAGATGTCCCGATTATTTCAATCGGCGCATCGCCATAGCTATCGTTAAAATTGTCAATCACATCATCAAGTACCACGAACTTAGGCTTTTCTCCAGCTTCCTTGTTTTTTTGTATAATTTCCTTTGCTTTATTGAACTTTTCTTCCCTCTCTTTTGCAGCATCGTCATTTGCTGGCGGAGGTTGATTTTTCAGATCGTTAGCTTTTTTTACTATTTCTGCTTCTTCCTTTTCATTTTGAAGTTGCTCGGCGATGTCCACCAGTCCATCTTCATCATTCGTCCCATTGATTAAATCACTGAGAGCATTTCCTACTTCGTCATCAGGGATCTCGCCAGCACCATCCGCAGTATCAAACATTTGTTTCAATGCGTTAATTGCATCAATTAGACTTTGCGCTTGAGCTTTCGATAATTGTTCTTTACACCACTCACCAAAAAAGCCATTGGGTGCTTTTAGAAGCGCTAATGCATTAGCTACACCTTCGGGGTCAGCCAACTCATTTGAACCGGGGGGCATTGAAAGCTCGCCTTTTCCATTGATCAAATAATCTAATAATTTCTGATAGTGTTTTACCTGTGCTTTAAGAGCTTTCGCGCCTTTTACGATTAGCAAAACTATCAATGCGATAATTGCTACTGCAATAAGTAGTTTAAGCAACATGGAACACCTCCTTATTAAGTCGATGAAATAATGAAGCGTTTTATTTTAGCAGTCCAATTGATTGGGAGTCAAAAAGAAAACTAAATGGACATCCACTAATTAACGTTATGAGCTTTACTTGTTGCTCGCAATTTTCACCGTATCCTTTTTCCATGATATGAAGCAGCATAACTCCAGATTTGCTTTCTCCTATTTTTCCAGATTCCTTAACTCACATTTAATAGACTGTCAAGGGTGAAGACGCGACCTCACTGCTTTGCAGCTCAAGCGTGTTGTTGGCTGGTCATATTGACCAACCTCTTTGTCAGCAGAACTACGTCAGGTTTCGACCATCCTAATAACCGATAGAATCTCTCCGCATCTTTCCAAACATCTGAAAAGAGAACGGGGCACTTTCGATCCCGCAGTTCATTTTGAATATGCTCGACAAGAAAGATAGGACATTGCTTTTTCGGTGCATATCAAAGGAAAATAGTGAATTGTGTATCGGCTTCAGCTTCCGACTTCGCTCTCCGAGCTACGACGGTACAAGCCAGCACAACATATGTTGAGGCGTCAGTTAAACGGAATCATTAATCATCCGGATGGCGAAAGCTGGCTTTACTGTCAACGTTGTTTTTTTGATGTGGAATTGAGCATTTAGGCAAATTCGGTCCGCCTCCGGCGAATTTGCTCGTGGCTGGATTTTTTTAAAGGTAGGTTTCAATCAGTGCAACCGTTCATGGGTTCAGGATTCAGAGGTTCAGGGTTAACGTGGAAAATGCATGAGAATATAAAGATCTGATGATATTAAGATGGTACTTGGCCTGCGATCTAACGCGCAAGGATGATCATTCCTGATGCACCTTTGCTCTGTTAGGCGAATCTGACAAGGTGCGCTTTCATTCGGGGTTTCATCCTGCCATACGTCTGGCGGGGCAGCCTACGATGATGATCAACGGTAGAAAAGCAACCCTGAATCCCGCCTAGCGGGAAACTCCTATCCTGTGAGCGCTTACATAATCTTTTCAATTACTTCCGAATCTTTGATTTTGCCTTCGGCTTTAAGCATCTTGAAGACTTCATGGCGAAACAGCTCTTCAAGGTCCTTGGCTTGCGGCGTGGGACAAGCCTTGAAAGAACCGTTGCCATAAAAGCAGCCATCGGTGGCCAGAATCCACCTGAGGCGGACGGATTAAAATTTTGAAAATCACCAAACGACTGCACGGCAACCGCGGCACCGGCTTTGGCATCGTCATAGGCTACGGCTTGCGTCAGATAAAGATTCAATACTTTCTCTCCGAGCCGTAGGTCTACGAGCCGGAGGCCAGGCGCATTGGCTTAGCTTGGCCAATAGTTTGCGGTCCATTATAAAATAGATTCGCAACCGAAACCATTTCAATTTGCGCCCTTGGTCCGACCCGGAAAGAGATTTCTGAGCGACATGGCCCTTACCACCTGTTATACTGGCGATAACTGATTTCGCATAATCCAGGGCCAACAAGCACCCGCCTCCATGATGTTGAATTCCAGCCTATTTTTAACCAAATCATGACAGTTTGACAGCCTTTTGTGCTTATTACTGTGACCATCAAATTAGTGCCCATATGTGTTACGATGTGGTATATATTGTTGATATTATTATTTATTCTTGACATTGAAGAATATTTTATATTATCAGAACATGTATTCATTCTACCCTGTTAATTTGAGCTCATCCGTAAACCTATGTTTTCGGATGAGCGCGGTCAGCGATTAGCTTTTAGCAAAAGATACTTAATTTCATCATCTTAAACTGAGGGTGACTGTCCCGCATCGGCGGGACTGACCGCTCCATCCGGAAATCCTTTATTTCCGGATGGATACCCATTTCCCGCTTGGGGGTTTCCCCAATGAATAGAACCTCTCCAATGTGTGTGCCCGGCTCCTGAGAGGATATACCGATCCTGTAGGGAGTCCAGAAAGTAATTCGGCGATTCTTACGCTCTTATTACGTGATGATTGGCAATACCAACTCTTAACGCGATTCTATCCTGTTTGATCAGACAAATGAATACCTATCTGTGCATGAACACAAAGATCAGCTTCATTGTAAGCATTTTTTTTCTATGTTGGGGTCTTTCCGGCAGTAGTGCGTCATCATCTGAGAGAAAGCGCAACGAAGATTTTGAAAAACAGTACGGGACTTACAAAGAATATGTCAGGGCCGGGTCATTGGCCTTAAACAAGAAGAGATATAAGGAGGCAGTCGAACAATACAACAAGGCCATCGAAATCTCCCCCTTTGTGGCTTCCCATTATTACCAAAGAGGGCAGGCTTTGTACAAGAAGGGGGATAAAGGGAAGGCTATAGAGGATTTTGACAAGGTAATTACATTAGATCCCCGTCACGCTCATGCCTATGTCTACCGTGGTCTTTGCCGGATGAAGAGGGGTGAATATAAGGCGGCGGTTGGGGATTACCTGAGCGCCCTGAAACTGAGGCCAAAAGATGCGAGCATACACAACAACCTGCCCTGGCTCTATGCCACGGTAAAAATTGAGAAGTTAAAGGATAAGGCTAAGGCCCTTGAGCACGCCAAAAAGGCGGCAAACCTTTCAAAAGAGCGAAACGCTGAGATCTTGGACACTTTGGCAAAGGCTTATTACATCAATGGAAAGGTAAAGGAGGCAGTGCAGACGCAGAAGAAGGCTCTTAAGATAGAACCGGGGAATGAAGCCTTTAAAAGGAATTTGGAAGAATATAGCAGAGCACTAAGTGCTGAGTAAAGTGTATTGAGTGAAGATTAACAAGTAATGAGGGCATAGTACTGAGTAATATTCTTTCAGTAATCGTTCCTCTGCACTCATCACTATATAGTAACCCGCAACTCGCAACGAGCTTTAATATCCAAAGGAGATATTAAAATGAAAAAACAACCGAAATCGATGATGATTCTGTCGGTGATTGCGGCTTTTATGGCTACGGCCCTTTTTTTGCCGGGACTGATTGGTGCAGGCATCGCCGCCCAGGGATTTATCCAGGGGGGGCTGTGGAACTTCGATGCCGACCTCACGGTGCCGTCGCTGAACGACGGCAATCCGTTTCCGGCGGTCGTCAACCCGGACAACGACTTCCTCCCGCCTGCAGTGGAGAACGGCGTGGCCTACGCGCCGATCGAGTCGCCGCCGGTCTTCACCTTCGGGGATTACCCGGTGTTCGCGGTCATCCAGTGCGACGGCTTCCCCCCCGGCACCGTGCTGCCGGGGGTCGGTGACCCGAAGTGGGCAACGCCCTGGGACCGCGCGAACGACCCTCCCTACAGCCTCGGCACGGAGGGTCCGCTCTTCTGCCTCCTGCAGGTAGGGGTCATTGAGGGGGTCTATCTCGATGCGGGCGACGCCGGAACGGGGGTCCCGTACGAGGCGTCGGGCCAGTTTCGCGATCTGGTGCACGACATCCACTACGACATCGGCGGCGGCGTCCAGGTCTTCTCGCCCGGGGGCATGCCGTACTACGCCTTCTACGGGACGGGGTCCATGGCCCTCACCCTCGGCAGGGCCACCGGGAGCATGGTGGACAACGACAACGGCTGGGCCGGCGGCTGGCCGGGCATCGTGCTCGACAAGATCTTCTTCAGCGACCTGACCATCATCGAGCCGGCTACCGACTTCGACGTGGAGTTTAAGAAGTTCCAGGATCGGGACGTGGTTCAACCGAGCACGCCGCAGGTCTACTCTATCGAGGTGAGCCTGCCGAACCCGGGATTTGGGCCGGACTGCGGCGTCGTCACGCTCGAAAACTTCAGGATTGTCGATAACTTACCCGACAACGCGGCCCCGGGGACGGAGAGGGTCTGCGAAGTGCTGACGGGCGGTCTGACAGTCGACGGGACCTACGACCTACCTACAAACCGCGTCACCTTCGACTTCGGTAACCTCGACGTCGACACTTGCTCCTTCGATCCTGGCCAGCCGGTGATCGTATGCAACCTTGATGTGGAGGTACGCGAGACCGCAACAGTGCAGCTCTGCAACCAGGCCTCGACGCTGCTCGACAATCCGGAGGACACGCGGGTTAACAACATCGACACCGTCTGCGCGAATATCCTGAGCGACACGGCACCCGGGGAGGCGGATGTATTCGTCGGAAAGTCCGGGCCGCGCTCGGTCCGCCCGAACACGACATTCCAGTACTACGTTAACGGCGGCAACGCGGTCGGCGCCGGCGGTGCGACCGCAACCAACGTACAAATCATCGACCAGCTTGCGCCCGAGTTCGTCTACGAGTGGGCCCCACTCGGAGTCTACGATGCGCAAGCCCACACGGTAACATGGAACCTGCCGGACCTTGGCTCCGGCGACCTTTTCACGGTCTGGGTGCGCGGGCACGTGGACGACGGCACCGGCAGTCCGATCATCAACACGGCGTCGATCTCCGCTAACGAAGACGCAAACGACGTCAACAACCACTTCGAGCTGGTGATCGAGGTGGGCGAACCGCGCGATCCGAACATCAAGATCGCCTGCGCACCAGGCACCGACCTCGAAGATCCGGCGAGTGTCGACGCCTGCACAGCGGAGGAGAATCTTGCGGGCCGGCTCATTGTGCTCGACGATCCGGTGTCAAGGAGGCTGGATTTCATGATTCGGGCGGAGAACGTCAGCGGCTTTCCGGCTGAGGACGTCTTCATCGAGGATGTGCTTAATCCCAACATCGACGACAGCACCTTGATGGTTTTCGATGGGGGGACATACAACCCGGCCACTAGAACCCTTCGGTGGGAGGTCGGAACCCTGTCGGCATGTCTCGATCCGGTTCCGGAGGGGGTGATTGCACCGTGCCCAGAATCTCCTGCGGACGATTCGCACAAGACACAGGTGCGTTTTAGCGCAAGTGTGACCCCAGACCTTGCCTGCGGGGATGATGTCCATAACCAGGCCGTGATCACGTTCCCGACTGGAGCGGACCCGGTAACATCAACGAACGTGACGACGCACTTCACCCGGCCTCGCGCGGACCTAGACGCGGACTGCGACATTGACAGCGACGATTATCTTATATTCGACGCTGCTCTTGGCGCATGCGTTAGTGACTACAATTACCTCCCTGAGGCAAATGTAGACGGAGATGATTGTGTGACGGAATGCGATAGAGACCTTTTATTCAAAATAGACTCCGATGGTGACGGAACTGTGGACTGTGTGGACACAGACGATGACAACGACGGCGTGCCGGATGCGGGCGATGCCTTCCCATTTGACCCCCTTGAGTCAGTCGATACCGATGGCGACGGCGTGGGCAACAATGCTGACACTGACGATGACAATGACGGGCTCAGTGACGGTGACGAAGTCAACCTGCACGGTACCGATCCGTTGAACTCGGACACCGATGGCGACGGCCTCACAGATGGGCAAGAAGTGGCTGCTGGCAGCGATCCCAAAGTGTGGAGTGTGTTTTTTGTGGACGGAGGTGTGTTGAGCTCAGGGGATGGCAAGAGTTGGGGCACCGCGTTCAAGACCGTTCAGCCTGCACTCGATGCATGTGCGGCAGCAGGCGGTGGCGAGGTGTGGGTCAAGGCGGGCACGTATAATGAGAGCATCACCTTGAAGGACCGTGTAGCCCTTTACGGTGGATTCACCGGGACAGAATCCTTGAGGAATCATCGGGACTGGGAAAATAATGTCACCACCATTGATGGTCAAAACAGCGTCTTGCATGTAGTTACAGGTGCCGCCAATGTCACCATTGATGGTTTTGTCATCACGAGCGGCAACGCCGTTGGAACTTCAGATTATTCAGATCCAGATAGTCAAGGCGGTGGAGTGTACAACCAAGCTGATTATCTCACTGTGAGAAACTGCGCCTTCTCAGGAAACAATGCAAGTGTAGGTATGCAGATTAAATACTTTTAAACGAAGGAATTTTTTTTAGAATCAATTGACAAGCATTAAGTGATTATCGGAATAAATGGGTCTCAGTTTTGAGTCCTTTTTTATTTAAAG
>Ga0126332_10000634_pt1 | contig 12110 bp, 13 predicted proteins | sample InaspJWI42metaG_FD_94482 | JGI IMG/M metagenome (GOLD analysis project Ga0126332, IMG submission 94482) | Marine gutless worms symbiont microbial communities from Oahu, Hawaii - Inanidrilus sp. 2 OAHU.JWI-42 metaG | ecosystem: Host-associated > Annelida > Digestive system > Unclassified...
TACTCCGTTTTACTTTTCTTACAGATAACAGTTTCACAGCCACTATACAGGTCAACGTGTTTTAGCCAGCAATCACATTTATTATGCTGCACTAAAATTTTTCTGCCCGCCTGCACACGTTGATGGCAACTGGTGCATTCGGATTACAAAGAAGACGCTACAGTTCTCTTCAACAGTGATACCTGCACCATCTGTGTAACATGAATATGCAAATAAACATACACGTAGTAGGCCTACTTATTTAATGGATGCAATGACATTAAACCTTACTCATTCAACTGATGCACTTAGATATTCAGCAAAACGTCAGAAAATCAGCATTACCTGTACATGTTTGCAGTCATGGCCACGAGCTGGTAAGCCAATTTTGCGGTATGTTATCGGACACTTTAGAGACAACTTGATCAGATTCTGATCATTTATGTCCTTCTCCATAGAACCAGATCCCAAACCAGATGCTGGCGATAGTCCTGGCTGCATGAAGGTGCGTTTAACTACAAAATAACACAACCTTAAATAACTCTGCAATCTCAAGAACGCATAGCAGTCAGCAAGCATAACTAAACATTGCATCAACAAAGGCTAGTGAAAATGCCAGCAACAGCTTACAAACTGCTGCATAGACGACCACGGTGAAACAAGACTCGAAAATTATGTCCAACACCGCATCTCCAGGAAAGGTCTCCCTGTTAGCGAGCAGATCCAGACACCATCTATTATAAAGTAGTTGTCCTATGAATGGTAGGCGATCCCTCACAGGCTCACACCAATAACACACTTGATTCATCTGTGCATTTAGCAAGTTAGTATACAACATAATATTGAGTTAATTAGTGAGAGGTATATAAATATCATTAATAATTAAAGCGACAAATGATAATAGAGAAACAAACAATCTTTTATTCTTTTAACATGACGATGTTATCGCTATGATAACCAAAAGGCAACTGCTGCTACTGCTAGTATAGCTCTACAGCAGTTGCTGCTGCTGCAGCACTACACTACACTAACCTCACATCTAACTAAGTTTCAGTACTTAAACAATCATTACAGTTTTAGTATATGACTCTGTGTGACCTTCACCACAATAATAGAAAGACAAAGAGACATGCAAGCAACCCACAGGTCCACTGAACCATAACCACGTTCTACAAAAAACCCAGCATACTTGAATAATTCATCGAATTCACCCATGCATACAACTTACTTTTAGCTATACAATGTTCCGCTGGCAGGAGACGTTTGCGTAGGAGACCCTGGAGAACGGATTTGACGCTTGGTCGATGCACAAGTTGAAGAACAAAGAGATGAGACTGTAACATTATACAAACACGGTGCTCATTAAACACTCAACAAAGACAAATCCATGTCTGTATCACACAAAAAAATTACACACAATCATCTAGTCTTTATTCACTTATCAGCTACGTCAGATTACTGGCAACCAGTTAGGGGTTGCCTTCTGAGAGACTCATCATAAAATGCGGTTAGAAGGTCAGCAAAAATGATTAATAGTAGTAAAAGCAGAAGAAACTAGATGGCAGTTCTACCATGCACTGATGTTAATGGTGCACAGCATGCATCATCCTAAATTTTCCACGAATGTTGTGTCTTAACAGGTTAAGTTCTTTTCACTTATCATATCGACCACTTCCAAAATTGAATGAACTCTTCTCCGGTCAAAAATCTACCTATTCCCAAATTTCGGAAATTCGCATGACTTTTCTGAGTTATATTATGTTCACAAACAAACAAACGGCGATGAAAACAATACCCCCCACCAAAATTGGCAGAGGTATGTCAAAATTTGGCAGAATAAAACACGTACACAACAGCAGGCAGAGACTGTAATCTGGATCGTGTTGCGACCAGGCTGGCAGACATCTTTGAGGTAGAGAGGTCGGTGACAGGATGAACTGTCAACAGATCGGTCGATTGCCAGCAGTGTCTGATTGACACTGATGCTGACTGATATCGGCCAGTTTGTAGCCATCTGACGGTCCTCGTGGTGATAGCACTTCAGCTGTAACTCCAGGTCAGACCTAACATCATCAGCATCCACAATATATCAGTCACCCTTCGATTATAAGCAAATCACCACATAAAACAAATCTACAACGTTTGGACATATGGCAGCATCGATATTAAATGGCAAAAATTTTCAACATCAGCAAAACAGACGAATGTTATGACAAATTGCAAACATATAAACTTCACAGTTCACAAAAAAATTACTGCATGACATTTTATCAAAAATCTGGGTGAGCTGGTACCACATTCTTGTATCAAATAATCCAGCACTCACCATTATTAGTCCAGTCACCCTTTTATAGCTTTGCCATTTGCTAAAAAAAACCTCTGTGTCTTTCTTATTTACTAAGGCTTTATCAAATCTTTATTAGTAAGATTACAACAGAGTCCAGAATTCACCAGGCATTACCTGTACATGAGTGTCTGGAACACAGACTCGCGGAGGTGGAAGACGTGATTGCTGACGGAGTAGTTGTGTTCCAGGCGGAACGGCGGGAGGACGACTCCATCGCGGACTGGAAACGTCAGCCGCATGTTGTCAGCCGACTCCTCCTTGAACACCGGCACAGACACATGACTAAATATTCTAGATACCATACTTGCCAATCAAACAGATCGGAAGGCATAGCCACCGATAGTTCTCAAAGTCACATCCATAAGACGGTGGAACGTCCGAGAAAGCCTAACTATTCACAGTTAACTGTGTAAGTCACGAGAGCTCAATAACCAAATCACGTCACAGCACATCAAGCAGTAACCGGATTTCTATTTATTAACTTAGAGATGTTTAGGAAATGTACACATTTTTTATGTTATATACACATGTATATACAACGAATAAATATAAACATATATAGATATGTATACGTTTTATTTGTATTTTCTTTGTCATAGGTGATAGCAGCGTCCATTTCTCAGTCACCACTTTATAGGTGACGTCAAATTTGTTTACAAGTCGTAGGCTATGTGGGTACATAATATAAAGAATACTTGTAGTTTATCAATTTTTTGTAATTTTTTCTCTGCACACACTGTGAATATTTGGAACAGCTTGCCTAATTCAGTTGTTGATGCTTGCACTGTTAATGCATTTAAAGCATGCTTAGATAAGTTTCGGCAGCACCAAAAAGTTAAATTTTACAGCCGATCTGACGGGTACTGGAAACCGATCCATAAAGTGACATTGTTTCTTGTGACAGTATATATTAATGATGTGGACTTAGGTGTTAGACAGATGTGTTAGACACCTGCGTCCGTAATTCTCTGTTGAGTTGAGTTAACGTTTGTGATATTTCCTTTTCTCCATAAGCAAGATTATCTAACTGAAATTATCACTATACAAATCTGTTTCTGTTTGCTATTGTTATTATTATTATTATTATTGTTGTTATTACCTACCTTCAGCACAGGCGCCATTCCACTCGGCGGACCCAGCTTGCCGTTCATCATCACCGGCTTCACGTCGCTGTCGCCACTAGGAGGTAGAGACCCGTAGGATGGTGGCACACCAGCCAGGGATGTGTATGATGGCGGCACGCCCGTCGGAGATGCGTAGGCTGGGGGAACTCCTTGCATCGACCCGTATGCTGGCGGGATTCCCGCAGACGCCATTTTGGATGAATTTCCAGCCATCATCGGTGACAACTGTTGACCACCGCCATACATCTGGTTCTACAACCATCGAAGACAATGCATGCATAAATCTTGTAAGTTACTGTTCTACTAGAACATATTCCATGCTATTTTCGTGAGCAAAGAAATTCTAAAACGAAATACGAACAAAAGGGAAGAAAAGGAAATACGAGTAGCAGTATATGTGAACACACACACACCCGTTTAACGGCCCTCTGTCCAGGACTGCCCGGGTGGGCCGGTACCAGAAAGGTAAAAACCAATCTGGATTTTAGTGAAGCAAGAGACAGTGAGTGGCAGTGGCATCAGCTGGGCCATATGCAAGTCTGCACATCACTCCAGACAGATAACCATGCCAGCACCCCACCACTCAGTTTTTTACAGGCCGGATGCTCTTCCTGCCACCCAACCAACAGCATCAAAGCACTGAAGGCAAGTAGTATATGTGAAATATAAAGCAATATTAATGAGGACATGATATTACACTTCACAATCCGCACAGCCTCCTCTTCATGTTCTGTAAGAGAACCTGTGCCATCACGGCTAACATGATACCAAAAACAACACTTGAAAACTGCATAGGCCTATAAGTTTTTTTTCAGAAAATCACAAAAAAACTGTCGGAAAGTTGAGTTGCTAATGCTCGGCAATGCCAAGCATTCACTCACCTGAAAACCCGGTCCGGCAACAAACTGGTATCCGTCCTCCGGTCGACACTGGCCCGGTACCATGTAGACGCCTTGTACAGACGTCGAGCAGTAGCCGGGACCACCAGCGATGGGTCGCGGGCCACCCACGCCGTAGTTAGGTGGACAACCAGGTCGACCTGCCGGCCAGCCATACGTCTGACCCACTGGACCGACGGCAAACGGCTGTCCTCCAACACCGAATCCACCCTACAGTCACAACAACAACATACACAAACACAGCTCCACGATATATGCAACGTTTAGCGTGCGCATACCTCGGTAACCCTTCAGTGCTTTGACGCTGTCGGTTGGGCGGCAGGAAGGGCATCCGGCCTGTAAAAAACTGAGTGATGGAGTGCTGGCATGGTTATCTGTCTGGGCCGTTAAATGTGTGTGTGTGCGTGTGTGTGTGTGTGTGCAAGGGTTCTGTTTTCCCCGTCATTTGTCCATTAGCCTGTTTATTATGCAAAATATCTAGGTGAATGGTAATTTAGTTCAAATGTCACTGTCTGCACACAGTCACACACTGGACCAATTGATCCACACGAACCACTAAAGTGGTCAGTAACAAATGTACTGCTTTAAACATTTAAATGCACACTTCTTTCACAGAGGTAAGCACGACATAACTTGATACCGTGCTGAGAGACCCACAGCGCACTTCAAAAACCTAACAGTTTGACAGGAAAGGGCAGCTGAGAGCAAGCAGTCCACAGCAGAGGACAGCCGAGTGACACTGCGTGGTTGTTAAAGGCAAAGTGCGCCATACCCCATGAGGAGTGTAGGCCGAGTGCTTATCTCCCTTTCTTAGGCTGTGAGCCCATAGGTGGATAGACCACTAAAGTTTGTGACGCATGGCCAGTGCGACCGTGCGACGCCAGACCTACGGTTACCTTCCCGGCCGCATGGGATCACCGCCCCTCGACCAGTACCAAATTATGCTGCTTTGTGACGGAGGCACATGTGTGTGAACAACTTGCCAAAGGTGGTTGTCTGAAAGTGGAACGGCCGGCCGGGGATCGACCGCGCACGAGTCCAACGCAGTGGTAAGGGTATCTGTGTGCGGCGTGCGCATACCTCGGTCGCTTGTCCGTTGATGAACTGCGGTCGCCTTGACTGCAGGTAGCGATGCGGGTTGGGGTACGGCGCCGACCTCTGCTGCTGAAGCTGCTGCTGCTGCTGCTGCTGACTGCCGCTCGCAAACATGGAACTCGCCTTGCTACCGGTCTTCATCGGGCCGACCATCGGGTCGTCGGGGCCCCGCGGACTCGGCTGAGGCGGCCCAACGCCCGGCGGCGCGGCCCCGGCCATGTGAGTCGCCGCCGGGCCGCCGGGCATGTTGGCGGCCGGGCCGCGTGGTCCACCCGGGTACTGCTGCTGCTGCGACGCGTAGACCGCCGAGTTGTAGGCTCCTCCGTCACCGCCGTACATCTGCTGCTGGCCAGCCGCACGCATCTACACACCACCAACGAGCGGTCAAAGTAACGGTGGCAGACAGGCCGCATCGCCACGTGCCGCCCCTTGTAAGTCACTTTGCGTACATCGACGCCAGGCCTGTCCGGGCATTTCTCAGTGTCCCCCCTCAAAAGAGCCCTTCCCGCAGGTCGATCCGAGCTTCCATCTATACATGGTTCCTTGGGCCCGCCTAAGTTTGCCCACCCACGACGGCATCTCGATCTGTTCAGCCGTTCTGCGCTGCTCATCCGTGCGCCCAACACACAGACCACGGAACGTGCGACGTCTGTAGCGATAGGCCGCGTCTATGCGATGCATGCAGTGGAGCCTAATAATGTCACGACTACTTAATAGGCTCATTACACCAAAACTCTGCAGGACAGGGGTGCAGTACACCCAATATACGTACAACATGTAGCGGATAAATCGCCCATTATTAATAAAAACCTCTGTTGTCTTTTTACGATCACGATACACATGAATGACCGTTTCAGGTTCAACGACGCATCAAAAATATACGGCGACCTGGACTTTCTGCGAAAGCTTATAGAGAATGTCGCTCCGACGTTACTGACGCACTGACACCACCATACTAACGAGTTTCTGTTTACAAGACAGAGGCGGCGGAGGGTGGTATTGCAATGTGTGTGGCCAACTTTTTTCACTGCTTGACTTATTATTACTGTGCGCTTTTGCCTGGACATTCTGATGTGCACCAGCTATAAATTATTTCAGCTAACCAGGGGAGGACGACCAAGTCATTAATAACCTGTTAAAAAGCACGCGTCACTGCCACTGCTGGGCGTGCCACTTCTGTAAACAATCCACTTAAAACTGCTCCTACTCGTGACAGTCATGAGTGAAGATCATGACAAATACATAAATATCAATGCTCGGCATGTAAGTTGGTATATTTCAGGAAACAAATGAGCAGCCGTCCGTAGCGCAGTGGCGCAGACGATAGCAGGCAACCAGCGGACCAGGGTTTGACTCCCGCTGTTATCAATATCACTGCTGACCCACGCGCCAGTTTAAAACTGCATAAGAAATATTTCCCTTTAACTTCGAGCTATGACCTTGACGTACAAACGTGGCCTAGACAGGGTCAAGGTAAGCCAGCATGCCAAATATGCAGAGGAAAGGTCATTTTCTTCAAAAGCTATCGTCTGGCAGACGGACGGACGGACGGACAGACAAACACAACCGACCGACTGCTCTACCTGAACCGCACAGAGGCAGGTAACGACATAGCCAGTTTACTAACAGGCAGTGACGTCTTGCGGCTGGGAAGGTAGCCGCAGATCTGGCGTCGCAATGGCCATGCGTCAGACTTCAGTGGTTTATCCACCTATGAGACAAAACCTAATGAAGGGAGATGATGAGCACCCTGCCTATACTCCTGTAATGGAAACACGTTTGTCAGAGCACCTGCGCAGCGACGTTGGTGGGCCGCGGCTGCGGCTGACACTGCAGGTTGTTGTCAGACGCTGAACCACCGGCCGTACAGACGCCAGACGCCGACGTCATCGCGTCGCTCAGCGGCACAAAACCGCTACAATCATCATCCAACACGACATCTTAGCATCAACTTTCACACCACCGGCAACTATTCACTGAGATTCTTGCGCCGGATTAAGACTTCTGGGGTCCCAGGGGCACCACAATTTCGGGACCGCTTCCAAAGTCAGTTACATTTTTATAGCAAAGAATCTAAATCTTCTGACATTGTACGTGAAACGGAAACAATAAATGCGCCTTATTTCTAACTGATGGCATGACATAAGTCGCATGTCTTAATGCCTCTTTATATTTCATGATAACTCAGTATCAGTTATATACCGCACGAACGAGGGAACAGACCGTTTATCTCTTTGGCTCCTTGGTGCCCCTTACATTCATTCATAGCCCATTCATGTACTACAAACTGTTTAATCACACTCTCCACCACCACCACCGTTTGAACAGACCCGCAGACACATCTGCATGGGCTGCACACCAGTAGTCGGCATTCGGTTGTGAGAAAACTGGTGAAATGTTGGGTGTGATGATGAAGTCGTCCATCGACCGACTCACTTGTGCTGTGGATAGACGGCTGCTACGGGCGCTCGACCGTACGCGCCGGCGGCGTACTTGGCCGCCGTGGCTGGGTCGCTGAACCCGGCGGCGGCCGCGCCAGCCTGGGGCACCGGCGCAGCGACTCCGCCATGCGGCGGCTGTAGACGCTGCTGCCCGCCGTACGACGACGACGACGTCCCGACCGCGAACTGCCGCGCCGCCGCCGCACCGCCGCCGCCGACGGCGAACTCGCCACCAGGACCCGGCTGAGACGGCGGCTGAGCGGCGACAGACGGCGGCGGCCCGGCGGCGGCGGCGCCCCAGCCGGCGGCGGAGGCGGACGCCGACAACGACGGGTCGAGGTGAGAGCTGGCCGGGCCAGCGTGCTGCCACTGCTGCATGCCGCCGCCTCCACTCTCCACGCCCCTGTACACCGCACACTACGATTTAACTATGTGTATAACATTGGAGGCGTGGCGCAGTGGTTAGCGGCGTTCGTCGCATGAACGAAGTTAACCCACGTCGGGCCCGGTTAGTACTTGGATGGGTAACCGTCTTCGGGTGGGTATATCATCTCGGTATATAACCAGCCAACTAGGTAAATTCAGCCTTGCATCCCTCTGCGGTCGCTAAATCGAGTACAAGCTTCGGCTGCGGTAAGGGCGGGAATGTCACCTCTGCCGGGTGGCAGGCAACACTGTATGATCCCATATGGCACGTGAGTTCCAGTAGCGGTGAAGCTAGTTGCTAACTGCTATACTCCGTTTACATTTACCTTTAGTAAGTAAGTAAGTAAGTAAGTAAAACGTGGATTTATATAGCGCATATCATTTAAGAAAACCTCTAATGCGCTTACCTTTACCTTACTACTACTACTACTACACAACTACCTCCCTCTCGGCGACGACCGTTTTTTCCAGATGAACCTGGTTCAGCAGGTTCAACCCCGGGGTCCTCCTCCTCCACCTGTTCCGAAAGGGAACCTCCAAGGATTAGTGATGCGCCAATAACAGAACGGCTATCTACCCACAAAAGTTCTTTTCCAGAATAAATGGAGAAGACATCTGAGGCTAACCGATGCCCATAAGAATCATTAAATGCAAAAATTAAACAGATGCTGATGATACTGACAGGCAGCGACAGACAGCGGAAACGTCTATGAGGCAGTGTGGAGTATACAGTGTGCATAAAGGCTTGAAACGCCAGAAACGTCTTAACGAGCGCTATTGCTGATATAATACATGAAGAACAGGTGCACGCGTCTACGGGCTGCAGTCTGCGTGGAGGAAATGGAATGCGAATATGGAATGAAAGGAATGGCGGCACAGTAGTAAGGCAACAGTAAGGTCGCATGGCCGAGATAGTCAGCTCACAAGCGACTCTATATTACTAGAGGTCCTTCTGGTGTTTCACAGAACTCAACGCTAAGTGTTTCCTAGTCACTTCATGGCTCATCGGCAGACCATCTACCTATATACCGGTATACGGCACTGCAGCGCATGCGTCATCTGGAAGACGGATTAATAACACAACAAAACAAATCGGTTCTTTTGTAGTGATGGACATTGATACAGGAAAATGTCCATAAGAACCAGAAAAAAGTGTCTTTCAGAAAGAAGTGCAGCCGCTGAAATAACATTCAGTCGACAAGTCCAAAATATTACTAAAATCTGCATGGCATACAACGTAACATACCTACTGTTTACTTGTTTCTGGTAATCCAACGTGAAGGTCCAGCACTCGCCAACCTTTTACCTAGGGGGCAAACTCTATATTTTCTGATGAAAAACTGCCTGGCCTAAAGTAACAGGTTGTTTTATATTATGCTTGCATTGCTTATACTCGCAGCAACAAATCCAGGTGGACTAGCTTTCCAACTAGCTTTCTGTGTCAGTAAGTTCCAGACTTTCAGCAGAGCCTCTTTTGTGTCTCAATAATTAACCAGGAGCCAAGCAAGAAACCATGACACGAGGGCAGTACAGAGAGGCATTAGGTAGCACAGACAGATGCCACTTTAAAATAAACAAGTCTGTGTTCAGCTTCCTACGTCAGCTGACAACGTGACACTGCTCGCATTTGCTGCTGAGCGCCGGCCGTGCAGCAATCGATCGATATATCCTGCCCACCTAGCCCACAGCCGAATGACGGGACGGACGGACAGACAGACAGACAGACGGACGGACGGACGCCCTTCATCTGAATGCAGAGACTGGAAATAACCACATTCTGTGTCGAGTGGAACTTGCCTTCGATGCTTTGACGCTGTTGGTTAGGCATCAGGAAGGGCATCCGGCCTGTGAAAAACTGAGTAGTGGGGTGCTGATGTGGTTATCTGTGTGGAGCAAGGTGCAGACTTGCACATGGTCCAGCTGATGCCACTGCCACTCACTGTCTCTTGCTTCAGTAAAATCCACAGTGGTTGTACCTTTCTGGTAGCGGCTCGCCCGGGTAGTCCCGGACAAAGGGCCGTTAAATGGGTGTGTGTGTGTGTGTGTGTCGAATGGAACTACGTAGAACGTAAACTGAGTATAGTCAGTTGTCGAGATGACGTACGCGACTAGTTTCTGGTTGCTGCTGCTGCTGCAGTCGACGGACGTGACGACGGTCGAGGCCGCGGCGGCGGCGGGCGCCGAGCGACTGTTCTGATGTCTGACAAGCAGCAGGCGACCAAGCTCCTCACACCATGACGTCAACACTCCTGTATGCAACACAACAAACAGCCACGCCGTCTCACTCCGTTCACTCGCCATGCAGTCCACTAACGTGGCAAGTCTCGAAATAATCTCAGAACTGCAGAACTGTCACTGTCTTAGTCTTGGGGACCTGCGGCCCGATTCATAGGTATTGTTTTAATACACTTTGTGAATGGTCACTGAAAAAGTCGTAGGTTTTTCTCGTAAACCCATATGTGATATGTTTGTGCTAAGATCGTTTGCGAATCAAGCCCTGGTGTGGTGTCCTCCACCACGATGGAAAGTCTCGTCTCAGAATTGGGGTATAATTTTCACTGTCTTGGCCTTGGTCCTTAAGACCTTAACGCAGCCGTACATTTCCATGCGGGAGCACGGCATGGTTCCACGTGTGTCTGATATAATGAGACTGCTGGCTGTATAGTTCAATCATGAATCCGAAGTGCTGTACTCGATCTGGGCACTTAAGCCGCGTTCACATCGCACGAACAGAACTATTCGACCCAGTTACATTAAGCGCTAACTGGTCGTCACGCGCACAGTCCAGCGTCACGTCACATCACCTACATCGTACTGATTGGCTGCAGACACACCGAACTAGGTCGCATAGTTCGCGAACTCCAGTTCGCGCGATACGAACGAGGCTTCATTCTCTTGTATCGGTCACTGCCACAACCAGCCACGGTCGGCCTGGACGCTGTGAACATGCAGCGCTGTGTTGATAGTGATGTCATATACATGAAGAAAAATAATGAAGTATAGAAAATGACAAATACAACACAAAATGCTGAGATTTGTATGCGTAGATAATGCAAATTGGTACCATGGACACGATCATATTGGCCACATAGCGACAGTGGGGCCTGGCAACCAGTCCTGTTCACTTCGATTTCGATAACCAGTCGCATTACGTTTGCGAATCGCTATACCGCGTTTAGGCCTACTTACTTACTTACTTACTCAGTGCGCTGCAAACTTGTAATCCAGCAGCGCACAAATCAGATCAGCACGGCTCAGTTATGTCACGTAACGCTGCAAGTCAAGTCTTACGTGCCAGTTCGTTGCCAGACACGACTAAACTGAACAGCACTATTACGCCTATTGGTGCACACTGATGGCAACAGATTTAAGCCCCGGCATGTACCTGTCTTCAGACCAGACACTTTAAACCGTGCTCGACAGTGACTAACAGGGATAGAGTAGAAATGTCTCAAGAATGTCTTCCGGTCCGTAATATTAACTTACAGTCCAGCATTTTCCGGTGCTGCTTTTGCAGCGATGCCGCGATTAAGCGGAAGTCAGCATGCGATCTTCGTCCTAGATATATGCACCAGTGCTCCTGTTAAACCAACGTCATGCGGTATGGTATCGCACAAGTGCCCATTTCCGCTCCTGCAGCTCTGGACACGCTACTACGGCGGATCATATCGCTGCTGTCTGCCGGTCCGGGTTTTTTCAGCTGCGACAACTCAGGTCGATCAGACAGTCGTTGACGCCGGCTGCAGTAAAGACGCTGGTCCATGCATTCATCAGCAGTCGACTAGATTACTGTAACCAA
>Ga0126332_10000635_pt1 | contig 12096 bp, 9 predicted proteins | sample InaspJWI42metaG_FD_94482 | JGI IMG/M metagenome (GOLD analysis project Ga0126332, IMG submission 94482) | Marine gutless worms symbiont microbial communities from Oahu, Hawaii - Inanidrilus sp. 2 OAHU.JWI-42 metaG | ecosystem: Host-associated > Annelida > Digestive system > Unclassified | place...
AAGATCTCCTTCCGCGATTCGGGAGGCGGACTCGCTAAGCCCTTTGACACGCTTTGTGATGTATCTTGAGATGGGTAGGACAAGGAGAGCAATAACAATCCCGATGATTATGAGGGCCGGTCCAAAGCCTTCGGGGTGCTCTTTTTCCGGCCTTTCAAAAAAGAGGTGAAGGCGACCCGTCTGGCCTTCCTGGATACGTGTGAGTATAATCGCATACCATTGCCAACCCCTCTTCATGCGTCGGTACAATTCAAAACTCCTGTATTCCTTAACACGTTTCCATCGGAAGTCTGAAAGGGTTTTAGGAATATCACCGGAAAAGGACTTCAGGAGGGGTTTTCCGTCTACACCTGTTAGCCAGACCTTTGAGCTATAGGCCTGCCCAAGACGACCAATGACCTTTCTTAGATCTTCATTCTCGGAAACCGGCACGTCAGGGTTTGATTTGATTTTATCTTCAACCAGTTCTTTTGTAATGAGGACATGGGCCCTTACATAGTGACCCATTCGAGAATGGAAGTCTCTGCCGGCTGCGATGACGAAAATGGCAAAGATCACTATCAAGGTTACGATGAGAACCAAAAGAAAGGAGAGGAATATTTTGATGTAAAGCTTGCTTAGCTTCATGGGGTCTCCACAAACATGTATCCTGTTCCCCACACCGTCTTGATGCACTTGTGATAATTAGGGAAAGGTTTCAATTTGGTCCTCAACTTGCTGATATGGACGTCAATGCTTCTGTCAAAGGCCATGAAATCCCGGCCGCGGGCTTGATTCATAAGTTGATCGCGAGTCATGACAACGTTAGGGTGTTTCATGAGTGCCTCGAGAAGCTTGTATTCGGTGGATGATAACTCCACCTCATCGCCTTTCACCAAGAGTGTTTGTTTCGCCGTGTTGAGGGACATGCCGCCCACTCTAATGAGCTTATCTTCTTGTGTCTCTGCATCATCGAGAAGAGAAGGCCTTCGAAGCACGGCTCGTATTCTGGCCAACAGCTCCCGAGGATTGAATGGCTTTGGAATGTAGTCATCTGCTCCCAGTTCAAGCCCCACGATACGATCCGCATCCTCTCCCTTGGCAGTCAGCATAATAACAGGGACAGAGTATTCGGTTCTCACTTCCTTCAATACGTCCAAGCCAGCCTTTCCCGGCAGCATGATGTCCAGGATGACCATGTCAGGCACTTCCGCTGCGATAGTTTTCAAAACCGCCGAACCATCGGTAAGTGTCAGGACCTGGAACCCATAACCTACCAGGTATTCCTTCACAAGTTTCAGGAGCTTTTCGTCGTCGTCTACAAGTAGAACCTTTTTCTCCATGAAAGTCATCCTTTTTTACATACTTTTACATTTGCTTAACAATTCTTAACAAATCAGCCTCATTGCCCGCTTTTCCCGCCCTTTTGTGGCTTCGGCCCCCATCCGCACCATCCCCCTCGAGGGTTTGCAGGGTAGAGGAATCATGAAAATTGAAACGAACTCCCGGGACACAAATCTGATTCTAAGGGTTATTAGTCTCAGGATCTGTCCGAACTTGATACACTCTTATGAGTTTAGCGATGTTCTTAACAGATTTTTCTCCCAGATAGTCATAGCTCAACGGCAATCTATTTTCGATTTGATCATAAACGGTCCCCGAAACGCATATACCTCCGGCCTCAGCAAGCCTCTCAATTCGGGCAGCGATATTCACCCCGTCACCGTAAATCCTTCCTTTCTCAAGAACCACATCCCCCAGGTTTATCCCAATACGAAACTCCATTTTTTGTTGGCCAGGAAAATTCGCATTTTGCACTTCGAGTTCCTTCTGTATTTCTACGGCGCATTGTACCGCATTAAGTACGCTGCCAAACTCAGCAAGTATATTGTCCCCAGGCGAATCCACGACTCTGCCCATATGGCTGTGAACACGAGAAGCAATCAGATCTCGATAGGCATTCAAAGTATATATCGTCCACATCTCATCCTCAGCCATGAGGCGGCTGTAACCTTTCACATCAGCGCTGAAAATGGCTCTCAGTTCGCGTCGCACCTGCTGGGAAATCGGGTCCCTTTCACCACGTTCGCCTCTGCGCTCAAATGAAAGTCTTCGAATCACGGCCTTCATCCTGGCCAGCAGCTCGCGAGGGTTGAATGGTTTGGGTAAATAGTCGTCCGCTCCCAGTTCGAGGCCTACGATACGATCGGCATCCTCACCCCTTGCAGTGAGCATAATGACGGGGACAGAGGACTCCGCCCGAATCTCTTTCAGTACATCCAGACCGTCCTTACCGGGCAACATGATGTCCAGTATAACAATGTCCGGGGACTCCTTGTGGATTGTTCTCCGGACGAGCAAACCATCCGAAAGGATCTTGACCTGAAATCCGTAACCCTCAAGATACTCGGTAACAAGCTTGCGGAGTTTCTCGTCGTCGTCAACGAGCAAAACCTTGCTCTCCATAAATATCTCCTACTTTTACAAGCTTTTACATCTCTTTAACACTTTTTTACAAATCGGAAAAACATTCTTTACAAGTGAATCTTATTATATCTGTAAGTTCAGTGAGGGCACCAAAAAAATTAACCACAAAAAGGAGGAGAAAGAAATGAAAAAACGTAAAAAATATCTTATCGTCGGAACTGTTATCTTGTCTCTCTTGGTTCTTACGGGCCTGGGATTTACTGCGGCCTACGGTCCCAAAGGCTGTTGGCACAAGGGCTATCATCACGGATTCCACAGCGATGATGCGGCAGATTTCATTTCGTGGAAAATGGACAGACACGTGAAAGAGTTGAACCTCGATGAGGCCCAGATGCAGCAATATGAGGAGATCAAAGAACAGGTCAAGACAACCATAACCGCGGCTATGGAAAGAAGAAGGCAATTCCATGACATGTTACATGATGAGATGAGCAAGGAGAATCCAGATCTGAATGCACTGGCAGTCGATGTGAAAAAGCGGCTGGAGACTATGCCGGAAGTCATTGGGGAGAACATCGACCTTTTTCTGGAGCTTTACAACGTTCTGAATCCGGAACAGAAGGCCCAGTTGATTGAAATGTTTCGCTCCAGAATGGGTTAAAACAAGAAATAGGGGACGTTCGCGTCCCCTATTTTCTCTATTAAATTCAGGAGCCATTTTATTCTACCTCGACCCGGCGGTGTCAACGGCTTCGCTATTTTCCTCATGCTGCTTGTGGTCATATCCCTCTTCTTCAATTACATCGCCAGTTTTATCGTTGGACTTTGATCACCACCATCGTGATATCGTCTTCAGGTTGCTTGGCGCCGCGATATCTATTCAAGGCGTCATAAATAGCCGCTATTATCTCCTTGGCGGTCGATGAAGCATACCTCTGGATGATTTCTTTGAGTCGGTCCTTACCGAATATTTCACCCGATTCATTATGCATTTCCCAGATGCCGTCTGTTCCGATCAGCACAATTTGTCCAGGGGCGAGTTTCCTGTTGAATTCTTCATATTCAAACGTGTAATCCACGCCGAGGGCCAGACCGTGGCCTTTGAGTTCATCGAATTCACCTGTGTTCGAATCATAAATTAAAGCCGGGTCGTGGCCCGCCCGAACCCAACACACCTTCCGTTGTGTCCATGTTAATTCGCAATAAAAAAAAGTCATAAAATTGCCCGTTTGAAACGTATCCAGGCTCAGTTGCTTATTAACATCATTAATGATCCCGGCCGCCTGACCCGGCATGGAGGCGCGCAGCATAATCAGAGCTCTGGCCGTGGCCATTAGCAGGGCCGATGATACACCGTGTCCCGAAACATCCCCAACTACCACTGCGAGCCGGTCTTGGTCGATTTTTATGAAATCGTAATAATCACCGCCTGTTTCGTCGCAGTACACACTTGAGCCGGAAATGTCGAACCCATGCAGTGTCGGGTCATCTTTGGGCAGGAGACTCTGTTGGACCTCCTGGGCCACGCCAAGAGCAGTGCTCATGCGAAGATGTTCCTCTAGCTTGGGGACGATTTCATTAAAGGTCGTTATCATTAGGTTACGCTCATCCTTTAAGCGAAAGTTCAATCTTACCGAGAAGTCACCTTGAGCCAAACGCTTGAACGCACCGACGATTCTCATCGCGCGCCTGGTACTGGCTCTGGAGGTAAAAAAAGCGATGCAGGTCACGAAAACAAGGGCTAAAACTACGGCTGTTCCGGATATGGCCGCCTGACCCTGGGTGTAACTAAAAAACATCTCCGCGATATCTTCAGGCAAGTCCATAACCACTGATTTGGGCACCACGATCACGAAATGAAGATCAGGAAAGATGGTGGCAAAAGCCCAAAATGAGTCTACTCCCAGGTATGGCATATCTATGACTCCGGACTTTTTACTCTTTGAGTAACGGATCAATTCGTAGAATTTACTATTCCCTACTGGCAGGAGCAGTCCTTTATTTGGATCTCTGACTATACGGTCATTTTTCCCTTGGGACAAAACCCATAACTTTTTTTCTCCACTACCGCGACTCTCCTCAGAGCCGACCAGAAAGGAGTGCATGCTTTCAGACCACTGTGACGAGATCTCGCTTTCCAAAAGCACGTCCGGAATCAATACGTCTATCGCAGCCACCCCGGCCAGGGAACCGTCCGGCTTGAAAAAAGGTGCCGAAACGGTAAAAGTCAACTGTTTGGTTGTAGCATCCACAATAGGGAGTCCCCATAAAATTGAACCCTTCTCCTTGGCCCTTATATACCACGGACGCACCCGGGGATCGTAATCCTCAGGATATCCGTCATGGCCGGGGTAGGATATGTGAACGCCGCTTTCCAAACTGGCGTATATCCAGAAAAGCTCCTCACCGCTTTGACGGGTAATATTTTTCAGTGCAGGAATCAGACGCGTAAACCTAGCAATATCCGTCTTAACATCCTTTCGATCCACGCCCGGGGCCACCAAAAAGTTCGGTTGATGGTAACTGACCGGTTTGGGTGAAAGTTGTCCATTTTTCGAGAGTCTCATGTGCGTTAAGGATGGCGCCAAGTCTTGCGGTGCGGCCTTGGAGTCGTCAAAATCATCTGCAAAATAGATTTTGGGTGGTATCGGGGAAGGTAAGATCAGAGTGCTTTCGGCTTCCTTTACCAATACCAGAAGGCCGAATTCCAACAAGGATTTTGCTCGGCGAGTGATCATGGCGTAATTCTCTGTAGCAAACACCATCTCTCTTCTTACTGTTTCCGTCAGCGTTTGGCGGGCCTGGGCCGAAATGGATTCCCCCAGCTTCCCGGAGGCTTTCTGGCTGATCCAGGTGACTGCTGCCAGCGGAACCAGACTGACCATGAGAAGAACGATAAAATACTTCCATCGTAATTTCATAAGGTTTTCCCTATCTTCATTTTGGATGGTGAGACCTATGGATTTTATTAAGATTTCTTGCCTTATATCAATACGATTCGAGGGACCCGACATTAGATGTTTCGACCGTGGAGGTGTAAGATTAGAACTTGGCGATATTTATTTCAATCCTATTTACGTCGCCAGAACGGTCCCGTCTTTCCGATCTCTTTCATGGTGCCGATCATCTCCCTCGCATACTCGAACATGTGACTCACATAGTCCGTGTCCATTCGACGGCGGAAGAAAGGACCGGAAAAAAGTTTGACCATATCCGGAAGTGGCGTGATCCCTTCATCCGTTCCTGTGGCAAAGGACGCCCAATTTCGCACATGCTCTTCCGACCGGAAGAGGTTCATTTAAGGTAATAAATGTCTGGTAATATTCAAATTAAGTGTCAGTATTGATACACTGAGAGAAATCCGAGAAAGTCATGGCTGGTAAAACCTTTACAGATTGCCCACAGCACAATCAGAGCCAATGCTGGTTAGTTTTTTATACCACAAGATTTCAAACGCTTGTTGGTTTTGTGCCAAATAGCAGGTATCTTTAACGGTGCGGTTAAGCTGTGGGTGTGCAGCGGAGCTGTTCGCCCGTCAGACTTCACCCGCTTGTTGAACTTTGCTTTTCGTGTCGGGATTGTCCAACTACAGGATAAGATTGTGGTTCGCTGCGCTCATACAATCAATCCTCATTCGTTAGATAATTTTTTTGGCGACAATCTCCATTTGTAATTCCGTGATATTTTCCTCTGATTCATAAGAAACCCATTTTTTATAAACTTCTCTGCCTTGGCTAATTAATTGATAACCCTGATTCAGTGCCTGCCGAACCAAGTCACCCCATGCTTTTCCAATGTTTGTCATGGGACCTTTATAGTCTAGTGAGACACAGCTAAAAGGCATCGACTCCAAGAAGAAGAAATCACTTTTCGAAGGTTTACTTTCCTTAACAGGGAAGGCTATTATCAATTGAAAAGGTTTGTATAGGTTACCATCGGAATTGAAGTAGATAAATTCCGTTGCCCCGTTAAGCTCAAGTCCTAGAGATTCAGCGTCTTTGTACAGGGGATCCAGAATCTCTTCTGCAAATCCTGGAATCTCAGGAATTATTAAATATTTTTCAGCGCAGTAGTACAGTTTCGATGGGATTTGTTTGACTTCCATTTTTAATTATCCTCCTCTTTGTTTTATCATTTAACAGGCGGCTCATCTCGCAGCCCGATAGGCGGATGGCCGCAGGCCAGGCGAGCTTCAGCTTGCGGTCCGCTTATCAGTAATATTAGATGGAAAATATTCCATCTATTGAGATAATAATAGAAAAGTGGAAACTGTCGATTTTTTGATTTCTTGCCAATATCTGTAATACACTGAAATTGAATATATTTTTTGCCTATCACAGTATCATTTTGTTTTCAAGAGTACCGATACTGGTAACCAGATATCTATCTGTGCAAACAAGCTACATTATTTCTGTTGGTAACTACCAAAGGCCTATATCATAAATATTATACTCTGTTTTGATTCCATGAATTTTTCCATATTTTCATCCAGCTCGATACGACGCGGATCCTGCTTCCATTGTTCCCAAAGCTCTATAGTTGTGCACCTGCTTATTACCAGGCATTCGTCCGGGCGATCCAGGTTAAAAATTGTTTCGCCTGAAATGTATCCCGGCTGTCTGACTGCAAGAGCTCTTAATTCTATAATGTGGGGCAAGAGCACCTTCGCATCCTCCCCATGTGACTCGCATAATTAAAACTCCAATCGCTATGTCCCTCTCCTTTCCGTGACTTATATTTGATTTGAATCCGTTATTTTATCCATAAGGTTCAGTCAATTTTTCCGCCGCCGCCTCCTTTTTAAAAAAGCCGGTTGACCAACAAAAATTTTCATAATAAGCTCGTTGCACACATTTATTGTTCAGCGCGTATCCTCTAACCGTTAAGGTAATTCATGCAGAAAGTCTCAGACAATCTCAATATCGGATTGATCCAATTGTCATCCGATTTTCGCATCCTTAGCACGAATCCTAATGCCCGGAAAATTCTGGGACTCATCATATCCGAATCAAGCCAAATCGTTTTTGCTTACTTCAAACAGTCCATCAAACCCAAGAACGCTCTTTTGCCCAAGCAATGTTGTTCGAGCGGCGCTTATATGCCGGTGGCCATGGCTATAGATATGCTAAACAAGTTTCTGCTTGTACACCCTATCCGGGTGAATATGCATAAATCATACGGTGAAACGCTTTTTTCGATACCGAATTAGATCCGGACAACGTCCATTCTCATACAACATTCAACCGGTTTCATTTTATCCTAGTGACAACCTTATACCTGTATCTGTACATTTAAAACGCCCATGCAAAAAGGAAACGTACAGTGCAACCTCAGGTTTTCATCACCGATCTGGATTCAAGGCGCTGGTGTGCCCAACCAGGGCGCCTGGTCAAACCAAATGATTATTTCTATCAAACAAAGGAGGCGGACAAAATGTTAGATCGTAGAGACTATCCATCCAAAACCATCGACAAGGCGGTCGTTGAAATGATCGCCAAAGCAGAAATCGAGGAAATCACCACGGTATGGGACCGTTTGGAGGCCATGGAGCCCCAGTGCGGTTTCGGCGACACCGGTCTTTGCTGCCGACACTGTCTGCAGGGACCTTGCCGGATCGATCCATTTGGAGAAGGACCATCGACAGGTATTTGCGGCGCCACGGCTGACACGATGGTCGCCCGGGGCCTCGATCGCGCCATCGCCGCCGGTACAGCGGCGCATTCCGGACATGCCCGGCACCTGGCCCATACGCTGCTGAAAATGGCTCAGGGAAAAGCTGCGGATTATCGCGTTAAAGACAAGGACAAACTGTTTGCTGTCGCTGCCCGTCTGAAGATTCCGACCGACGGCCGGCCGGAAAACGAAGTGGCGCTCGACGTGGCGCAGGCTGCCCTGGCAGATTTTCATGAAAAGGACACGCCGGTGATGTGGGCCGCCACAGTGGTCACCCCCGAGCGCGCCCAAAAACTTTCCGAACTCGGCATCGTACCGGCGGGAATCGATTTTGAAGTATCGGAAATTATGCACCGTACCCTCTACGGCGTGGATGCCGATCCTGTGAATCTGCTGTTGGCCGGGCTTCGTTGCGGTGTGGCCGACCTGGCCGGATGTTATATGGGCACGGACCTGGCCGACATCCTCTTCGGTGTGCCTCAGCCGACTGTCACCCAGGCCAACCTGGGAACGATAAAAGCCGATGCGGTCAATATTGCCGTTCACGGTCACAACCCGGTTCTGTCCGATCTGCTGGTCACCACGGCGGAACAAAAAGCATCTGCCGCCATCGCTGCCGGCGCCAGCGGCATCAACCTGGTGGGCATATGCTGCACGGGCAACGAAATCATGATGCGCCACGGTATTCCGTCCTGCACCCATTCAGTGAGCCAGGAAATGGCGATTGTTACAGGCGCACTGGATGCCATGGTGGTGGACTACCAGTGCATCATGCCGTCGGTGACCTCGGTAGCGGAATGCTACGGCACTTCCATCGTGACCACCATGGACATTTGTAAGATACCCGGAGCGACCCACATTGAATTTACCGAAGAAGAAGCTGCCGCCAAAGCCGATGAAATCTTTGGCCTGGCCATTGAAAGCTTCACTCGCCGAAAGGGGAAACCGGTCCAAATTCCGGAAATTATCACACCAGTGGTCACCGGATTTTCAGTAGAAGCCATTGTTGCCGCTCTATCAAAGGTGGATGCCCAAGACCCGCTTAAACCTGTGGTGGACAATATTAAAGCGGGCAATATCCGGGGTGTCTGTCTGTTTGCCGGTTGTAACAATGTAAAAGTTCCCCAGGACAAAAACTTTAGTATCATGGCAAAAAGACTGCTCAAAGAAAACGTGCTGGTGATTGCCACCGGTTGCGGGGCCGGAGCCCTTATGCGTCAAGGATTCATGGACCCGGCCCGTGTGGATGAGCTGTGCGGCGACGGTTTGAAAGCCGTATTGACAGCCATCGGAGAAGCCAACGATTTGGGCGGTCCCCTGCCCCCGGTTCTGCACCTGGGATCCTGTGTGGACAATTCAAGAGCCGTTGCCCTGGCTGTGGCGGTTGCCCAGTATCTGGGAGTAGATACTGACAAGCTGCCTGTGGTGGCTTCTGCAGCCGAGGCGGTATCTGAAAAGGCTGTATCCATTGGGGCATATGCGGTGGCTGCCGGCCTGCCCACCCATGTGGGCGTAATGCTGCCCGTGCTTGGAAGCCCACTGGTTACAGAGGTTTTAACCAGCAAAGTCAAGGATCTGACGGGCGGATATTTTATAGTAGATCTGGACCCGGAATCAGCGGCGGACAAACTTTTAAAGGCCATCGACGATCGCCGCTCTGGACTCGGGTTGTAAATGAAATCCGGATTGAAACTGACTTAATGCCAGAATCAAGACGGATCAAAAAATTAACGAATACATGGGAAAATCGAATAATAATCTTGAATCATAAATAAGGAGTCTGTCATGTCACAACCCAAAGAAATATTTGTTCGTCCGGATCGATGCATGGGATGCCATTCCTGCCGATTGGCCTGTGCGGTGGAACATTCCCAAAGCAAATCCATGTACGGGGCTATTTCCGAGAAGCCCCAGCCGAAACCACGTGTTTTTGTCGAATGGGTGCCTCCCGAAAACCGGGTGCCTGTGGTCTGCCGCCATTGTGAAGATGCACCCTGCATGTACGCCTGTATCGCCGGCGCGATTTATCGCACCGATGAAAGTGTGATCATGACCAATAGCGATAAATGCATCGGCTGCTGGACCTGTGTAATGGTATGCCCATACGGGGTTATCGGCCGTCATTTGGAGCAACACAAAGCCTACCGCTGCGATCGCTGCCCGGACCGTGAAACGCCGGCCTGCGTTGAAGCCTGTCCCAGCAACGCTTTGGTTTACAGCAGCGTGGAAGCCTTCTCCAAAACAAAACGCCGGAAGGCTTCGGAAGAAATGTTGTCGGGGGAAGGGGGATAATATGACCGTCAATCATACCCGCTATGCGATTATTGGAGGAAGCGCTGCTGGAATGGCTGCAGCCGAAGCAATTAAAAAGCTGGACGTGCATGGCCAGGTAACTGTTTTCTCTGAAGAATCCGATATGCCATATTTCCGTCCACTGATTCCTTTTCTGATCAGCGGTAAAAAACAGGCCGGTGATATGGCGCTGATTGGACAAGGGCCATATCAAAATACCGATATCGAGGTTCTGCTGCAAACGAAGGTAGTTGCCATCGACCATAACGCCAAAACCCTTGCGCTTGCTGACGGCAGTAAATGGACCTACGATAAACTGCTCATCGCCACCGGGAGTAAACCTTATATTCCGCCGGAAATCGAGGGAATAGAAGCCCAAGGGGTCTTCGCACTTCGAACCCTGGCCGATGCCCGGGCAGCAGCTCAGAGGGCGGCGCAAACCCGTCACGCTGTCATGCTGGGTGGCGGGCTGTTGAATCTCAAGGCGGCTTTTGCACTGTTGGAACGCCGGTTGAAAGTCACTCTGATCGTCCGTTCTCCCGAGGTGCTGTCCCAGTTGATGGAGCCAGCTGATGCCACCTTGATTCGCAACGCGCTCGACCATGCCGGGTTAAAAATTAAAACAGGTCTCAGTGCCCGCCGGATCATTTCCAACGGGAGCGGTGTTGGCAGTGTCGCACTCGATGATGGCAGCGAAATCGGCTGCGAGATGGTTTGCATCGGCAAGGGGGTTCATCCCAATGTTGATTTTATTGAATCCAATGGCATCCAGGTCGATAAGGGAGTGGTGGTGGATCGCTATACCCGTTGCGGCGTCGCTGATGTTTTTGCAGCCGGAGATGTGGCTGTCACATTCGATCCCATCAGTGGGGATCGGATCGTCACCGGCTTGTGGACCAACGCTGTGGAGATGGGCCGTTGCGCAGGGTTCAACATGGCCGGGCGCCCCACCGAATACGCCGGCACCTTCGGCATCCTGAATGCTACCCAGGTGGCCGAAGAACCATTTGTCTCCATGGGGATTGTCCATACTTCCGGTACGCAGTATGAAGTCCATTCAGCTTCATCGGCCAACGCCTACCGCAAAACAGTATTTTCACCGGACGGCACTCGGTTGGTTGGAGTGCTGCTCGTGGGCGATATAACCAGAGCCGGCCTGTATCGCCTTGTTATTCGCGAAAGATTGGATGTGGCTCACATAAAATCCCACATCATCGGCCACACGCTGCATTACGGGCATTTTCTTCGGACCTGATCCCAACTGTAAGCTGCGCCTGCCGGCCTGTCGATATTGCCGGGGGCGCGGCTTTTTACATTTCTAACCATTAGAATTTATATTATATTTACAGCTATGTGTTAAATATCTATAAATTTCGAGCGACAGGATAGGTTGGGGATTATAGCAGCAAGCAGCAGTTCCATCTGAATTGCAATACGGTAAGGATAACAAAGGTTTCGATGGTGTCTGATTTCCTGTGTTAGCTAATTAATAACTCAGGTTATAGGGAAAAGCTAAATAAGCGGATACGTTGGAGTAAATCCAATATTGTGAACTACCAAAAAGCCTAAGAGATATTGCAATTATCGGCAATACTAGTTTTTACTCAAGTTTCGCACCCCTGAAATGGTGCAAGCTCCGTTAAATTCTCGGTTAAAGCATCCAAATAATGCTGAAAATCTTCGTCAATTTTAAAAATATCAAAAATGGTTGAAAATGAAACGAGA
>Ga0126332_10000636_pt1 | contig 12082 bp, 8 predicted proteins | sample InaspJWI42metaG_FD_94482 | JGI IMG/M metagenome (GOLD analysis project Ga0126332, IMG submission 94482) | Marine gutless worms symbiont microbial communities from Oahu, Hawaii - Inanidrilus sp. 2 OAHU.JWI-42 metaG | ecosystem: Host-associated > Annelida > Digestive system > Unclassified | place...
ATTTTTCTTAATTTTGTAACTTTTAGCACAAAGCACGGTTCGACATCGGACAAAGCCTGTGTTCGTCTGCTGGGGTCACGCTATGTGCACGCCAACGCGCATCGCCGGCCGCGAAGCCGTTTTTGAGTTTTTGCCAGAGAACTTGCCTTTTATATATATAGATAGATAGATTGAACAGCAAGTCGGCGTGTTAGTGCTACTTGTCTGATGAATGTAGTCAGACCAGTCCATCTGCACAGCCACCTCCGTCGCCGCTAGCTCGACCGCTGACACGATAGTAATGACGACGACGGGAAATAGCGCCTTGTCTGAAGCGGTGTGACTAACGCATCGGCCTATCGGCCGCTATCGGCATTCAAAACATAGGAAACTAGAGGGAAAGTACTCTCTTGAGAGTACAGATCCCCGCGAAAGCGAAATTCGCGCCCACCTGCGTCCGTAATTCTCTGTTGAGTGAGTTGAGTTGAGAATGTATTACTTGTTTATTATGCATCGGTTTGTTTACATTGGAAAAAATCACCGGTTTACGGCGTTTTTGGACAGTAAAATTCACACCCGGCTAGCGATCGTAACCGCAAACGAACTTGGGCTTGCTTTTCCCCCTAGGAACCTTCCCAAAAAATTTCGTCCAGATCCGTCCACGTTTTATTTAGTTATCGTGGTAACAGAGAGACAGACAGACAGCTGGACAGACAAACGTACGCCGGTGATTACATAATCCCTCGCGGGAGCTTTCGCGGGGATAATCACTGGCATGACACGCCATATGCTGTTTGTTTAGCTCTACACAGGGAATGAGAGAAAATGAGAACAAGGAAGAGATGCAGAGAGAGCGTGTCGGCGCGATATTTTCCAGTGTAGATGTAAAAAAACGCTGGACAAAAAAAACAAAAATAAGGAAACATTAAAAACTTGGAAAAATAAAAAAACGTTTAAAACGCGATAAAAACGGTCATCGTCGGTCTTTGTAAAATAACGTAACTTTCTCCATGCATGCAGTATTCTTGTGTGTGCTTATTACTGGTTACTGTATTATAATTTTACCATGTTGAATTGCCCACCTATTTATAGAAACGTAGCGAACGACGCAAAATGTCATTAAATAGTAATTTTGAATTACATTTGTACTAATGTTTGTTATAATAAAAACATTTAAAAATAAAAAAAACGTCAAAAACACAAAAACGTGACAAAAAACATAAAAATGTTTTTTTTTACATTGATGCTTTCTAGCGGGAGATCTAAACGCATTTGGTGGAAGAAAGTTATTGAAAGCCGTCGTCTAGATTGTATAAAGTATAGCACATTCGGCCTTACTCACCGGCAAGGGTAAGACTTTCCGTTGCCTCTGTCTATTTGTACCCGCTCTAAAACGGCTTGAGCTATCAACACCAAAGTCGGTAGAGAATATAGCCTAGTCCACGGTGGGCCATTGGCGTGCATTGACCCTGAGGTCAAAAGGTCAAAGGATGGGTTAGGTTTAGGGTTTAGGGTGGGTGAGAGGCATGTCGATACGACTGCTCGTTTTTCTAGTTTAGATGAGGTTCTAGAGCGTGCCGCCTGGATCAGCGCCACGCCCACACGATGCACGGTCCTCATTCGGTCGCAGTCGCAGCGTCACCGGCAACCCCGCTCGGTCGCCCTGCCGTGCGGCCGTGAATAATCCATAAGCGGCTCGCGTTACGGCTGGTCGCAGGTGCCTGATCGGCCGCTCGGCGTGGGTTCCTGCAGTGCCGTGCCGCCGGCCGCTAAAATATGGATGCGAGACGCGGATGAGCGGAGCGCGAGCCACTCGTTAAGCCATAAAAACGTTCCGCCGTCGTCGTCGTCGATGTTGGTGGTGGCGCGCGGGCGCGAGGATACGGCGGGCGTCGGACTTACGATCAAGACGTCGAGACTCGAGAGTTCGATCCCTGGCAAGGGCGCGGCTGCGCACAAAGACTCTGGGCAAGTTGTTCACACCCACGTGCCTCGACGCCGGCAGTATTCGTCACTACGTGGAATCGCAAGACAGGGTACAGATTTACCGTCGTCGATGTTGGAGAACTTCTGTTACACGTCGCCGATCGACGCCGGCGCCGCCCGATCGAGCCACCGGGCCGCGTGCCGGGCAGGGCCGGGCCCTCGGCCGGGCTGGGCCGGGCTTGGCGGGGCCGGGAGAGGGCCGGGACGGGTCACCGCGCCAGGAAACGACGACACACGAGCGAAATCCGATTAGCTCGCCTCACAACAGTCGTGTCGCATTGACCGGCGACGCAATAATACGCGCGAACACGGCGAGTTTTTCATCTCCGCAGCTGAGCCTCGCTCCCTCGCTCTCGCTGTCTCTTCGTCAATAAATTACGCGTCCACCACGCAACCGACGAACTCGCGACTTTTTATATTCGCACGCGCGTGCACGCACGTGCTAATTATATACTGTCTCCGGTTCTCTCGTCTTCACGATTTTCGCCAGATAGCCTACTGCTACTGTAGTGCGGTAGTAGCCGAGATATTAAGTGGCTAGATTATTTCACTCAGACTTCATAGACCGGTGTTCGAGATTACGTATTTACGTTTTTTTCAGATGCCAAAAAAATGCATTTTACGTTTTTTCAACAGACCGTGTGTGTCAAAAAACATAAGAAGTAGTAAACAAAAGTTTAATCCTCAGTCCTTCGAAATGAGTTCACAACTTCACTTTAGTTTTATCCTTACTGTTATTTCTCATTAGTTAGTTATTATCTGTTTTTATTGTCATGGTTAACCAATTTTTTATGGCTGAATAGCCTATAATGTGCTGGTATGGCGTTAAGAAGCTGCGCACTCACTCACGCCGAACTGATTGAGTGGTCTCTAAAACTTCTTACGTTTTATGTTTTTTTACGTTATTTCGATATCAAAAACACAACTTTTTACGTTTTGTGGGTTGCTGGACACGTTTTCTCGAACACTGTCCTAGATGAATATTAGCACAAAACGTAACCCTAGCCAAAACCCTACTAACCGTACAAACCCTCCTAATACGAACCCTAACTATGCTGTTCCGCCGAAGCTGTGTTTAATTTTAGCTCCCTGATTAAACTAGAATTGTGAGATAGAAGCCGCATAGTGCAATCAATGCGATATCTGAAGTAATACAAAATGTCGGAGATTAGGTCCGGTCGACGAAAAAGCGGCCTAATTCGCGCCGATTAACCAGATCCAAACAGAGACTACTCAGGTGGCAACAGTTGAAGTTAGATAGATATTGTGGAGTCGATAGTTTGAAAGTTAATTGCAGGGGAAAATAACAAGCCTAACTGAAGGAAGATAACGTCATATGTACAGGGTAGGCCAGAATAACGGGGCCACAGACTCACGACCATAATTCTGTCAACTATTAACCGATTTAAGAAATGTTTTCACTGGTAAATTTGCAGTTAAATGCATATTTCAAATCCCACTGCACCTTGCATATGTTGCTACACTACCTTGTGAAACATTAATGTCACCAAAACAAGCCACTAACGACAAATTACAAGGTAGTGTAGCTGCATATTAAAGGTGTGGTGGGGTTGTTAATAACCGAATTAAAAAGGTTTATTGCTGAGTCTGAAAGTGAAAAAATTAAAATCGGTGAATATTTGGCAAAGTGACAATCATAAACGTGATTGTCTCGTGCACTTTCTTCGTCCTTTAGCAGTGTGTTGGCCAGGCGCGCAAAGTGCACGAGACAACCACGCTCTTGCTTGTAACTTTGCCAAATATTCACCGATTAAAAAAATTCACTCACACTCAGCAATGAACCTTTTTTAATTTGGTTATTAACAGCCCAACCACACTTTAAATGTGTAGCTACACTACCTTGTTATTTGTCGTTAATGGCTTGTTTTGCTGATATTAATGTTTCACAAGGTAGTGTAGCAACACAGGCAAGGTGCGGTGGGACTTTTAATATTCATTTAACTGCAAAATTTACTAAGGAACCTTGCAGCGAAAAAAATTGTGTAAATCGGTTAAGATTTGACAGAGTTATAGTCATGAGTCTGTGGCCGCGTTTTTTGGCCCACCCCGTATACACTGTGAGTCAAAAAACAAGACACCAAGCTCTTGCCCATAACTTCACCAAATATTATCCGATTTCAAAATTTTTCACTGACGGACTCAGTAGTAAATTTGCAGCAAGCTCATGTTTAAATATTCCACCAACCCTTAAACATGTCGCTACACTATCTTGTGAAATAAAAATGTAAGAAAAATGACGTCAATCTTAAGTATGTATTGTAATTAATGATAAATCACAAGGTAGTATAGCCAAGCATTTAAGGTGTGATAAGTTAATTTACTACACATTTAAAATTCAATCTGCAGGTGAAAGAATTTTTTAAAATTGGTAAACATTCGGCAAAGTTACAGGCAAAATGGTTGTTTCATGCGCCCCATTCGCCCTGCACTTTTGTCCTTATAGATGCTGATCTCGCAAGATAAGTTGAATAACTTGTGTGTTACTGACAGAAACTGTTACTAATCGTTGTTATGTTAATAAGCAGATTAATGTGAGATTATTATCAACAAATATCAAACTGTTGTAACTTGTAGACCAGTTTTGACTTACTGACAGACTGACGCCGTCAGTGACCGACCGACTGCTGATCATGTACGACATTTTGCTGCAACAGCTTTTCTTCGTTGCGTCAGTTGTGTATAGTGGGTCAAGGGATTTTTATATGGCCGATGTAAACAGCTTTTTGTTAGTGAATTAAATCATGCTTATTTTTCCAGACATTTATTTTAAAACAGTGTTTGCGTGGCTAAGTCTTGCATAACAGATGGCTTCAGTTTCTCCTCAAGAATTGCGTATTTTGAACACACATACGAGTATTTCAGAAGATAGTGTAGCGACACGTTTAGCGTGTGGTGGGGTATTTAAATACGACTTTGTTACAAATTTCCTACGAAGTCTAACAGTGAAAGAATTTTGAAAAAAAATAGGTTAACATTTACCAGAGCTTTTTGACTCACAGTGTAGATGGTTTTCACCGCGCGACGATATGGCAGTGCGGTATATGCCATTGCCCTGAGTGTGTGTGTGTGTGTCTGTCTGTCCGTTCGTCGCAAGCCGGTATTGTATCAAAATAGATAAAAGGATTAAGCTCTTATTGGCATAAAGGTTACTCCCGCCTTTATCTTACATTGGGTTGGAAGGGAATTTCGGTATGTCCAAACATGAAGTCACTTCTCTCCGAAAGTTTGCCCGAAACTCTGCACCAAGAAAAAATATTACCACGTCACGTCGACCGTTGCAAGTGTTGTCAGGCAGACGACCTTTGCCAGTTTGACACACTGAGCGTCTACCTTAGTGTATAACACTCTGGGCGTGACGCAGCGCGTCGGTCCGATTCGTCTGCGACAGCTGATATTTTATGAAAATGACAACCGAAGCGAAGCATCGGATAAGACGTCCAGGTCGAAAGTTTAATGGGAAAATGACGCTATAAAGCGTAACGGCATCATCATCTGAGCGCGTAGTGCCCACTATCAAACATTCAGCAGCCGCAGACGATGCGCCGGCACCGGTCGTTAACGCGCGAAAATTAGCCATATTTTATGTTTCGTATTCGTCTGCCAACGGCTCGGTTCATCGGTCATAAAAGTAGCGCTGAGACTTTTATATCTTTCTCGGCTACTACAAGACTGCAATATTATGGAGCCGTTCCTCTGAGAGACTCCATTACTGGCTGCACCCTGTTGTCTGTCCGTCTGTCTGTCTGTCTTCTCTCCGTCCGTCTCTCTCTGTAAACGATTATTGAGCGCGTCGAAACGAAACTCCGCCATTTTCTGTAGGCTACATCGCGACGCATACGAAACGCACCTGCTATGTCTATCGTATATGCTATTACTACAGTTTATATGTGTTTATTATAAAAATTTTAAGCTTAAGCTTCCGATATTATTTCTTTTAACACTGCGTTCATAGCCTACTGTTTGTATTACTGCGTCGTCCCTGCTATTAATGCCTATTTATGTGAAACTATATTTCATTGCGATGTCATGCATTTACTGCGATGTAAGTGACCGATCTTGGTCCTTTTGCTTTCAATACAAGAAGCTCTGCTACCGCATACGTTCCGCGCGACGCGCTGTCAGTCAAAATCTTGTCAACTGCAGAAACGAAGTGTACAACAAATCCACAAATCAAAGTAATAGAGTTAGAGGGTTACAGATGATCGACTTGTAGTAAACAGCCATGATTCATCGATTGAAGTATAGGTGTCGTCAACAAACTCGACCGTCGTCGACGACTACGACGAGTTTTGTTGACAACGCGATCGACTTGACGTGGCGAAATAGAAATTTCTAAGTCCGTAGTTTGGGACAAGGTCCAAGAGGGAATTACCCTAATTTTTGGAGATACCCAAATTTCTTTATAACACAGTGTGGGATACGTGGAAGAAAGCCTCCATGCCAAAAAACCAGCTCGATTCGTCCAGTCAACACCGGCTTGTGACGGACAGACGGATGGACAGACAGACAGACGGACACGCGATGACAGCATATACCGCGCGGTAAAAATTGATAACTAATTGATTGATGCTGACCGACGAGCGCCTGGAAGAGTCGACTCTTGAAGATGCGCATGATGCGCTCGATGGCGAGACGCAGCGGCCGGTCATGCGGATGTGTCAGTCGACTGTGGTACTCTTCGAGCAGCTCCAGCGCTCGGTGCGCCTCTGCACAACGCGTCCAAGCGACAACGAGTTGCTACAGAAATGGCAGCGACAGCCCGCATCGCAGCCGCCGCACACATCCTCGCACCTTCGTCCTCGTGCACTGCCGAATTTCCCACTGTAACTCGAAAAGATGCCGTTCGTGTATTGCGCGCAACTTTACCAAATGCTGACCGATTGTCAAAGTTCACCGCCGGACTTAGCAATAACCAACATTAGAGACTACACCGCATCCTAGACGTGACGTCACACTACCTTGTTGGACACCCTTCGACTGGAAATGACTTGTTTTTTGCCCTCACGTAGAATAATAGAGCTGCATTATGTGCAGTGTGTGTACACGTATATAGTCGTAGCAATAGACAAGGCACTGTTCGACTACAATATCTGGCCTATCTGTGTCAAAATGATGTTTCATGCGTACTGGCCTATCTGTGTCAAAATGATGTTTCATGCGTTCGTCTTGAGGTCTATAGATGGAATCGAGTCATAATAACCGCAATCCCCAACAAGAAAAAGAAGAATGTCGCAAGGTATCTATACAGCCGATTTCGCCACGCGACGAGGCTAAAAGCAAAATCGCACATCGTACACTCTCAGTGATTTGTTACTAAGTTTACCTTGCTTGCGAGACGGAGTGGATAATCGTCCGTTGTCCATCGTACTCCAGGTAGCTGCTGGTGGTCAACGTAAAAGGAACGTTGGATGACTTTCCTTCTATTGGGTATCAGTTTGCTCTGTGGAAGACAACGCTGAAGCCAGACGTCTAGCCGCTACATCATCTCGTATAGCGGAGCAGGCGTCGACGAGGAATAAAGACGCTGCGGAAATAATACGACCAGTCGCATGTCCAGGTCGGCAACCAGCGCTTCGCCTCGAATTGCCGAGACGCGAAGACTACGAGCGTTCAATGCGAGCGTAAGAACCGGTACATCGACATCAGCAGAAGCCTTAATTCGCAGCGACAGTATCAGCGGAGCACGGACCATCGACGACGTGCGAGCTCGATCGCGGCTCGCTGTCCGCGTCCACGTGCGTCGGCGTAAGCGTTTATCATAATTAGACGGTCGGCGTTGTAGTTAGCCGTACTGCATTATGATGACTCGACGGATGCAGCAGCTGAGGCGTGCATTGCATCTGCACGCCGCCGCCCGGCGTTGATGACGGCACAAGCAGCAGCAGCAGCAGCAAGCCGATCTTTGTGCCTCCGGCGTTGTGTCGCAGCAGCGACGCAGGCCGCTGACAAGTAGCGACGTTCCTGTTTAAACGACAAGTGGCCGGTAGACGTTTAACACGCACGTCCAAACTCCACCACTTCAATGTCCACTTGCTGTAGGCTACCTCGCGAAGCATACGAAAGCATTACTATTACTGATAAATTACAATTAAAGCTAACACATAGAGTTCGTTTTAAAGATATTTTTAGAATTGCTAATGTTATTAATAATTTTTAAAAATTTATTTCAGATTAGTGGCGTAACTAGCCATCGGCAGGCCCGGCAATGCCGGGGGGCCCAAAGGCCCAAAACGGTAAAGGGGCCCAAAGTGACCCGAATTATGTATCAAGACTGTTATTAGACTGTGTACCGGTATTTCACGAAATCATCACCCCTGCCTACTTACTTTACCGTTCATAACGAATGTTTGCCGTGGGCCCAAAAATTATAGTTACGCCACTGTATCAGATGTCTTCTGTACGATGAAAAAGGTCATGATTACAAACATCACAATAAACCTTGTCATCTGGACATTTGAAAATACTTTTCAATCAAATATTTGCTAATATTTAGAATGAATTACTATTGTCAATAGCACTTCGGTTAACATTTTAAAATATAGTCTAGGTTGTTGTTTTATGAAATAGCGAAATTTTAGTATGATCTATAGTTTCTTTTCTTGTTTCAGCTATATGTTTTGTTTTGATTTCTGTTTAAAAACTGTTTCTGTATGTTTTTCTGTCTTTTTTATGTTCTTTTGTTTTTTTTCCGTTTGTTTTTTTTCTGTCTGTTTTTCTTCTTTTTTGATATACCGCTGGTTTTTTTATCGGTAGACTATTTAAAATGCCCAGAATAAAACTGCCAGACGATATCGCTACGTTAAGTTACGACCGTAATATCAGGTCATGGTAAAGGTTTTAAACTGTCGATACTGTCTACTGTGGGAACTGTGTGGCTATTAAGTAATTGTCATTAAAAGATTTTTTAAAGATAAAAAAATTCTCGTCTACAGTGACTATGTATCAGAAAGTCGTGTATAGCGCTCTTGTAATGGATATTAACGGTAGCTTTGTCAGCGTAAATGTTTCATAACTTGAACAACAATCGGTTCTTCGGCGGGACAGAGGCGTGCAGGGGGCCGGCGGCTGGGGTCGTGCGCGCCGTGCACACGCCGGCATAAATCAGCGACATCCGTGCGCAGCATCTTCCAGCCAGCAGACGCCGCCGCCGAGATAACTCGACCCGATAATCTCATCACGGTCCCGGCTGCGTGGCTACGTGGTTGTGCGCAGGACGACGGGACTGCAATACAAAGGGCCGAGTTAGCACAACAACCTGTAGGCGGCGCCCACGGGAAACTGATGACGAGCCACATTGTACACAACCTCACTGTACAAAACACCGGCATGGACGTCTAAAAAGGTAGCCCATACTCGATTACCGAGCGTAGGGTTCCGGAGCTGATCCCGATTCTTGGCAGTCAGCCTGCAGGTGATGTGAGTCATAAACCCGGCGGTAGGCTGCCATTACTTTCCGTCTGGCCTGCAACACAAGAGAGCTGCTACCAATTTTGCTGCTTGGTGAACACAGGCACAATGGATGTGAACAGTTTGCCTAAGACTGTTACCCGACAGCGTCACGACTGCGATTTGAACCCAGGCCCTTCTGCTCCTGAGTCCAGCACGCTAACCACTCGGCTACCGAGCCACCCGAAATGGACATCTAATCCCGATTACTTCAAGTAAGCCGTGGCCATTTTTACACCACATTCACGACACTCAAAACAGTCAGCCTGAATGTTGATGACGAGGTGGGAAAATCTATAAAACGCTGATGATGATATACATGTATCATCAACATTGGGGCGGATTGTTTTATCAACTACTTTAATGGTACATGTACAGCAATCGGACCGGTGTGTGTGTCTCTCTGTGTGCCTGTGTGTCCGAAAGATAACTTTGAACACAGTGATCTGTGAAGTAGTTATGTGACATGTTAGTTCAACATGATACTATCTAGCCGAATCAAATAAGGTTTGCGGTCACTGGAGAAAAATGCTGCTAAAGTGGTCGGTGCGACCTCGAGTGAAGGCTTTTCTGTTTCGGTTGCAAATTTTCAATAAAATCGTAATTATTTGTGTAGTTTTTAACACTATTACAGTCCATTTCATTACCACTGCTCATACTTGCAACGTGGAACTATGCTGACGGGGGCACGAAATGCAGAAGAACAGTTTTCACTTTTCAGACTCACAATTTTAGCAGTTGAGACAATGAATACGCAAAGCGGAAGCTGTAGACATGGACGACAATCGCTTCACCTTATGGTTCTGTGCGAATAAAACAGACTCCTCGTCAGCTTTTAGCATGCATTGCGCATTTATCATTCGTATGATGTCAAGTCGTAGACTATAATACTATTGCAATAAAGCACGTTTGCTTACTATTTATTAACCGCGCAAAGTCCAGATGGCCATGCGTCAGGCGCTTGGAGACGTTTCGTATACATCCTTTAATGTCCAAAGGACTACTCTGCAAAATCTCATCGGTTCGATGCATGACATACTGAAGGCAGTTATCAGAAACAAAGGAGACACTGTTCCGTACTAATACTGAGCCTACGCACTGTCTTTCAAAATCGTTCACGATGATAGGGTCTATACAACTTTGTTGCTGCTAAATTTCCAAGTTCATCGCCACAGGCTATAGCTCTGCCCGGCGGCCGCACCCCTACGCACGAGGTATGAGAATCGTCTCAACCCAGAGAACAATAGAGATATACGAAACGTCCCACTGCCAGGCGCTCGCGGCATGGGCATAATGTAAATTTAAACCTAAACCTTCGGGCCACACAGATGCACGCAGCGCAGAGCTTTGATGATAATGTCAGCAGTGCGGACGTCATGTTTCACTTCACGCGCGTGTTGCTCGCCTGGCTTCTTGCTGTAACCGGTAAATCAGTTTTACATTTTATTTTAAGCACGAGAGGTCGTAAATATGGCTTTTGTGTGAAAACTGACGTTATTATGTAGTACCTTTTTATTTCCTATTATTATAGAAATTATTGTAACAGTAGAAATTGACGGCGAGCCGGTTGGACTTGGAGAATGCCTCCGCCTGGGCACGCATGCACGCACATACGTACAGGCGGATAGACAACCTGAAAACGTTATGCCCCTGGCCACATTTTTAGGATCAGCGGAGGCATAAAACTCCACTGTATAAATGGTTTGTAAGGACGACAGTGGCTGCATCACGCGACAAAAATAGCAACAAAAGGCGATATTATTTAGCATCGCCATAGTTTCAGTAAAAGTATATGCTGTCTCAAAAATTCTCCAGCTTATTACTTTTCGAACAACTAAAAAATTAATCGTTTTTTGCTGATTTTTATTACGTGAAATCCTGCCATAATGTGACGTCGGCGTTTTATAGATTTTCCCACCTCATCTGTCACCTGTAGCCACGTACTTTTCAGCAGTATTATTCATACTGATTAGTTATGTTATTATCAGGTCATTATCATGTCAACAGGCTTATAAGTTAACAGCACGAAGGACTGTATTCAGAAAAAGGTACTCATTGTGGCTGTTAGCAGTCGAACCGTAAAAGGACAGTTAAGGCCGGGAAACACGAGCCGATGCTGATGGCCGACAAGTGCGTGGCGGCCGACATCGCTCAGAATGACCCGACAGCGGCTTCTTTTGTTCAGTTTTTTGACGGCTGTCGGCCAACAAGTCACGGTCACCTCGTGTGTCCCGGCCTTTAATAGCGTGTTGATGGTGGTAGATTTTCGCGAAAGTGTTATACTTTTCCCTCTGCTAACACGTCGATGAATGTGTATGTGTTCTGGTCTGCAAAGCATTGAACTGCGTCGATGCACTGCCCAGCGTGCGCGCGTTTCTGACGGCAGAATATCAAACCATCACTCCGAACAATCGCACTCTCTGCCCAGCACCACAGGTATTTAACATCACTGACGATGCTGGATAGAACTAGAAGTCGACGACAAGCCGGTCGGTACGCAGTGGTAAAAGTGGACCGAAGGATCAGCTGGCACTACACTACTACTATACTTCGCCTTCGCATTGGTGCACGACTCACGGGGTATCGAAATTGTAAATTTCACAATTTCGCTCGCACTATCAGCCGGCACGCTGATGGCATCAGCCGGTAC